>Ga0209395_1000847_pt1 | contig 44150 bp, 43 predicted proteins | sample GOMGulsemesocosm_3_FD_184635 | JGI IMG/M metagenome (GOLD analysis project Ga0209395, IMG submission 184635) | Methane-oxidizing microbial communities from mesocosms in the Gulf of Mexico - GOM9D Gulf of Mexico (SPAdes) (version 2) | ecosystem: Environmental > Aquatic > Marine > Cold seeps... | reverse complement strand
GTCTATACCTATATATTTAGGGTTTTCGGGAGTTTGACGTGATACAAATATATTGCCGGGGTGCATATCGGCATGGAAGAAGCTATCTCGAAATACTTGGGTGAAAAAAACTTCGACGCCGCGCTCAGCTAACAGTTGGAAGTTGGTATTCTGTGCTTTAAGCTGAGTAATATCCGAAACAGGGATACCAAAAATTCGCTCCATTACCATCATATTTTTAAAACTGTATTCGCTGTATGTGAGTGGTGTATAAAGTGATGGCGAATCAATAAAGTTATTACGAATAGTTTGAGTGTTGGCTAATTCTTTGCTGAGGTTTAATTCATTTAAAATCGTTCGGCGGTATTCATTAACTACCTCTACAGGGCGTAATCTGGCGCTCTGTTGTGGCAATACCTTAGTTAACAGCTTAGCAAACATTAACATCAGGTCTGTGTCGCTAATGATAGTGTGCTCAATGCCAGGCCTAATAACCTTAATAACGACTTGTTGATTATTGTCTTTAAGCGTTGCACAGTGAACTTGAGCTATAGAAGCACTGGCTAAAGGCTGCGGCTCGAAGTCATCAAAGACTTCATCAATAGGGCATTGTAGGTTGTGGCTGATAAGTGCCATAGCGTCATCGCTATCAAAAGGCGGCACATTATCTTGCAATTGGCCTAATTCCTTAGCGAGTTCAACGCTGAGTAAATCGCGCCTAGTCGACAGCATCTGTCCAAATTTTATATATACCGGGCCTAGGGCCTCCAAACATAAACGCAAGCGCTGTGCTTGTGTTTTATCTTGATGTTTATTCGATAACCAAAAGAAACAGCGGCGCCCAAATTTAATGTACCAGGGCAATAAATGCCATGGCATGAATTCATCGAGTCCGTATTGTAGAAACAATTTGTTTATCAAATAAAAACGTCGTAAATGACTTAACTTCATTGAGTAATCCTAAGTTTATTTATTTGACGCTCGAGGTGCAGTGTTTGTTCGGAGAGTTGATCTACCTGATCGCTAAAATGTACAAATTCTAGCTTTCCAATCATTAAACGTGCTTCTTGTGTTAAATAGTCACTGACATGATGTTGCGTTTTTTCCGCTTGATTAGACGCCGCTTTGGCCAATTTATTAATGCTTTGACTCAATTTAAACGCGAGCACATCACCGGTGTAGACCGAAAGGTGTTCCTGCCAATCAATATCGAGCTTCGTCAATAGATCTGCAAATACTTGAAGTGTTTTAATGTCGCCATTAAGGGATAGTTTATCTGACTTGATAAGCGCATTAATGTCGCCATTATTCTTTAGGGTCATCAAGGCGCTAATATCTAAAGTTAACTGCGCAGCTACATCGCCTTCATATTGACCTAGAACTTCAACACGTCGTTCGCTAAAGTTAAAAAAAAGTGGCTGCTTTAGTTCGACAACATTTACGCCTACCGTTTTCTCTTTGAGAGCAGTCATGCGTTGTGGACTACTCGTATCAAGTGTTAATAATTTATTGAGTGCGGTTTCAATAACCGCACAAATCAAATTGGGTAAGGGCATGTGGTGTCCTAATAGTTATAGCAATATCACTAAATATCTAAACTCTGGTTGAGTGCTTAAGTTGATAACTCAACCAGTGGCGTTGGTCTTAGAATTTATAACCACGGTGCAATGCTACGATGCCGCCAGTTAGATTATAATATTGTGTTTGTTCAAAACCTGCTGTGTCCATCATTCCTTTGAGGGTTTCTTGATCGGGATGCATTCGAATCGATTCTGCTAAATATTTATAACTCTCACTGTCGTTTGCTACCATTTTTCCCATCGTTGGAAGTAGGTTGAAGCTATACATATCGTAAGCTTTTGACAATAAATCGTTACTCGGTTTTGAGAATTCTAAAACCAATAATCGTCCACCGGGTTTAAGTACACGATACATTGAACGCAGAGCTTCATCTTTGTCTGTAACGTTACGTAGACCAAAGGCTATGGTGATTAAGTCAAAGGTGTTTTCTGGAAAAGGTAAAGCTTGTGCGTTAGCTTGTACATATTCCACGTTTGATACCACGCCAAGGTCGCGTAGTTTGTCACGGCCAACTTTAAGCATTGAGTCATTAATGTCCGCAAGAATTACTTGACCCTTTTCACCGACAATTCGAGAAAACTTAGCCGTTAAGTCGCCGGTTCCGCCAGCTAAATCTAGTACCTTTTGCCCTGGGCGAACTCCAGAACAATCAATAGCGAAGCGTTTCCATATACGGTGAACACCAAATGACATTAAGTCATTCATAATGTCGTATTTTGCGGCAACAGAGTGAAAAACATCAGCGACTTTAGAAGCTTTTTCAGCTGTTTTTACTTGTTCATAACCAAAATCTGTAGTGCCGTTGCTGTTTTGACTCATTGTCGTTACTCATAAAATTAATTACCCGCTAGTGTACTCCAAGCTATTTCAATGGGAAATACTCTAAACAAGAAAAAACTGAAGATTACATAGCTTTCAATGGATATAAAACCTACAATCGGCCGTCTTTGTATTAACGGATATCCATATGCCTCAAAATGAACAATATAAGCAGGGATTACTCTTCGCATTTGCTGCTTACATTATGTGGGGAATTGCACCTATCTACTTTAAGGCGTTGGTAGGTATTGATGCCATTGATATCTTATTACATCGCGTTATTTGGTCGTTTGCTTTTATCTTATTAATGATTATTGCCATCACTGGTTTCTCGAAAATAAAGCAGCTTTTTAAGACGCCCCAAAAACTGGCCCTATTGGCTATTACTTCACTGATTATTGCCTTTAATTGGTTATTATTTATTTGGGCCGTTAATAACAATCACATGCTTGATGCCTCGTTGGGTTATTACATTAACCCGTTACTGAATGTGGTGCTGGGGACTCTATTTCTTGGAGAGAGGTTGCGTAGATTGCAATGGGTTGCTGTAGCCATTGCTTTTTGTGCCGTGATGGTTGAAGTTATTTCCTTTGGATCTATTCCCTGGATATCGCTGGCACTAGCAGGATCATTTGGTATTTATGGTTTAATGCGCAAAAAAATCAACATAGATGCGATAAGCGGTTTGTTTATTGAAACCTTATTTTTATTACCTTTTGCGTTGATTTATGTGTTTGTCATTGATAATAGTTCATTGAGTTTATTAACGGCTGATTGGCAATCTACAGTGTTAATTATATCGGCTGGTGTCGTCACAACATTACCGTTGTTAGCTTTCGCTGCCGCCGCTATTCGTATTCCGTTATCAACCTTAGGTTTCATTCAATATATTGGACCAAGTTTAATGTTGATTTTGGCCGTATTCCTTTACGATGAAACCTTTGCATTGGCTAAAATATTTACATTTTCTTTAATTTGGTTAGCGTTAATTGTCTATACCTTTGATAGCGCGCGCAGTGGATTTAAAAAACGCAAACAGGCGAAAGCGTTATAAATAATAACGTTGTACTTCTGGAGGCGTCATAACATTATCCCGCCATTGCATAAATCTAAGTGGGTAGTCGGTGAATACACCGTCTACTCCCATTTGAAATAAGTCTTCAAACTGTCGCACATCGTTCACTGTGTATACTAAAACTTTCAACCCGCGATTGTGTGCATCATTAACTATTTCTTGATTAATGGACTCAAGACACAGGTTAATCGACCATGCTTCTAAGTCTTGCGCAAATTTTGCGTAATCAATCATTACGCTCGCGCATAATGCGCCTGTGCGTAATAAGGGTTTGGCTTGTTTTATCTCGCGCAGGGCATGATGATAAAAACTGGAGATAAGGAAATCATTATAGGCCCATCCTTCATTGAGACATTGATTGATTAGTTTTAATGTAGGCTGTGCACTAGCCATATCTTTAAGCTCGATATTTAAAATTGCACGGCGGTCAATATGCTTAATGACTTCCATTAACGTTGGAATGGATTGTTCATTGCCAGCATCAAATTGTTTTAATGCGTCTAAATCATGTTGATAAATATGGCCGATGCCATTAGTCGTTCTTTCTAAATATTTATCATGAATAACAATCAATTCACCATGATGCTCACGCACATCAATTTCAATCCATCGAGCACCTTGTTCTAAAGCCAATTCAATTGATAATAACGTGTTTTCTGGAGCGTAACCTCGAGCACCTCGGTGACCTATGCATATCATGGTTGCTTATCCTGTGATGGAAAATAGATAGCTTCATCACTCTCTTGCCAAGGTGCAAATTTTTTCATGACACTTAAAAATGCTTCTGATGTTAGGAAATATGCAAGCCAGCGTTGTAGATTAGGGTAGTTAGCCTGTCCAAACCATGCCTTATCAACGTGAGCAAATTGACGAATAAAAGGAAATATCGCGATATCTGCATAAGTTATTTCTTGGCCAAATAAATAAGTATGTTCACCCAGTTTCTCTTCAATAAGTTGAAGAAACGACTCACCTTTTTCACGGTGTTGTTGTTGCGTCAGTTCTGGAAAACGATCAAAATATTTATAATGATCAAGGTGCGTTTTAAACGATGTGTCATTTGTGTCGATTAATGCCAGTTGTTGCTGGCAAGGACTTATTAATACTGGTTGCTCTGACTGGCTGATAGTAAAATCCATAATGTCGCGCGACTCATCAATCACAATATCGTCATTAATGATTAAGATCGGCACAGTTCCTTTGGGAGAAAAAGTAATCATCGATTCGGGTTTATGCTTAAGCACTATTTCACGAATTTCGACAGTTACACTATTTAACATGAGGGCCATTCGCGCACGCATGGCATATGGGCAGCGTCGAAAACTATATAGAATGTATGGATTAGAAATTGGCATAAGGCTATCTTCACGGTTAGATGGGATGATTGTAACCCGATGACTCGAAATTTGTAGTGCTAGGGTGCAATGAATTGTTTTTTTTATCAGCAACTGGTTACTGTTATGGCTAAAAGGATCCTCTCCCTATTGTAGTACTAATCATTATCATTCATTATTGGGGATTGTTTACGATAATTAGGATGCTTTGTGTCTAATTCTGAAATTTCAAAAGAATTACTGCTGTATATCATAGAACAAGAAACTTACGGTGTTGAGTATCAGCCGATAGTGTCAGTTGATACGAAAAATGTTTTCGCTTATGAAGCCTTGTCTCGTTTTTTTGACCCCGACAATATATCTATTCCCCCTGACTTAGTTTTTAAAGCATTGCACCATAGCCCGCTCACATTGCATCAAGTTGAATTAGCGCAAAAGAAACTTCAAATAGCTCATGCGCCGAAAAACCATTGTCTATTCATTAATTTAGATCAAGACTCTTATTTCGAAGGTCAACTTGATAAAGAAGCAGAGTCATGTAATGTTTATGTGACCCTTTTTAATCAATTTGACGGTGAACTTGTTGTAGAGTTGATAGAGAACTCTGAAATTAATGATGCAAAAATGAGTTTGCAAATGATTAAGAGCATGGGAATTCATCAAATTAAAACAGCGATAGATGATGTCTGTAATGAACACTCTATGTTATCTACTATGGTATTAGAACGTGTTGATTTTATTAAATTCGATCGTTTGGTTGTCCAGAATAAAGCGAACAAATCATTTTTAATGCTGGTCTCAGCACTGATTAATTATGCTAAAGAATCGAAGAAAAAGATAATTTTAGAGGGCGTTGAAACCCAAGAAGACTTAACATTTGCAAAAGAGTTAGGTGTGGATTATGTGCAAGGGTTCCTATTCAAACCTCAATTTATTAAAGTCCGCAGCTAGCTGTAATAGCTCATAAATAATAGCTTCGCAGGTGGTAAACAGTGAACACCTTGTTCTAATTTGTGTCAGTTCAGAACAAGGTGAAATGAAAAGGGTAGGTTATTTTTTCATGGTTTTTTGTTTTAATTTCGTTAACTTAAAACTTCTAATCGTGCATAGGCTACCATCAACCAACGAGAATTACCGTCTTCAAAGCTCACTTCAACACGGGCTTGTGCATCACTTCCTTCATAATTAACGATAATCCCATTACCAAATTTTGCATGGTTTACATTCTGACCCAAAGCCAGCCCAGTTTGATTAAACGTTTGCGCTGCTTTTGTCACTCTGTTCGAGGCTGTAGTTGGTTGTGATATTTTTGTGGTTAAACGAATTTCTTCTACAAACTCTGACGGTATTTCACGTAAAAAACGTGATGGCTTGTGAAACTTCTCTTGACCATAAAGGCGGCGAGATTCTGCGTAGCTGATATAAAGCTTTTTCATTGCGCGCGTGATACCAACATACGCAAGACGGCGTTCTTCTTCTAATTTATCGGGTTCGTCCATAGTACGCTGACTTGGAAACATGCCTTCCTCAACGCCAGCAATAAAGACTAGCGGGAACTCTAATCCTTTAGAACTATGCATTGTCATAAGTTGGACAGCATCTTCATATTCATCGGCCTGTGATTCACCAGCTTCTAATGCTGCATGAGATAAAAAGGCCGTTAACGGTGTCATTTCTTGAGATTCTTCCTCAACTTCTTCCGGCATGACAAAGTCATTCATTGCGGTCAGTAACTGATCTAAGTTATCAACTCTATCTTGGGCTTTGTCGCCTTTTTCGGCCAAGTACATGGTTTTTAGACCGCTGTGATTAATCACAAAATCTGTCATCGAACGTAATGACATTTCAACGCTGTCATCTTCTAATTGATTAACTAAGGTCAGAAATCCATTGATAGCATTGGCTGCACGCCCTGTTAGAATTTTCTCACGTAGTAATAACTTACTGGCTTGCCATAATGTCATGCCTTCTTGGCGTGCGTTATGGCGCAGTTTTTCCATGGTTGTTGCGCCAATGCCACGGGTCGGAGTATTTACCACTCGCTCAAAGGCTGCATCATCATCGCGGTTGGCCATTAATCTTAAATAACCCAAGGTGTCTTTGATCTCTAAGCGATCATAAAAGCGCAGGCCACCATAAATACGGTAAGATAGTTTTTGGGACAATAAGGCTTCTTCAATAACACGAGATTGAGCATTACTGCGGTATAAAATTGCGACTTCCTCGAGGTTGCCACCTTGCTCATGCCATTCATTAATTTTGTTACTAATAAAACGTGCTTCATCTATTTCATTAAACGCGCCGTACAGTGAAATGGGTTCGCCTTTGTTGCCATCAGTCCATAGTTTTTTGCCAAGGCGGGCTTGGTTGTTACTAATAACTGCATTAGCTGCATCTAGAATGTTTTCAGTTGAGCGATAGTTTTGCTCTAATTTAACCGTGATAGCCTGTGGGAAATCTGTCAAAAATCGTTGCAAGTTTTCTACTTTGGCCCCGCGCCAACCATAAATAGATTGGTCATCATCACCAACAATCATTAGATTATTGTTAGCACTCGCTAACATTTTAACCCAAGCATATTGAATGTTGTTGGTATCTTGAAACTCGTCCACCAAGATGTTTTGAAAACGACGTTGATAATGCTCTAACACTTGCGGATTATGCATCCATAATTCGTGAGCGCGCAACAGTAATTCTGCGAAATCAACTAAGCCGGCTCTATCGCAAGCTTCTTGATAGCTTTGATATAAGTCACGTAGTTTCTGCTCATAAGGATCGCCATAGCTATCAATATGCTTTGGACGTAACCCTTCATCTTTGTTGCCATTAATATAAGACTGTACTTGACGAGGCGGGTAGGTTTTATCATCTAGATTAAGTGATTTTAATAAACGCTTAATCATTCTAAACTGATCGTCTGAATCGATGACTTGAAAGTTTTGCGGTAGTTTTGCTTCATTGTAATGCATTCGCAACAAACGATGAGCGATGCCATGGAAGGTGCCTATCCACATTTTACCGAGTTGGTCACCTAATAAAGTTTCAACACGATGGCGCATTTCTTTAGCGGCTTTATTCGTAAAGGTTACTGCTAAAATTGAGAAACTTGAATGCTGCTCTACCTTCATTAACCATGCAATACGGTGAACTAGCACACGTGTCTTGCCACTACCCGCACCCGCTAAAACAAGCTGTTTACCCGGTTTTGCCGCAACGGCATCACGTTGGTGTTCGTTTAGACCATCAAGTAAGAGAGAAACGTCCATAAGCCTTCATTCGTCATCATTATTATTGCCACGTACTATACCAAATACTGTATGTAAATACACCTATGAAAAATGTAGTCAACAGTATGTCTTTAACTTGCTATTAACAAATGAATTTAGTAAATTGCCAAGCGATTTTTATAAGGAAGTAATTTATGTTTAAACAAGTTGGTCTTTTAATTTTTATTGTACTGTTCAGTGCAACCTCATTAGCAAAAAAACAAATCCCAGTAAGCGCATTTAATCAAATGCCAATGGTGCAACAACCTATTATTTCTCCTGATGGAAAGAATATTGCGGTAATCACTAATCAAGGGGATCAAACTCAGGTTTCTATAGTTCCGTTCAATGATCCAGGTGCAATGAAAACGATTGTAGCGTTAGGTGAAGATAAATATAGAATCGAAAGTATTGATTGGGCTAACAATCAGCGAATCTTAGTCAGCGTGACACAGCCCTTTAGAGCGAGTTCAAGGCAGCTACGTACATCTCATATATATTCAGCCTCTATTGATGGTGGTGATGTAATTGAGCTCAAAAAACGTTTATCTAAGAAGGCGACTCAATGGGAATTTTACCGCAGTACTCCACGCTTATTAAGCTTACTTAAGAAGGAGCCCAATCATATTCTCGTGACCGTTAATGATATTCGGGATAACTATTATTCGTCGGTATTTAAAGTTGATATTCGTAATGGCGACTTTAAAAAGTACATTAGTAATGGTAAAAAAATAGTAGGTTGGCATGTGAACAGTGTTGGCGACATATTAATGGCCGTTGGTCTTGGCACTGGTAATGACTCGGATACTCGCTACATCTACACGCGTAAAAATAATGATGCCGATTGGCAGCTCATCAAGGAAAGAAAATCGTTTAATGGTGAAACATTTGAGCCAGTTTTATATGAACCGGAAACAAATTCTGTCATCGTAATTAGTGATTATAAGCTTAGTAAAGATGCATTGTGGCGTTATGATATAGCTACAGGTGAATACACACTATTAGGTGAGGCTCCTGGGAATTTTGATATTGATAGTGCCATTACTCAACTTGAAGGTGATTTACGTTCAGTAGTTGGTTTTTCATACACGGAACATTTTGTAAAGCGTGTATATTTTGATAAAAATAACCAAACGTTGAATCAACAAATATCCACATTATTTAACAAGAGTGGCTTACAAGCATTTGTCAGTAATTGGGATAAGAATAAACAGCGATATATTATTTATGCAGTAAGTGATACTCGCCCTGGCCAGTACTATTTATTCGACCGTAAAAACCCAAAAATTATACCTTGGTATGGTATGTACCCGGCTTTATTAAATGAAAAACTTGCGGCTGTTACTCCGTTTGAATTTAAAGCTCGAGATGGCATGAAGTTAAATGGATATATTACATTACCAACAGGTGTAAAAAATCCACCGCTAATTGTTCATCCGCATGGTGGACCATATGGCATAAGAGATAAGCAATACTTTGACCCATTCGTTCAATTATTTGCCAGTAGAGGCTACGCGGTACTACAAGTGAATTATCGTGGTTCAGGTGGATTTGGTAATCATTACCTAACTTCAGGTTATGAGAAGTGGGGAAAAGAAATGCAAACAGACTTAATTGACGCTGTTAATTGGGTTAAAGATAATAAACATGCCGATACTAATAATTCTTGTATTGCTGGTGCTAGTTATGGTGGCTACGCTGCACTCGCGGCGGGTTATCAAACACCTAAACAGTTTAAATGTATTGTGAGTATTGCTGGTGTTGGGGACATGGACTCACAGATTATTCATTGGCGTCGTAAAAATGGAAAAGGCTATGTTAATAACATTGTTAATGTCGAGGGTAAAAGCCTGAAACCAATTTCACCTCAGTTTCATGCTGAAAAATTCCAAGCGCCAGTATTATTAATTCATGGAAAAGTCGACCAACAAGTGAGCTACCGTCAGTCAGAAAAAATGTATGAAGCGCTTAAAGGCGCGGATAAAGACGTTGAATTAGAACTGTTTAAGTTTGGCACGCATCATCTCAATGACGCTGTTAATCGTAAGAAAGCAATGGGCTTGATGATTGAGTTTATTGATGAGCATTTAAAATAAACGTTTAACGTCGATTTAAATTAAGCCTCAATCGAAAGATTGAGGCTTTTTTATTTAAGTAGTAATTTGAGTTCTGTAATCTGCTCAAACTCCAATGTCGGTAGCTGCAGTGGCTTTTTATAGTGGTTTAACGCTATTTTCTGAGGGTTGAACCAAGCACTCTGCCATTTCATGTTATTACTGCCAACAATATCGGACACAGGATGATCACCGATATAAAGTATATCTAGGCCACTAAAATTCAACTTTTGTTGTGCTTGTTGAAATAACTCTGCTGATGGTTTCATCGGAACTGTTAAAGACGGTCTCAGCGCAAAGGAAAAGACCTTCTCGAGACCAAACTGACTTATATCAGCGTTACCATTAGTGATAGAAAATAGGGTGAATTGCTGACTTAACTCTTCCAAAAGTTGATGAACTTCAGGTTTAATGTCAATTTTATTACGCCAGTGCAAAAAGTGCTTTAAAGCTTGCTGGCTACCCCGTGTGCTTTCTTCTTTGTGATAACCACAAATGAGTAAACCAGCTTCTAAGGCATGTAGACGAGCGCGTGAAACATCATGTTGAAGCTCTATTTTCTGATGTACTAACTTGCTACGAATTTCTGTCCAATCTTTAATGGTTAAGGAGGCTGTTTTTGGAAATTTTTCTATTAGAAATTGATGTAAGGCATTCTCAGCCGCCATTAAGATAGGGCGGTTGTCATATAAGGTATCGTCTAAGTCAAAACCTATGGCTTTTGGCCGTTTAAAAGTTCGATAAAATAGCATTTAATTCTTCTTCGATTTTGCACGAGGATGCGCCACATCATATACAGAAGCAAGATGACCAAAATCAAGCTGAGTATAAATCTGGGTGGTTGATAGATCATTATGACCTAACATTTCTTGCACAGCCCTTAAATCACCACTGCCTTCAAGTAAGTGAGTCGCAAATGAATGGCGTAATTTGTGAGGATGAACAGTGGTATTAAGGTGTTGCTCACTGGCCCACTTTTTAATACGAACCTGCACACTACGATGTGAAATTCTACGGCGTTGTTTACTGATAAATAAGGCCGTTTCGTCGCTATCAATCATATCGAATCGGACTTTTATCCACTTATCAATCCATGTTAAGGCTAGTTTTGTCACAGGGACAATACGTTGTTTGTTGCCTTTACCTGTAACTCTGACCAGCTGCTCAGGGTAGCTAATATCAGTCAGATTAAGGTCAACTAATTCAGCTAAGCGTAAGCCACTTGAATAAAAGAGTTCCATCATCGCTCGGTCACGAATGGCCAAGGGGTCATCACTATCAAAATTGAGTAATTGATGAATATCATCAACGTTAATGTTTTTGGGTAAGGGTTTGCCGCGCTTGGGAGCACTAATCCCAATGCAAGGGTCTTGGGAAATATACTCATGAGCAAGCATATACTGACAAAAACTACGCAATGCCGATAACTTAGCACCAATAGAACGAGCTTCTGATGCTTGTTGGCGCTGAACTGCAATCCATGATTTTATGTGGTCACCACGTAAATCAGACCATTGGTTGACATCGTCATTCAGGGTTTCAATGAGTTGAGTAATAGAGCGCCGATAACTATTAACCGTATGCGTTGACAGCTGTCGTTGATTGGTTAAATAATCTAAAAATTGATTTAATTTAATGAGCATGAAAAAGGTTACTGAGACAGTAATCGCTGAGAAACATTCGCAATCAATTTGGTCAATTGCATTAACATCAAATTATCCATATCAGGGTGAAAGTGATTTGCATCTTCACTGCTAATGGCTAGCAATCCTAAATCTCCATTACTGCCTAATGCTATTAAAGCAACAGAACCTGGTTCCGGGTGGTTAAATAATAATTGCTGTTCTTGTTGATTAATACGACCGAAGTAATGAAAAGTACGGCCTAATCGCTGCACCAATAAATTATCTAAGGTGCTGCGGTTAATAGACAACGACTTTGGTGCGACAGGATCATATAACTTAAAAGCAACGTGAGTAAGTGCTAACTCATTAATAAAGTGATGTGTAAGAGTATCATTAACGGTAGTTAAACTTTGGCAATTGAGTAACTCAAAAAATAACGTGGAAAATTTTTGATAAAGGCGCTGGTTTTGGCTGGCGATAGACATTAAAGACGTTATTTCATCTTCAAGAGTCACTATTTTTTCGCGCATGATGCGTTGTTGGCGTTGGACTAATGACACAGTGCCTTGCTCTTTCGTTGTGACATTGAGCTTATTTAATAACGACGGGTGTTTGCTAAAAAAATTCGGATTTTCAACTAAATACTCTGCAATAATTGAATCATCTAATAGAGCAGATAAATCATCTAACTGGTTCATACGCGAATTTGTCCATCATAAACATGCTCGGCAGGGCCTGTCATTTTTAATTGACTGCGATCGCCACGCCAATTGATCTTTAGTGTACCGCCGGGTAAATCAACAGTGACATTTTCATCAAGTAAACCTTGCATTTGACCTACGGCAACAGCGGCACAAGCGCCTGTTCCACAAGCTCTTGTTTCACCAACACCACGCTCAAAAACTCGCAGTTTAATATGACCACGAGATATGACTTGCATAAAGCCTACGTTAGTTTGTTCAGGAAAACGCTCGTGATTGGATAATTGTGGTCCAAGCTCAGCTACGGGGGCATTATCAACGTCGTCTACGGTCAGCACACAATGGGGGTTCCCCATAGACACCACACCACATAAGGCTGTTTGTTGCTCGGTGCGTAATATATAAGTGGCTTCTTGCTTGTTGGCTTCAAAAGGGACTTTAGCAGGGTTAAACTGCGGAACGCCCATGGATACAGTAATGGAACCATTGCGCTCATGCTTTAATTGGAGTTTTCCCCCCTTGCAGCTAACGCCCAGGCGATATCTATTACTTAAGCCTTTTAAACGAACAAAGCGCGCGAAACAGCGAGCACCGTTTCCGCAGTTTTCAACTTCACTACCATCACTGTTAAAAATACGATAATGGAAATCTAGATCTGGATCGTATGGTGGTTCAACCATTAATAACTGGTCGAAACCAATACCAGTATTGCGATCGGCTAACTTTATAATTTGATCTTTACTAAGAAATACATTGTTTGAAACGGCATCGATCATCACAAAATCGTTACCTAAACCATGCATCTTTGAGAAATTTAATAGCATATAGCGTCTTATTATGTGCAATTAAGCGTAATTAGCCAGCACCTCTGCTTACAGTCCTGGCGGTTGTAAATTACCCGTCAATTGATGTTGCTTCACCTCGCCACAAATCTGCTAAAGTTTCGCGTTTGCGAATTTCAATGGCTCGATTGTCATCAACCATTACTTCAGCAGCTTTTACTCGAGAATTATAGTTCGATGCCATGGTGAAACCATAAGCACCGCTAGATCGTATTGCCACAAAGTCGCCGGCTTTAACGGCTAAATCACGTGATTTACCCAAAAAGTCCCCTGTTTCACAGATTGGGCCAACTACATCGTAGTTTTTACTCACGGCGTCACTTTGTTTAACTGTTATGATCTCTTGCCATGCACTATATAGTGCTGGCCTAATTAAGTCATTCATTGCGGCATCAATAATCGCAAAATTCTTATCTGGTGTTTCTTTTAAATATTCGATCTTAGAAACTAATATCCCTGCATTTGCCATGATGGCACGGCCAGGCTCAAAGATAATCGTTAAATATTCACGTCCTTTCAAGCATTGAGCTATCGCCGCTGCATATTCAGAAGGTGCTGGTGGATTTTCATCTTGATAGGTCACGCCAAGGCCGCCACCGACATCAATATGGCTAACATGAATATCAGAGTTTGCTAATTGGTCTACCAAGCCTAAGACACGTGTTAAAGCATCAGTGAAGGGGAGTAATTCAGTGAGCTGTGAACCAATGTGGCAATCAATACCTTTCACGGCTAATGATGGTGAGTGGTGAGCAAGCTGGTAGGCTGGTAATGCAGCCTCCATACTAATACCAAATTTGTTTTCTTTTAAACCAGTAGAAATATAAGGATGTGTGCCCGCGTCAACATCAGGGTTAACCCGAATAGAAACTGGCGCAACTTTACCCATTTGCTCTGCAATATCGCTAATACGTTCTAACTCAGGCAATGATTCAACATTAAAACAATAGATTCCAATATTTAAAGCATAACGAATTTCGTCTTCCGACTTACCTACACCAGAAAATACGACTTTTTTAGGATCGCCACCGGCTTCTAAAACGCGAGCCAGCTCTCCTTTAGACACAATATCAAACCCAGAGCCTAATTTGGCCAATGTGTTTAATATTGCAAGGTTTGAATTGGCCTTGACTGCATAACAAATAAGGTGCTGTTGGCTGCCAGCGGCTTGATCGAAGGCATGCCAATGACGTTCGATAGTGGCGCGTGAATAAATATATAGCGGAGTGCCAAATTGCTTAGCAATGCTTTCAACGCTAACTTCTTCTGCAAAAAGCTCATTATTTTTAAGGTTAAAATAATCCATTATTGTGACTCTGTTTTCTTTTCAGTTTCAGAGATGGTTTCTTTATTGGCTTCAGGTGCTTTTTCTTCATAAAGAGGGCCTTTTTGGCCACAACCACCTAAAGCGGCTAACAAGAATATGCTAACAATAAATTTGGACATGGTTTTCTCAGTGCTAATTAATTCAATTGCACATATAATCGCATTGTAATTAACAAAAGCAAGCTTTAGAGGGTGATATGAACGACAGCCAGTTTCACAAAATAGTTGATGACCATTTAATGGCCATTGAAGAAGTGCTCGACGATGCCATGGTTGACTTTGATTACGAAACTTCGGCAGGTGTTTTGAAATTAGTGTTTAGTGATCGCAGCCAAATTATTATTAACCGTCAAGAGCCCTTACATCAGATTTGGGTAGCTACAAAATTTGACGGCCATCATTTTGAATTAATTGATGATAAGTGGATTGATAATAGAACGGGAGTTGAGTTATTTACGTTAATTTCAACCAGTATTGAGCGCCAATCAGGCGTGGTAATTAACTTGAGTGACATGAACTAATGACAATTGATGCGATAGTAAAAAATCCAAAAGGTGAGGCTGACTCTGCCGTAATTTGGTTGCACGGATTAGGCGATTCAGGCGCCGGTTTTAGTGATGTAGTGCCAGTGTTAGCTTTGAATCCTCAGCACCGTATTAAATTTATTTTTCCCAATGCGCCAGAGCAACCAGTAACTATTAATAATGGTTTTGTAATGCGTTCATGGTATGACATAAAAACAATGGATTTAGACGGTCGTGCTGACATTCCAACGCTTGAGCAAAGCGAAAAGCTTATTGTCGAGTTAATTGAAGAGCAAATAGCGAAAGGCATCAGTGCATCGCGTATTGTGCTGGCTGGCTTCTCTCAAGGCGGTGTCTTATCACTGTATACCGCATTACGATTGCAACATAAGATCGCAGGCGTTGTTGCACTGTCTTGTTATTTAGCGACCAATGATTTGCCGTTCGAAGGCGCGCAAAAGACCAATAAATCGACACCTATTTTCTGCTCTCATGGACAGCGTGATAATGTTGTTCCTTTTGCAGCAGGTAAAGATGCCCATGAGCGTTTATCAGCGGCAAACTTCCAAGTAACTTGGTCCACATACCCAATGGAACATAGTGTGTGCGAACCTCAGCTTAAAAAGCTTGGACAGTGGTTGACTACAGTGCTAGCTTAATCGAAAAAGAGGCATCAGGTGATGCCTCTTTCAATTGATTTCTTTCTGATATTCTCCATGCTTTAATACTCAACACATAGACAAATCAGTTCTGACTTTACTATTTCTTGTTAAAACAACTCTTCAGCTTGTTGGTCGAACGGCTCGATAATAATGACTCCATTTTGTTGTCTCACACGATTAAATTGGGGCAAATTAAAGCTTATATCGAGGTTTTCTTGGCTTTTATTTTTCTGTTCTTTGGTAAAGGTGTAAAAGCGGTAAATTTCTCCTAATAATTCATTTTCGTTTTGTTCGTCTTGCCAGTAACTTGATAGATGATTATTCTCATCAAGAATATACACTTTAATGCCTTGTTTTTTGGACTCTAAGAAAAACTGTACATAGCCAATGCTGGCATGTTCGTAAATAAGACGTTTCAGTTTGCTGGTTGTTGGCTGTTTACTTGGAACCTGTGTTAATGCACTTTGGCTCAATGTTTTATATAACTCAACAGCGCTGCTAATCACTTTAAATTCGACATTTTCACGGTGAAAAAATATGCCATATAATTTGCCTGCAACAACTAAGGATTTTACTTGAATCCCTTGTTTACTCGACTTTTTGATAATCTCAAAGCATTCATCCAGCAAAAATTGGACATGATCTCTAAGTAAAGCTTGATGGTATTTAGAAGCACTAAATATTTGGACATCAGGCTCTATATTACTTGAACGAATTAGGGTAAAAAGATGACTCAATAATTCTAAAATTGCATTGTCGCCACTAAAAACAATCGCATGGTGTTCATTCCAGCTGTTCCTATAAACTAAATCTATGCTGGACACTAAACTGTGTTTTTTACGGCCAATGGAGAATATGTTACTAATTAGCCAATCCATCATTTGAGTTTGGCCATCAAAATTAATTGTGGCATCGTCCAACATATTGATGACAACAGAAACCTGCTCAATTTGACTCGATTGAACTAATGCATTTTTAGTGGCTTGCTGTTCACCGGTAAAATATTTGGTCAAATGCATTAAAGTGTCATTACATTTACCGTTATCACTTGGTATGTGTATTTTGGTAGAGCTGCTCACTAACTGATTAATGACAGCCCATACCAATAGTTTGATAATGTGAGTGTCTTGATGAATAAGATAATCTTTTCCAAATACAGGCGGCTGACTTAAGAGCAACCAAACTCTTTGTTTTTCATTATTAACACCACGTCGCAGGTATAAATTATTATTGGTGTGCTTGATTGTTTTAACAGGTGTTAAACGGTTTATTTTTGTCTCTGAACCTTGATAAGCGGAATAGAGCTTGCGGCTGAGAATTGTGAGCTCTTGTGGGTAAAGCGCCTTATCAACGTTATGATGCTGAGCCATTTTTTTCATCAATTGATAGCTTTCAAGTAGGGCAGCGACTAATGCTTGATGATGTTGTTGGTTGTCCACGGGACTCCAACGCGCTTGATTATCAAGATGTTTAATTCTTTGATCGCTAAATTGCCATTGTTGGGTTAAAAGGTGTAATTGCTGCTGCTTATAATTAAGAGGTGCATTGTGCTTTAAATAGCTTAAACCGGGGGCGCACTTTAAATAAAAACACTCGCGCACTAATAATAAGCGTTTATGATCATTGAGCTTTTCTAAGTGTTCACTAATACGTTGTAATAAAAGGTAATAATGATCCGTAAATTCGTCGTTATGCATACTTTGTCGCCAGTGTACGGATAACAATTTAGTATGAGGAAAGTCATTAAAGTAGGATTCGAGTAACAAGGCTTTGAGTAATGACTTTTCTGGTGAATCAATGCCTTTGTATAATTGCCACATCATAGCGCCAAAATATTCTTGCGCTGGAATACTATTGGGGTGACCAAAATCAATGGCATCAACAGTTAATTGTGATGGTGATAAATGCCATCGAATAGGTTTGCCTGCCAACGTTATGGCTGAGCGATAAAACTCATCGAGTAGTAACCAATGTTGGGCACTACCACTAGATTCTTTATCAAAACCTGATTTTACACCCGCTTTGAATTGATTTTCAGTGACCAAGAATATATGGAGTTCTACCCCAATAATATTAGCCCATTGTTCGATGGCACGGCACTTACTCTCGACCAATATATGAATATCTGATGATATTTGATTACCTAAGCATAGCCAAACATCCCAATCTGATTTTAAACTTTGCCCCAAGCTGCCCAAACTGCCAATAGTGTATAAGCCCGTATAAAGTGTTGGAGCCATTTGCGAGTCAGTGTTTATATCAACATTAAATAAATCTTTAGCTAGGCTTCTTGCTTGTATTGTTGCTTTATATTGAAAAATTGACCCACCATCAAACGCAGCAATATAACCGGGTAATTGGCAATGGTTTTCGCTAATTAGCAGGGGTAACAAGAAAGCGAGTTGTGAATTTTCAACAGAAAGCTGTTCAAATATTTTATTGATATGACGCGTTCTTTGCGGGCAGGTAGCCGCAAAATTTCTACTTAATTGGTAGTGTTGAGTCATACAAAAATACTCTATAAAAATAGGGGTTAATTTAGTTAAGTTCGTTTAATTGATTATCTATTAGAAAAAGTCACTTAACTAGTTAATCATTTCGCTTTTTTGATTGAGTTGTTTTATGATACAGACTTATGAATCGCAAAGGGAATTAAGTCAGTGCAGCTTAAAATTAAAATTAATTTGGCGACAGAGCTCGCTTCACAAACGCGTGAGCAAACTAGGCCCTTTGATATGATCAAGATTCGAAACTTTTTTGTCATGCTGGTGGTCATGTCTAGCACTGCTGGCACCATGGCTTATAGCATGCACACCGACGAGCCCCCACAAGCATTAAACTCCGTTCACAATGATGATAACGTCGGAATTTTGCCTATCATTATGGATGATGATGCACCTGCTAAGCTGCCTTCTGATAATATTACAGCAAGTCTGATGTTAAAGGACTCTCAAATACCGTCCGCTTCTTTAGACTCTTCAGCTGAGCAAGAAGCATTCGAAGAAGAGGTGGATGTCTTAGAAAACCCAAATAGTCATTTTGTTAATAGAGCGCAACTCACTTTAGCAATCTCTGGGCGAGAGCCTACAGATAATGTCACTTCAATTAGTTTATCTTCTGATAAGAAATTATTCCTTTTTACGCAAATCAATCAAAAGAAAGATCAAGTTATTTATCACCGATGGATGTTTAATGAAAAACAGATGGCACAAATTAAACTTCATATTGGTAGCGTTCAATGGCGTACTTATTCGAGTAAAACATTTAACCGACAAATGCTCGGGCAATGGCAAGTTAATGTCGTTGATGAAAACGAACAGATCTTAAAATCAATTAAATTTGATGTGACGCATTAAACTGACCTTAAAACAGCAATAATACACGTCAACGCCTTATACAATACTTGGTGTAGTGATATTATTGCTTTCATATTATTTATTCTTCTTTGGAACCCTTATGTCTGTAGATATCGTGCGCATTGCCACCAGAAAAAGCCCGCTAGCGTTGTGGCAAGCTGAATTTGTAAAAGCACAACTTGAACACTTTCATCCAAACATTCAAGTTGAGCTAGTTACTATGGTGACTAAAGGAGACAAAATTCTTGATACCCCGCTTGCTAAAGTTGGTGGAAAAGGGTTGTTCGTTAAAGAATTAGAAACAGCAATGTTAGAAGGCCGTGCGGATATAGCCGTACATTCGATGAAAGACGTGCCAATGGAATTCCCACAAGGGCTTGGCTTACAAGTGATTTGTGAACGTGAAGACCCACGAGATGCATTTGTTTCTAACAACTTTAACAATCTTGATGAATTACCACAGGGTTCTATTGTTGGAACATCGAGCTTACGTCGTCAATGTCAAATTCGAGCTGCACGCCCCGACCTTGTTATTCGCGACCTTCGTGGAAATGTTGGTACGCGTTTGGGTAAGTTAGATAACGGTGAATATGATGCCATTATTTTGGCCGCCGCTGGTTTAATTAGACTAGAAATGCAAGATCGCATCGCGTCGGTTATTGAACCTGAGCAATCTTTACCAGCGGTTGGACAAGGTGCCGTTGGCATTGAATGCCGACTAGATGATGAACGCATGAAAACATTATTGGCGCCCTTAGAACATCTAGAAACTCGTCAGCGTGTTTTAATTGAGCGCACGGTTAATAACCGTTTAGAAGGTGGCTGCCAGGTGCCTATCGGTAGTTATTGTGTTATTGAAGGTGACGAATTTTGGTTACGCGCCTTAGTTGGTAACCCTGATGGTAGTGTCATGCTCACCGAAGAAGCGCGGGGTAACCTAGTGGATGCACATACAACAGCAATTGAAATGGCCGATAAATTACTCAATAGTGGTGGGAGAGAGATATTACAACAGGTTTATGCACAAGCCTAAGGTATCGACCTTTTTGCCGAGGCGTGTTTTATTAACACGTCCTTTAGCCAAGAGTAATGAATTGGCAAAACTATTGTCCGAAAAAAATGTGTTTAGTGTCTGTCACCCCTTGGTTGAGGCACATGCATTAGACAATATGACCAATCTGGCGTCCATTAGTGACGCTGATATTGTTATTGCCATCAGTGAGAACTCTGTTCGCTTCTCGCGTCATAAAATTAATGCTTGGCCTCAAAACTGTCGTTATTTTGCGGTTGGTAGCGCAACTCAGAATCAATTTAACGCACTGGGCATAACGGCTGATATTCCAGATTATCCAACATCGGAAGGCTTGCTTAAACTCCCTGGTTTATCGCAGGTTAAGCATAAAAACGTTACCATTATTCGTGGGCATGGTGGTCGAGAGCTTCTTGCCGAATCACTCACGCAACGTGGTGCCAATGTTAGTTATCTTGAAGTTTACGATCGACAATTGATCAAAATGAATGTTCAAGATTGTGAACGCCAATGGCAACAAGCTCAAATAAACACTATAGTGGTGACCAGTGGCGAAATATTACAGCATATTTACGCGAACGTCGGTGAAAATAGCTTATCTTGGTTACAAGAGCAATGGCTAGTAGTACCCAGCGAACGGATCGCTATAATGGCCAAGAATTTAGGGGCGCGCAACGTGAGTATTAGTCATGGCGCTGATAATGAATCTATTTTAAAGATACTATTAAATTAATGAGTTTTTAAATGAAACAAAAAAATGATGATACTTCAACAGCAGAAAATTCGTCTGAGAATCTTTCTCAACCTTCTGAAATAGTCGAAGTGAAAGAGAGTGAAAATGTTAACGTTGAAGAGAACGAATCAACGTCTTCGTTTACACCGTCATCAGTGCCAGAGTCCGTGACTGTAGCGCCGCCTAAAAAAATCAGCAAACTTGCGTTGCTAGCCATTATTTTGGTTTTATTACTAGCAGGCTTTGTTGGTTATTCAACTGATTATTATTTAAAGCAAGAAGCGGCTGAGTTAAACCATCAAGCGGCAGAACAATCTAAAATAGACGCGTTACTTAAACAACAGACTAAGTTATTGAGTGATGTTGAAGCGAAACTCAATGCACAATCACAAGCCAACAAACAATTGAGTGATGCGTTAGCTAAAAATGTGCAAGCGAGTTTGTCAGAGCAACAACAAACACAATCTATTATCAATCAGAAGATTTCAGAGCTATCAGGGCGCAGACCAAATGATTGGCTGTTAGCTGAAGCGAATTATTTAGTGACCATGGCAGGGCGTAAGTTATGGCAAGAAAAAGATCAGCAAACGGCGACAGCTTTATTGGTTACCGCAGAAATGCGTATTGCAGAGATGCACGATGAATCACTTATAGGGTTAAGACGCGCGCTAGCCAAAGACATTGCTACCTTGTCGGCCCTGCCTAAAGAACAGTCGCAAGATATTGCGCTGGCCATTGATGGACTGATTGCTCAAATTGATAATTTGAAACTAAATACAGTTACCTTACCAGATGCGATTGAAGATCAAGCGCCAAGTCAGGCGACTCCCGATGACGGCTGGCAAGATAATTTGCAAAAGACATGGTATGCCTTTATTGATGGTTTTATTAAAATTAGAAAACGTGAAGGCAATGTAGTGCCGTTAATGTCTGCCAAGCAACAATGGTATTTAGAAGAAAATCTCAAAAATAAACTAGTGCATGCGCAACTAGCGGTTTACCGTAAACAGCAGCAAGCATTTAATAGCTCCATTACCTTAAGTCGACAATGGGTCTTACAGTTTTTTGATCGTGAAGATAGCGCGACAACATTCATGTTAGATGAATTAGAAAAACTGGAACAAGTCACAATTAGCCTTAATTACCCTAGAGATTTACTCAGTCGTAACATGATTGGTGATGAGTTAGTGCGTCGTAATTTAAGTTCAGCAACAACATTGGAGCAATAATAATGATCAGATTATTGCTGTTAGTTTTTATTATATTTTTAGGTTTACTAATTGGTCCATCATTAGTGGGACATGATAGTTATGTTTTAATTTCTATGAATGGCTGGACGATTGAAACTAGCATCGTAGTAATGACTATGATGGTAATTGCTTTTTATGCCCTTTTGCAATTTGCGGAGTGGGCCCTCATCAATACGTTGAAAATGTGGGGACGTACACGTCATTGGTTCGGTTGGCGCAAAGAGCGTATAGCAGAGAAGAAGACACTAGATGGGGTTTTAGAATATGCGGCTGGGCATTTTGATCAAGCTGAACAATTAAGTATTACTCATATCAAACACAGCAAAACGCCATTACTTAATTACTTTACCGCGATTAACGCAGCAGCAACGCAAGGTAAAAGGCAACAACGTGATGAATACCTTGCGCAAGCGTTACTATCTGACGAATCTAATACCGCATTGCTAGCGACCAAATTACGCTTCATGACTGAAGATGAAGACTTTGTAAGTGCTCAGCAGTGGTTGTCAACGCAACCTGATAATATCTCGCTACATGTCGATATTTTGCCGCTGAGCCTTGTCATTCAACGCCACATGAAGGACTGGACACAGGTACTAAAAATTAACGAGTTGCTATTCAAGAAAAAGCTCATTACGCCAATTGAATATGAGTCGTCAAAGCGCCACTGCTATATTGGTTTGTTCAACCAAGCATCAGCAGCTGGATTTGATAGCGGACAGAAATATTATAAATCCATCCCAAGAAAATACCGAAATCATATCGACATCTTTTGCGAATATGCTAAGTTAAGTATTAAAGGTGATCAATATCATTTAATCGAAAAAGAATTATTTCAAAGACTATCAAAACAACTGGATAGTGCCTTACTAATCGTTTTACATGAAGCCAGCCCAAAACTTGCGAAAGAATGGTGTGAACGGTTAATCAACTTGAAAAAGTATCAGCAAGATGTTGCGTTTTTAGATGTCATTACTCTGCTTTATAAGATTGATAGACAATGGAAACAGGCCAAAACTTGGTTGTTAAAAGCTATTGAGATAAAACCAACAGCTAAGCGTTTTGAAACATTGGCACAAATACAACAAGAACTAGGTGAAGGTAGTGGTGCATTAGAAAGCTTTAATAATGCATTGAATTACCGTCAGAAATAGTGACAGGGAAGTGAGATAATGATTAGCGATGTGAATTTTGACGAATCAGTCAAAACACTTAAGAAAACAATTCCTCTGATGATGAAATATAGTGTGCCTGTTAACCCTACAAACTATGCTTTGTGGTACACCTATGCCTCTAATGAAATTCCTAACCTCAATCGTGAACTCGACTCTGCTGTTAAATTATATAATACGTGCCCCAAATTTAGAGCTGAACAGTTATATAGCAAGCATATAAAAAATGACAATATTGATGTCGTCCAAGACTTTCAAAAAAATATTGATGAAGTTGTTAGTAAAGTGGGGGAATCAATTGGTTCTACACAAAACAATGCTAAGAATTTTGAAGACGCTATGACGTTGGCCCATAATGAACTCGAAGAACTAGACTCTATAAAGACGCCAATGTCTCCTAACGATGTATCTGGATTTGTAGGAGATTTACTGAGTAAATCTTTGACGATGCGAGACAATGCAAAAAATTTGGGTGCTAGTTTAAATCAAGCGCAAGAAGAAATTAAGTCGCTTCGTATGGAGCTTGCTAATAGTCAACAAGACGCGTTGTATGATGCATTAACAGGTTTATTAAATCGACGAGCTTTTGAGCAAGAAATTGATGGATTGCTATCTTTGCCAGATGCAAGTGCCTGTTTGATTATTGCAGACATTGATAATTTTAAAATATTTAACGACACCCATGGTCATACTCTAGGTGATCAAGTACTAAAAGCAGTAGGAAAAAGGCTATCGATATCAAGTTCAAATGGTGCACTAGCCTTTCGTTATGGCGGTGAAGAGTTTGCCATTTTAATTCCTAAGTCTACGCTGCATTTAGCTCATGACATGGCTGAAAAAGTTAGACTTTCAATAGAGCGTTTGGTGATTAAAGATAGAAAGTCTGGCGAAACAGTTGCTAATATTACCTGTTCATTTGGTGTGGCAACTCTCATTAAAGGTAAAGATGCCATTGAAACAATCAACCTTGCTGATGAACGATTATATAGTGCGAAGCAGCAAGGAAGAAATCAGGTCGTTTCAGTTAGTTAATGGGTTAACTTATTAAATCGATGTGTCATCAGTGCGGCTGATATAGTGAGGCCGCATATAATAGCCACCCAATAGCCTTTAACCCCCCAGCCTGCATATTCTGCTAGAACATATCCAATTGGAAATCCAATAAGCCAGTAAGCAATCAAACAAATAATCATCGGCACTTTAGTATCTTTCATACCGCGTAATGCACCACTGGCATTAACTTGAACGCCATCAGATATTTGAAATATTGCAGCCAAGATAATTAGTTGGCTAGCAACGCCTACCACGAATGTATCTGAGGTAAATATTTGGATGAATGGTTGATGAAACAAAATCATTGCCGTTGCCGTAAAAATGGAAATAACCGTACCAAATAGTATCCCCATAAAACCAGTTTGTCTTGCCTGTGCGGGATTCTTCTTACCAATGTGATACCCCACACGCGCAGTAACTGCTACAGAAAGCCCTAAGGATAGCGTATATGCAAGAGATGATATGTTCATTGCGATCTGGTGACCTGCAATATCAGGCACCGTATAGCGACCAATCATTAAGCCAACAGCACCAAAAAGAGCCACTTCTAATCCAAGTCCAATTCCCATCGGCGTCCCAATGCGCAATATTTCCATGTAGTCGTCAAATCGTGGTTTTAACCATTGCGTGAAGAGGTTATAACCATGATAACGTTTAGACACTAGCGTATAGACCATTAAAGACAGTGCCATAATACTCCAGACAACCAAGGTCGCCCATGCCACGCCAATAGCCCCCATTGCAGGAACACCAAGCCCGCCATTGATGAACCAATAATTACATCCCACGTTAAAAGGCAATGCAATTAATGAACAATACATAATGGCTTTATTTGCAAACATTCCTTCATTACAAAAACGTAAAGCGAAGAAAAAATAGAGTGGGAAAACGCCCCATGCTAATACATTCAAATAACCACTCGCTAAAGGAATAATTGATTCTGTAATGCCCATAGCCCATAAAAATGGTTCTAGTGAGGTGAGCAATAGCGCACTAGGTAATGCTAGCATAATAGAAATAATCACCCCTGTTTGAAAACTTCGTTTAACCCCGAGTTGATTGCCTTCACCATTGTATTGCGCAGTTATCGGACTTAAAGCGAGGAATATACCAATAATAAAGACGATAATAGGATTAAAAATACTAACTCCTATCGCAATAGCGGCGAGGGCATCTGCACTATAGCGACCTGCCATAACTGTATCGATTACACCAAATGACATCTGTGCTAATTGAGCAAGAATTGCCGGTACTGCTAATTGTAAAAGTCTTTTGCTCTCGGCTTTTGAACTCGGAGTCATATGTTTAGAAATAAGCGTTTTCAAGCGTGGGTTCTCAGTTTTATTCATTGAATGCTATAACAAGGTAAGCTGCATTATGGCTGATGCTATGCCCAGTGTCATTGTTTGTATTAAGTAAATTTTCAGTGCCATAAAACGGTCATATATAAGGATTAATATGCTTATCTCAGCTATTGAAATGCTTTGTAACAAGTAATCAGGTTCTTAATATTAATGACTGTGGTATCTTGCGGAAATTATTTGAAGATAGCTTATTTTTTTGATTTTTAATGAACTTATTTGTAAGTGCTAGGTCAAAAAATACACTGTGATATTAGGACGATATGATATGAAAAACTTCACTAAGAACTCTATTAAACAAATTGTTAAATATATAAAAATATTCTTTGAGGGTAGCCTAAAGGTTGATCAGTTAGGTGTTTTTCATTTTCAACAAGGTCAGCTCACTGCGCCAACGGATGCGACCGATCAGCAACATTCATTTGTCAGCAGAATTAATCAAATCATTAAGTCAAACAAACCTGTTGCTCAATGGGAATAGTCGAAATTTATATAAAAAAAATGCCAATCAATTGATTGGCATTTTTTTTGGCTGTAAAACTAATGAAATGCGCATGCGCCTCTATTTATGCTGACATGCTGGTGTGAAAAGTGTTGACGATAACAGTTAAGTTCAATTTGTGGGTGAGCACTTTGGGCTGATTTAAATAAGAAGGTCAGGGCACTTGTGCGTTTAGCGGCAAGCTGTAACCGTTTTAAGTCCCTATCATCTATTTCTCCTGGCCATCCAAGAACAGCACTGCTATTACCTGACATGAGGGCCTGTTCCATAGCCCATAATGCATCCACTTGATCTTTTGGATGGACTAATAAAACATGACCGCTATCTATACCGTGTTTTTCTAGCAGAGATTTTAGTCCTTGTTTAGGCGCTCCTACCAATACAATCCAGCGGCCTTGTTGACTCAATTTTGATAGGGTAGGGATCAAAATCTCTAATTGTTCACTAATGCCGTCTGCACTCACAACTTCATTAATAGTTTGCGACTGCCAACCGCCATGTTCTAGTGCTTCATCAATATCTTGAAAGCCTGAGCTCATAGAAAATGTTGCGTTGTGTGCAGTGGTATTTAGGTAGAGTGATTTCATTGCCACGCTCCGTTTCTTATAACGCCAACAGCAAGCCCTTCAATTGCAACAGACTGACATTCTAAATCGACCACAATCGTTGAAAATTCAGGATTTTCTGGGTGAAGCAAAATTGTATTATCTTTTTGTTCAAAACGCTTAACGGTAACGTCGTCCTCAACTCTTGCTACGACAACTTGGCCTTCTCGTGCTTGATTTGTTTTGTGCACGGCTAACAAGTCGCCGTCCATAATACCAATATCTTTCATGCTCATTCCGTTAACGCGGAGTAGATAGTCTGCACTCGGGTGAAACATATTTGGATCTACTTGATAATGTGCTTCCACATGTTCTTGAGCTAATATTGGTTCACCAGCAGCCACTTGGCCAATTAATGGTAGACCTGCTTTCTCCTCATCATTGGCTGCATTATTAATGAGTCTAATACCACGTGATGTGCCAGGAATAATCTCAATAGCGCCTTTTTTTGCCAATGCTTTTAAATGCTCTTCGGCGGCATTGGCTGATTTAAAACCCAGTTGCTTTGCTATTTCAGCACGAGTAGGTGGCATGCCAGTAACGGAAATATTATCTTTAATTAACTGTAAAATTTCTGCTTGTCTGTTAGTAAGTTTTTTCATGATGATGCCTTTTACTGAAATTAGTTAAGTGAACTGGGTTTTCATACAGTACCCTGTCAGTATATACAGTAAAATATGTTGTGCAAGGATTAATCAGTTCTAAATAACTATTTTTGCTTTATCAATGTATTAAATTAAATCAGTTTAAATAGAGAGGGGTATTTATAGGGAGGATAATGATGGGTTTCATGTTACCGGATAATCATCAAACAAAATGATTATCCAGTAAAATGAATTTTTTAGATGAAATATATGATGAACACCTCAGTGGCTTCATTATATATCCCTAGCAAATTATCTAAGCGGACGTTTGTTCTTATTTTGCTATACGTGTTTTAAAGTCGGTGAACATTTTCTGATAGAACTCAGTTTGTGGATCGTTTAATCTTTTGGCTACTGCCACTGCTCGTTGATGGGCTTTAAACGCTAAATCGTTTTTATCTATACTTTCATAAGCATCGGCCAAGCTATCAAAGGCGTTAGGCTCATCCGGTGTTACTTCTGTCCAGCGTGAAAAAACATCAATAGCTTCTACATTCCTATCTTCTCTCAGTAATATATAACCTATACCCCGCAAGCTATTTACATTGCGTTGTAAGTTAGCTGCAGGATGAATTTGATATCCATATTTACTTGATAATTCATCATAATAAGTATCTATTTTTGCCAGCGCATTACCCGGAGTCTTGATTATGTCTCGAAATACCTCTAATTCTTTGCTGGGAAAAGAGAAATCAATTGCAGAAAGTAAGCCCGGAATAGCCATTGGATAATGCTCGGAGTTTTCAATGTGTTCAACTTTGAATTTAAATTTTTCATTGCTAAAGGAAGACAATCGTTTGCGTAAAAGAGAGGCATTAATCAGTTGTTGAGGGTTCCCTTGTGCATCACTTTTAGCCGATGATATATATAAATAGCCTGTACGTTGTGGGTTGCTCTTTAAATGCTTCACCAAGCTATCCATCAGCGTTGATTCTTAATCATAACCCAAGCTGAATATATCAATAGCAGCAAATAAATAGTGCGCTTTAAAGAGTTCTGGTTCTTTAATAAATGTATGTAGTGCCAATATGGCTGACGGTGACATGCCAATTAATACTCGAAAATCATTTGTTCGATAAGATTTATCAATGTAAGGAATTAACTCATCCTTGATAAACTGCATGTATTCATTAACTTGATGAGATGAATTTCCAAAATTCCAGCCTGAATCTTTTACATCAAGCTGTGGTAAATAGCGCCAAATATTAGGTGTATGAAGCGCTACTACAATTGACTTTGGCATAGCGGCGGTATTTCCCAAATGACTAACAACACCGTTTACACCTTGAGACAGTGTCCAACCATCTAGCGTATAAATAACTGGATAACGTACTTTGTCGCTTGTTTTGTTATAACCTTGGGGCAAGTAAATATCTACAACATGGTCACGGTTTAACGCATCTGACGTTAGCGTTATTTGGTTGCCATAAGATAAGGGCGCAGTCACGCTCTTGGTGATGTCAGCTTGACTATAATGACTAATACCTACTGTCACAGTAACAACCAAGCCAATAAAAATTTGTTTAAGCATAAAATTTTCCTTAATAAATTTATAGTACGCAGCGATACTACAAACTAACTAAGAGGAACACCTGACCGCGTGCTGATTTTTTGCTGATTTCGTTCGATATCAAAGAGTAACTAATGGTATGTTATGGCTCTTAATTAAAAGCGCGAGAGTTTATGTTATTCCTTAAGTCGTTTATGCCTTGCATGATGGTGATGCTTATTTGGGGTTGTAATCAAGTTAATGCGGCAGTGAATATCACTGGAGTTAATTGTGTGCAACTAGAACAAAATAAAGTAATTACTACTAACAATCCAATCCCATGTAATCGTTTAGTCCGTGTTGCTTTTAGTTACGTGAACGCTAAAGGAGTGATTAAAAATGACGGTGAACTCATTGTTTTAGATATTATTTCCCCTCATGTAAAGGAGTTAACTAATCAGTTATTAGAACGATCCTTTATGATCGCAAAAGCGCGTAACATCTCACATTACCTAGGAAATGATAGCGCTTCAATGGATGATAACAATAGCTCAGCGTTTAACGGCCGCGCTATTATTAATAAAAAAACGTGGTCGATGCACGCTTATGGTGCTGCCATTGATGTCAATCCACTACAAAACCCTTTCATTGAAATATCTCAAGATGGCAATGCCAATATTAGCCCAACATTAAGTGCACATTATGCGGTGAATAGACTCAACGCTCGCCCAGGGAAGAAACAGCGCCATGGGATGGCAGAAGAGGTCGTAGACTTGTTTGCACGACATGGGTTCTTTATTTGGGGCGGCGATTGGAATAACCCTATCGATTATCAACATTTTCAAATAGGGCCGCGCCGCTTTGTTAAAGCTCTGGTCTCCCTAACGCCTGAAAAAGCGAGTAAATTATTGAATCAGCATATTGATACATTTAAAGCGTGTCATAAAAATCATGCATCAGAGCATGCGCCGATGAAATTAAGAGCAATGTGTGCAAGCATTGTTATCAATAAGATGCGTTAAGCTAATGAAAACAATACTACCCGTTTCAATTTTAGAGCAGAGGCCCGCCGCACATTTATCAAGTGTCGTTGAGTGCTATTGGATGTTGTCGTTAAGCCCCCAAAAGACCAATGAGCTTAAAGATTGCTTACCCCCTTTAGGGTGTTTTGATATTTTATTTATTTCTGACGGCATAGGACTGCGTCTTTTAGGTTCACACGACGACCTACAATATGTCACGGCAGGTAGTTGGTTAATGGGGCAACAAACAGCTTGTTATCAATGGCGGGCGAAAAGTCAGGTTTGTATTTTTGGCATTAGACTAAAACCATTTGGGTTATTTAAAACGGCGGCTATTTCTCCGTTAGAGTTAAAAAATTCTATTGTAAAACTATCTGATATTAGCGAATTTAATACGCATAAATATCATGATGAAATATTACTTCTTATTGAAGGGGCTACACTTAATAATTGTGCCCAATTGTTTAAACATCTGGGATATTTAGCAGATAAATGGATGATGAACGTATGGCGTTTCATGCCTGAATTTTCAACCTCTTTTCGCCACCAAAGTAATTGTATTTTAGAAACGAGAGGGCACATTAAATTAGAGTCTCTTTACGATAAATTTAGTATTAGCAAAGTATCCTTAATAAAAAATTTCGTAAATGAGTGCGGTTTATTGCCTAAAGAATTATGCAAAATTTGGCGCATGAATCATTTTCTCATTTTGCAGCAAAAGCCCTATAAAACACTGGCAGATGTTGCATTACAAGCAGGATACTTTGACCAGTCACACCTTAATAAAGAGTTTAAAGCTAACTTTAAACATACCCCGAAGCAGTTCTTCAGTGTTGATACGCCACTTCTAAACAGTTCATTAAACAATATAAGCCAGCGATTAAACGGTGGGTATACACCTATTGCAGGAGAAGGCGTTTTTTTCTTAGATTAGGAAGAGGGCTTTACTTTTTTACAATTTTTATATCATTTGAGCTGATAGTCTAATTTCTTTTTACTACCTAGAGAAACTGGCCATGAAACGACGCTTTAAACTGAGTGTGATGCTATTAGCTTTTTGCACATTAAGTACCAGTTATGCGCAAGTTAATACTGTCAAACCCGCAGAACGAGACGACACCATTAAGCAACTTGGTTCATTAATGCATAGTAATTATGTATTCCCAAAAGTGGGTGAAACAACCAAAATTTCTTTATTGGATGATTTGGCTATTGGTAAATTTAATGAATACTCTGACAAAGAAGCCTTCGCACAGGCTCTAACTGACGCGCTACGAAAAATAACCAATGATAAACATCTGAGGGTACGTAAAAATGTAATTGGACCGGCGCCTAGTGAAGAAGAGATTATCGATCAAAGAATTAATGATTATGCAGCGTATAGACAGCGTAACCAAGGTATTAGCCAAGTAAAAAAATTAGACAACAACATTGGTTATCTTGAGCTTCGAGGATTTGCACCAATGGAGATGGGAAAAGCTTCGATTGATGCAGCAATGAAATTATTAAGTACCTCTGATGCACTAATCATTGATTTAAGACGTAACGGCGGTGGTTCACCTGAAATGGTGCAATACTTATGCAGTTATTTCATGGATGAACATAAACTACTGAACCGAATTTATTGGCGCCCTAACGATAGTTATAGAGAGTTTTGGACACTAGACACTGTGGGCGGTGACAAGATGCCTGATACCCCTGTTTATATCCTAACGAGTGCAAAAACGTTTTCAGCTGCCGAAGGCTTTAGCTACCATATGCAGGCACATAATCGAGCGACGATTGTTGGAGAAGTCACCTTAGGCGGTGCGCATCCAGGGAATGTTTTTACCATAAATGATTCTTTTAATGTTTTCATTCCAGTGGGGCGTTCAGAGAATGCAATTACGAAAACTAATTGGGAAGGTGTTGGGGTTATACCGCAAATTAAAGTGGAAGCGTCTGCTACTTATGACAAAGCACTTGAATTAGCGACGAAAGACGCCATCAATGCACGTGGGAACAGTAACAAAAAATATAAATCAGCTTCAATTAAGTTAAAGTCATTAATAAAATCAACGGCGCTGTCACTAAAAGAAGATAGTCTTGAATCCGTAACTCCACAATTTATGATTGAAATGTCCCAAATAGCCCATGATATGACGATGGTTGAGCATGAAATCAATATTCTAGGTTATGAGACGATGATGTTGCAAAAAATGCCAAAAGTGGCAGTACTCATTTTTAAATTTAATGTTCAAAAGTTTCCTCACTCTGCAAACAACTACGATAGTCTAGGCAGCGGGTTGATGGCATTGAAGCGATTTAAGGAAGCGAAAGCATCCTTTGCTAAAGGGCTACAACTAGTTGATAAGAATAATGTCCCCTTAACAGAAGAAATCCAAGCGAATCTAGCATTGGCGGGAGATAAATTAAATAATAGCTAGTAAATATAAGAAGGAATCAACTATTTATGATTCCTTCTTTAATCTAACTCAAGCTATTGTTTAACAGGCCGATATATAGTGAAGGTTGAATTATGAAAGGATTCCCAATTGAATATTAATGAACGTACCTTGGCCATGGCAAACTCATTTACTGTCTCTACGCCTAAAAAGAGCGTGGATGAAGTTGCTTTAGTGAAAGCCAGCGAAAAAACATCAGAAGATGAGAAAAAACGCCTAACGACGTAAACGTTACGATTTCAGAAGAGGGACTTAAAAAACTGCGTAATGAAGAGTCAGAAGAAAAACCTAAATTGCCTCCCCATATCGAACAGCTTAAACAGCGCATTAAAGATTTAAAGCAAGAGATTGAGAAATTAAAACAGCAAATTGAGGTTGCTCAACAAAGCACCGATCTAGATGAAAATGCTCAAATAGAATTACTCAAAGGGCTGTACACTCAAATGGCATCTCAGCAGGGCGCGCTACAAGAAACAAGTACCGCATTAAGTGATGCACTTAAAGAGATGGGCATCGACGACCCGAAAGTTTTACTTGAAGCTGCCAGCTTTTAAGTAACAGTACTTTTCTCTAAGTTAAGGTACTGTTGATAAACACCCGACAGCTTCATGATCCACATCGTCGATGTAGCTAGGATCGTTACCTGATAAGTAGAAATCATAATGTTCAGTAGCTGATTTGAAAGACGAACTACGAAAGTATTGTGCAGGCCAGCCCATTGCATGGGTGACAGCTGAGCTTGTAAATTGAGGGTATGTAGCTTGAATATGAGCGTAATACTGTTTAAGCCCGAAAGGATCTGAAGTATCGTCGTGACCTTGAACAGGTAATACAAAACCTCGGCTAGTACAATGAGTTACTGCTGTAGGTTGATCGTATAGTGTCCAGTTTATTTTTGGTGAATTATCTTGATAGTTGTCGGTATGCAAAGGCACAGCACCTGCCGTTATCGCATTTAAACGTATTGATTCGGTAATATTTAGTGGACGATGTAACCGTTTAGTCACTAGCCCAATAGTCAAATCAATATAACTCACCGGCGCAATAACTCTTTTAGTAATATTATTACCTGCGTCTAGTTCTGTTGCCATTCCTCCAGTCACTAATGAGGTGGGTTGATCACCCACAGAAAAGCATAATTCACCTTCTTCGTTTGTATCAATACAGACTTCAATATCATTTGCGACCAACCAAGCCGCACTCTCTGTAATTATCGTCCCTGTGATTACAAAAAAACTATCACTGGTAGATCTAACTGGTGCATAAGTTGGATGTAGGATCTTCCATGTTACGCCGTTATACGTATAGCCTTTAATATCAAGATTGATCGTCTTATGTAGTTCCAGCTCTCCCGATATTTCAATGTTAACGATATATCTTTGAATGCAGGTTTGCGTGCCATTTACTGGTAAGCCAGTGGTTGAAGAAGGAGTAATACAGACTGATAATAGCTTTCCAGCACTATTACCTGGTAGCGTAATGGTAGTATTTTGACTTACTTCTGTACCATCAATCGACCAGCTGACGGGGCTTGTTGCTTGGGCATCGTTATCCGCATCAACATAATCATAATTAATGGATACATCATCCCCCGCTTTGGCAAAAGCGCTAAAGGCTAAATTATTAACAGTGGGACCTGTGCCCACTTTTGCTGCGATAGTGATAGATGCTGAACAGACTTGTAGACCTTGCGGGTTTTCGCCTGAAATTGCCGTTGGCGTTACACAAACTGATAATTGCTTACCTTCGGTAGTATTAGGTAAGTTAATAGTCGATTGAGTTCCAGCTTCTATACCGTCAACTAACCATGAGTAGGTTGATGTCCCTTCAAGTCTGTTATTGGCATCAATGAAAGTATAAGACGGAGCCACAATAATCCCTGTTGTCGTGGCGGGAATAATAAGGTTACTTATGCTGGGAATGGTATATTGTCCTGCGATTAACTTGGTAACGCACATTTCTTTACCTTGAACTAGGTCGCTGGTGGCTACTGGTGTTAAACAGAACGTTAAACTCTTTCCTTCACTATCACTCGGTAAAGTGAAACCTAAGGTGTTTGCCACAACAACGCCATCAATGCGCCACTCATAAATACTTTGATCAACACTGCCTTGTTCGTCAACAAATACATAAGTTGCATTGATAGGTGTACCGGGTTGAGTTGCATCATCTATGGCAAGTGAGGTGACAGTTGGCGCAATATAATCTTGTGTACAAACTTGCGTTCCACTGGCTGGCAATCCTGTGGTTGCTGAAGGTGTTAGACAAACAGATAATAACTTTCCTGCACTATTACTAGGCAGTGTAATAATCATGTTATTACTAAATTGTGTACCCTCAATCGACCATACGATAGAGTTAGCTGCTTCTAAGTCGTTATCCGCGTCAAAATAATCATAATTAACGGAAATACTATTACCTGCTTTGGCCAAAGTGCTCAGAGCTAAATTATTAATGACGGGGGCTGTACCTACTTTGGCACCTATTGTAATGGGCGTAGAACATACGGGGATTCCTTGTGCATTTTCGCCTGAAATTGCCGTTGGCGTAATACACATTGACAGCATTTTACCCTGTGTTTCTTTTGCCAAACTAATCGTGGATTGATTACCTACTTCAGTGCCATCAACAAGCCATGAATAAGTGGGCACTCCTTCTTGTCTGCTCTTTGCATCAACAAAATTATATGTGGAGGCAACACTAACATCTGTGGTTGTTGGTGGAACAATGAGGTTGGTTACAGTGGGAGCGCTATATTGACCTGTTATAGGCTTTTCAACGCATACTTCCTTGCCTTGTATTAGTTCGCTTGTAGCCACAGATGTTAAGCAAAATGATAGATTTTTTCCTTCACTATCGGTAGGCAGAGTAAAAGTTAGTGTGTCAGCAACAACAACTCCATCAATCAGCCACTTATAAATACTTTCATCAACGCCTCCTTCTTCATCGACAAAAACGTAACTGGCACTAATGCCATCACCTGGCTGTGTTTCGTCTTCAATAGCTAGTGTAGTGACCGTGGGCGCAATATGATCTTGAATACAAGTTTGTTCACCACTAGCTGGTAAACCTGTGGTTGCTTGAGGCGTCATACATACTGACAAAAGTTTGCCTGCACTATCATCTGGGAGGGAAATCAACTCATTTTGACTAAGTTCTACACCTTCGAGAGACCAAACAATGATATTTTCTCCTTGGGCGTCATTGTCAACATCAACAAAATCATAATTAACCGTTATATCATTGCCAGCTTTGGCAAAAGAGCTTAATTTCAAGTTTTCAATTTTGGGTGAAGTGCCCATTTTGGCAGGAATGATGATTTGTTCTGAGCAGACTCTATCACCTTGTGGGTTATCACCTGAAACCGCCATTGGCGTGATACACAAAGATAGCATTTTTCCTTGTTTATCTTTAGATAGAATGACGGTTTCTTGGCCTGAAACAACAACATCGTCGACTATCCAAGAGTAAACAGACGTACCTTCACCTCTGTTATTGTCATCCAAGAAAGTATAAGAGGCAGTGACCGTAACATCGGTTGTGAATGGCGCTATCGTTAAATCAGTAATAATAGGTATAGAATATCGACCTAATATTTGTCGTTCAATGCACTGTGCTTCTCCTTGTGCCGGACCATCACTAGCAACGGGCGTTAAACAAAAGGTTAAAACTTTTCCTTCACTATCACTAGGCAAGATAAAACTTTGAGATTCGCTAACTGTTTCACCATTAATAGCCCATTGATAAATGCTTTGACCTTCAGTGTCATGCTCATCGGTGAATACATAATTAACATTGATTGTCTTTCCGGGCTGGGCGGTACCATCAAATGCTAGGCCTGTAACAACAGGCGCAATGTCTAAGGCGGTGCGTGGCGTTTTTCCATGATCGTGACAAGCCGTTAATACGGTAATTAGGTAACCAATGATTACGATGCGTAATCTTGTATTATCATATCTAAGACATTCATTACGCATTTAAACTTTCCTCGATTATCTCTGGGAACGGCAAAAATATAACGTGTCACGTGTTATTTAAGGTTAGTAGAATGATAAAGTTTAAGCAAATGAAAGAAGGGGAGAGTTTGAAAAATGTACTGCTAAGTGATGGTAATTAATATGATTACAAGATAAGTATCATAATAGTTGGCGGTTTTAAGACATATTAATGTCATTACGTTAATAAGAAATATATAAGCGGTGATCTTTTTAAGATCTATAGAAACAGCAAAGGCGCAACCTAAGTTGCGCCTTTGCTTTGTTATCGTTCCGTGAAAATTGTTAGTCCGTAAACTGAGTATAAGTCCTGTTATACCCTCGCCATCCTAGCGATCCAATCCTTGGTCCTTTTTCCTGTGACACCTTCCTAGTGTCTGTCTTAAATCCATTCCCTGACAGTTGAGTTACTTCCTGTAACCCCGTATTTCCTAGTTGGTATAATAATATATCAATAGAATGTGTTGTGCGATGTAGGGAGGATAAATTATTAACCCACTTGTACCTTTAAAAGAAGAGTTGTTATTAATTGTTCGGTTATTTCAAAGTGTTAGCTTACGTTTGGTGAGTGTTCGTCTCTGCGTTTACCTATCTGTCTCACATACTTGTAAGAGATCTCTTACAAGGAGAATTGATAATTGGAAGGCTCATTTAGTGTACAGTTTTAGATATTAGGCTTGAATGTGAAAAGTGAAATGAAAATCTTATGTAATAGGGGCTATAAATAAAAATTTAAGCCGCCATTAAATAAGACTCTCGTCTTAAATTTTTAGCCTTACGTTGATAAGACCCTTTGCCTTTTTTAGCTTTTACTACCTGCATTTTATATTGCTTAGAAGTGACTAGCGCCGCTAGAAAATTGTCATTAATGGTTCCTCGGCCGATCTCTGTTGCATTTGGATCACTTTTTAATACTGACTTTTTTTGTTTAGTCATGATTTTTCCTTTAAGGTTTTTGGTGCATTACACGTCAGTAATACAACTTTATTATAGAGCTCACGATATAAAAACACGCTCGCTCAGATTTATCGATTATTACACTAAGCGCTAGTGATCTATCTTTTGCATGCATTTAACAATCCATTGCTTCATTTGCATTTCGTTAAGCCCGCCAGAAATACGGTCAACTTCTTCACCTTTATGAAAAAATATTAATGTTGGCAGACTGCGTATATTGGCATCGCTTGAAATTTGTTGTACTTGCTCTGTGCTCACTTTGCCAAACAACAAAGACGGAGATAATTGAGCAACCTTGCTAAAAATTGGCGCCATGTTTACGCATGGGCCACACCAGCTCGCCCAAAAATCAACTATTACCGGTAACTCATTGCGCTCAATAAAAGGATAAAAAGTATTGGCTGTTAAAGTAATCGGAGCTGAAGAGTAAACGGCTTGTTGGCATTTTCCGCACTTTCCGTTGTTATAATTTTTGTCATCAGGGATGCGGTTTGTCGTGAAACAATGGGCACAAACTATATTCATAATATCTCTGTTTAGACCTAGTATTTAAATGCCCTGACTTTACCAGATCTGTTTTTCGTCAACCAAGCCAAATTTTAATATTTCATTAATTAGTTTTGCTTTTACGAATTTAGCATCCGTTTTTTCAATTTGTCTAAATCGATCGCATTTGCACGTACCGTGAGCTTAACATGCTCATATTCATACACTTCATTTGTAACACTCATGGTTGAACGGATTTCGCCAATAATGCCTTTGGTGGTGTAAGGAACAATAATCTCATCTTCAATCATCTCTTGTTGTGTTACTTCAATGATGTATTGATGCAGTTTTTTTACGTCAGCAGGATTACGGGTTGATGTCATCATGGCATCAGGAAACTCTTCCATTAATGCCTGTTGTTGCTCAGGGGTAAGTTGATCTGACTTATTAAGCACCAATAACTTTTTACTATCTTCAACCCCCACTTCTTCAAGAACCTCGTTAACGACATCTAACTGTGAACGAAATGAAGGATCCGAGGCATCTACAACATATAGCAGTAATGAAGCATCATGTGCTTCAGCTAATGTTGAGTGAAATGAAGCGACTAAGTCGTGAGGTAATTTTTTAATAAAACCGACGGTGTCTGACACAAGCACACGGGGCTGTGTTGCGGGGTATAAAGCACGCACCGTGGTATCAAGAGTGGCAAAAAGTTTGTTTTCACCTTCAACATCACTGCCGGTAATCGCGCGCATCATTGATGACTTGCCCGCATTGGTATAACCCACCAAGGCAACACAAAAAAGGTCGGAACGCTGCGTGCGTCTTCCTTTCATTTCATCTTGAACATTCACTAACTCACGCTTGAGTTCAGCTAACTGGTCACGTACTTTACGGCGGTTTAGCTCCAGCGTTGTTTCGCCAGCCCCTTTACCCATTTGACGTTCTCTGTCACCACATGATGTCTCACGCAGTCGTGGTGCCACGTAGTTTAGCCTAGCTATTTCAACTTGTAATTTTGCCGTCTTGGTGCGTGCATGACGACTAAAAATTTCAATAATAATACCAGTACGATCGAAGACTTCTACGCCGAGTTGATTTTCAACATTGCGTAATTGAGAGGGCGTTAAATCACAATCAAAGACCACTACATCAGCACAGGCAAATGGGAGATTGTCTGACGGGATGTCAGCTAAAGGCATATCATCTAACGTGTACTTCCCATCAGATGTGTCTTCAACCACACCTTTATTACCAGTAAGACGCGCAATTTCGACCAATTTACCTTCACCTAGCACATTGACCTTTTGCGTTGAACTCTGTTTTTGTGATTGCGTACCGACGACTTTAAAGCCTAAAGTCGTCACTAACCGTGAAAGCTCTGCTAATGATTCTATGGCTTCATCACCTTTAAAATCCGGTGTGCAAATGGAAATAAGTAACGCGTGATTAAGAGATGCTTTTTCGGTTAGTTTCATAGTTTTTATGTTGGTGCACATGAAGTGCACGCCTAAATTTTTATCTAAAGTGGCTTGATCCTACGCTGTTATCGACTAGCTTGATACAACAGTCGAAGACTAAATAAAGATAATAACTTTTAAGCACTTTTTTGGCTGCGGCAGTTATGTTCCGCGCAATAAATTTAAGCGGCAATTTTATTACCATTTTTTGATTATGACAGCCGTTTTTATTGAATTGATATCCCATATCCCCTTATTTTGTCATTGAACATTAACCTGTGTTTTGGCTTACTTTATGCTTATGAATTAGCTATCAAGAATTCATTCTTAACGTATACAGTAAGGGAAATACCGTGACTTCATCTATATCATTGAATACTAGTCAAAGAATACAATGGCAGCAGGCACAATCAACACATAATAATATTATCGAGTCCTCATCTTTTTCAGCTGAAATAAAAGAAGATAATCCAAGCTCTAATGCCATTAATAATTCTCGCGTTTCACATAGAATTTCGAATATAGATCCCCAAGCAATAAAAATGTTGTATAGCCAAATTAAAACAGAGGCCGATGCGCAGCTCAACGAGTCCAATACAACCAATAAAGACCTCAAGGCTTTTGATTATTTGCAAAACGGTATAGACACTATTGTTGATTACCCTATTGAGGTTGAGATTCAACCTGATGAAATAAATGCCGCTATTTTATATAACAGCTTGGGTATTAATTATCTCGATGTGAAACGCATAGAAATGAGAATGGATTTATTAGAAGAAGCAAAAGGTGATGTGACAGAAAATGTGAAATCAGGCGCTATTACCAAAAAAGAAGGTGCAGTTCTGACTGATCAAATTCAAGACCATCAAGATTCGTTGTTTGATCAAAAACAAGCATTAATTGAAAGAAAAAGCATGACTGAAAGTGAAGAGGCATTGTTCAAGCAATTAAAAATGAGCCAAGCGAATTATTGAGCTAACTCATCTGAAAATAATAACATATTGTATCTCTTGAGTTTAAAAGTTAGATTGGCGTTAGGATAAATTGATGACGACAGGAGAGGGCATGCAATATTGGAAAAAACTTAATATATTTCAAAAGGCTTTAATTGGTATCTTCGTCGTTGGCTTAGTGATACTTATGCCTGAACTCATGCCATTACTTGATATGGGCGGTATCGAGCTGATATTTGGTTTTGTAGTATTACAGTCTAAAAATGTTTTACATTGGCTGCAAGTGAAATACATACAAACCAAGTTAATCTTGAATATTGCAAAGGATGCATTTGTCAGCAGTGCACTAGCTAAGCCTAAAACGTTCGTGGCTCACGCTGGCGTTTGTTCGGCAGCTTTAATACTGACAGGGTCTTTAGTGTTGACGACATCATTTCTACTTCCCGTTATATTGACAAACGGTATGCTCATTTGATCCTCTTAATAGGTCGATGAAATAACATTAAATCTAAGAGAAGAGATGAATACTGAAAGGCTAAAAGATTTTTGCAAATCTCTCCCTTCTTCTATTATGGAAGAGCTTGGGCATCCTTCAAACATATTGTCCTATAAAGTAAAAGGTAAGAAGTTTGCTTATTTTAAAACGAGTGAACCCGAGCAGTGGCGTTTTAGTATTAGGGTTACGCCTGATAGATTTCTAGAGCTGGTGGATCAACCAGGAATAAAGCCCGCTAGATATATGCACAGGTTTCACTGGGTAACAATTGTTAATGTCCAGTCGATAAATGAGGACTATTTAAAAGAGCTTATTCGTTGGTCTTTTGATAAGGCCGTTTCAAGTTTGCCAAAGAAAGTGCAAGTCACAATTGATGGTTACCACAGATAGGCATCTCCAAGAGTTAAATAACTTATTGTATTTATGAGGTTTTGAAGATAAGTTGGCACTCTATTTTATTTCTACAATGTAATTGCCGCGAACAAGTCTCGCACAGTTTACCGTAGAATTGTTTGTAATATTTCATTGGTGTGTTTTTGTAATGAGTAAAGTTAATTTCCGTATTTTGGTTGTTTTATATTTAATCATAGCTCTGTTTTCAGGATTTTATGACCTCATTGTTATAAATGCGGTAGTTGAAGATGTGAATAACTACATAATTGAAGTCGAACAAGAACAATATGAGTCAGTGTCGACAGCTGAGTTAATTTTTGGCGCTTTAAGTTTTATTCTTATTTTATTTTCAATATATGGCTTACTTGCCTTTAAATTTTGGACCAGACCAATATATGTCTTGAGCTTAATATTTATTTTACCATGGTACTTTATTGGTGGTATATATGTATCAAGTGGTGTTGGGCGGTTGTTATACGACTTATCAATAGTGCTTAATGGTATAATTTTAGCACTTATATATTTTAGTTCGGTGAAAGAGTACTTCATTAAAGATGAAAGCTAATAATCCATTAAAATCACTGCTCGCAACGCTTTATAGTGGTTGAAAAAAATAAAGCGCAACTAATGCACCTGCTTAACTCATGATTCATGGGAGAGGATGTTTTATAGAGAGGTTCCAAATTGAATTACCCATTTCATTTATCTTTTGTTGTTCCGAATTTACGTTTAGTTGAAGCGTTTTATATAAATTTTATTGGCTGTAAAAAAGGTAGAGATACGGGCAAATGGATAGATATTATCTTCTTTGGTCATCAACTCACTATTCATCAAGAAACTGAAATCATGAAGGCCCAATCCCTTGACCACTTTGGTGTGATTTTAAATAAAGATGAATGGTTATCTATTGCGCAAAAAGTAGAAATTGAAAATATTCCTTTTGTTCTTTCGCCTAATGAAAGAACAAACGATGATGGCAGTGAATCAGGAAAATTCATTATTAAGAATCCTGCAAATAACCTGATCGAGTTTAAGTTTTATCAAAAGTCATCTCAGTGAGTTACCCCCTTAAACAATCACCATGTCTCGCGATATCTCTCCAATACTGCGTGCGCCGCAAAGTCCCATGGTTAATTCAAATTCGTCTTTGAGGATTTTAAGTGCATGTGCGACGCCCATTGGGCCAGCTGTAGCTAGCGCATAAAGGATCGGGCGACCGATTAATACTGAATTAGCGCCTAACGCGATGGCTTTAAAAATGTCGCTGCCACGGTTAATTCCACTGTCTAGCAACAAGGTGAAGTCGTCACCTACGGCAGATCTGATGGCAGGTAGGGCGTCGATGCTAGATTGTGCGCCGTCAAGCACGCGTCCACCATGATTTGATACGATCACGCCTTGGGCGCCAATGTTTTTAGCCATGACGGCATCTTGGGGATCTAAAATTCCTTTAATAATCACGGGCAGGGTAGTGTGCTTGATTATCTCTGCAACGGTTTGCCATGTGGGCGCGGTATGAGCTATGCGTGCTAACACCGGTTGGTCATATTGTTCGTAGTTGGTGGCATCATTATTATTGTTGGCCAAGTTTACGGCGCTCACCTTGGGCGGCAGTGAAAAGTTGGCGCGTTGCTCGCGATTTCTAAGGCCATTTACCGGGGCATCCACACTAATAACTAGGGCTTGATAACCGTTGTTCTCAGCACGTTTAATCAAACTCAATGTTTCGTTAAAGTCAGGTTGTACATAGAGTCCAAACCACAATGGAGTGATAGGTTGTGACGGCTGTTGATGCTGCGCGTGGTGCAGAGCAATGTCTTCAATGGTGCTGCTCGCTAAAGTACTTAAAACAAAACCAACATCTTGTGCACAAGCGGCCATAACAGTTCCCACTTCACCGTGTTCGTGAAGTAACTTTTGATAGGCCATTGGCGCGATTAACATGGGATACTTTAGGGGTTGAGATAACAGAGTCGTGGCTGTGGTCGCGCCTGTTAAATCACATAATACTCGTGAACGTAGCTTAATAGCGTTAAAGCTGATCCGATTAGCATTTTTGGTGATTTCATCACCACTGCCACCATCAATATAATGCCATGTGGCGTCGTCTAACTGCTCTTTGGCATAAGCACGGTAGTCATTGGCACAGGCGATGTCTGATGGGATTTGGTGTGAATGTTGGTTGGTCATTAGAATTTATCTATAGGTTAAATAGTGATGGCATAGATCTAATAAGGCGACAAACAACTTCCGTTGTTTGTCGCCTTAATTGGCTCAATGATTAATGAAGGGATTATTCAAAAACAACTTCAAATGAGTAGAATAAACGGAAACCGACTTCGTCATATAACGCATTTTTTTCTTTTGCACTGTGCTTAACACTCAATGCGTAAAGTCCGCCTTGTTTGAACATGAAGTTCAGTTCGCCGTTTTTATCAGTGGTACTTTTGCTTGGTGTTGAGTTCGCACTATATTGAGAACCATCACGTTGTAGCGATACTTCGCTATTGCTTAGCGGTTTGCCATTGTAAGTCACTAACATAGTGATAGTTTCGTCAGTAACGTAATCAGACGGGTGAGTGATTGGCGTAATTTCTAACCCACGTCCAGTCGCTTGGTAAGCTTTTTTCGATGGTAAGGTATTTGTTACAAAGGCGATGCCGCTAGTGATTGATTTTTTAGTCACTACATTTTTAGCCGAATTAGGTAATTCTTTTTGAGCCGCCATTTTGTCTAAACGTAAACGTTTTTTCTTATTCTTTGTGCCAGCCGTATAGCTTGTCGTGTAACGCGGCATGTTTTGGTATAAAAGCGTGTAAGTCCCTTGTTGTGAAATAGGGAAATCAAAGGTAGTACGATCAGCACTTTGATAAGCGTTGCCAACACGGCGCATCGGCT
>Ga0209395_1000846_pt1 | contig 44197 bp, 33 predicted proteins | sample GOMGulsemesocosm_3_FD_184635 | JGI IMG/M metagenome (GOLD analysis project Ga0209395, IMG submission 184635) | Methane-oxidizing microbial communities from mesocosms in the Gulf of Mexico - GOM9D Gulf of Mexico (SPAdes) (version 2) | ecosystem: Environmental > Aquatic > Marine > Cold seeps... | reverse complement strand
ATCATAGACTTATCGATGATTAAAGACTTGTGTATAAGAGACAGGGACGCAGGTACTTAGTTTTTGTCTGGAACATGACAAACTGAGCCTGCATAGATGTAGATACTTAACTTTTGTCTGAAACCAAAAAGTTGACAGTTCATCCTAAACATCGTCACTCTTTCACATCCATGTGATCGCGACATACAGTTCATCCTAAACATAAAAAAAGCCAGCAATTGCTGGCTTTTTTAATGACATCGAATTATTAACTAGTAAAACATATGCTTGTCAAAAACAAATAACGCCTACTTGAAAATAATTTTTAGCTGCTAACGCGTTTGTTAGCTGCATCTATCAATGGTTGCGATCCGGTTTGTAAAAGCGCCAAGTTAGCTGAAACTGTTTTCTTTGGTAATTTACTAATCATCAAAGAACCTGTTTTAACTGAACCTTTAGCCGATGCAAACGCCAACAAATTTTTACCATTACACTGAATACCTGAAAAGATACTACGAATTTTAATTTTATTCGTTTTTAAGAAAGAACGCATGCGTTTCTTGTCGTCGGCAGCTACGTACTCACATATACTTTGAGCAATATTCGCAGCTTGAGCTTTCGGCGTCGTTACAACAGACGTTAATGTTAAAACAGTGATAGTAGAAACTAGTAATAATTTTTTCATTTTAATAACCTTTTAAAAGTGAGTTAATAAAAGAAAAAACCACGGGATGTACCAACTTGGTAACTCCGCTGTCATAGGTGCTTACCGAAGTAAAACCCTTAGACCGGTGGTTTTGCGTAGTACGTTTTCGCGCACCTTGCCTTTTCTTTGTCAAGTTAAGTATTGCTAATTGTTCAGTGAAATGCAAGACAATTGTAAGATATTGTATATGTTAATGTAGGATATTGGATATTTTCATGTAAGAAATTGGACGTAAATCTAAGTGTTTTGGTAAAGCTTGTTTTTCAATTTGTTGTTCTTTAATGCTTTTTTTAATAATCTTGGTCAAAAGATAAATTTTTAAAAGAAAGAGTCGAAACTCTTTCTTTTAATACGAACTTTTTATGTCTAAAGCTGCATTTCAGGTACATCTGCGGGAATGACAAGTTCACCTTCAGTAAGTTTGATGATTTCTTCGACGGTTACTCCCGGCGCTCGCTCTATTAAATAAAACTTTCCATTTTTTATTTCAATAAAAGCCAGGTCAGTGAGTACTTTTTTAATACAGCCCTTACCTGTAAGAGGCAGTGAGCAGTTAGTTAATAACTTTGATACGCCGTGTTTTGATGCATGAGTCATGGTGACGATAATATTGTCAGCACCAGCAACTAAATCCATTGCACCCCCCATACCTTTTATTAATTTACCTGGGATCATATAAGAAGCAATATTACCATTTACATCTACTTCAAAAGCGCCAAGTACAGTTAAATCAACATGACCGCCTCGGATCATGGCAAATGATTCCGCAGAGTCGAAAATAGAGGCGCCAGTTGCCATGGTCACCGTTTGTTTACCGGCATTGATCAGATCAGCATCAATTTCTTCTTCTGTAGGAAATTGTCCCATGCCTAACAAACCATTTTCTGATTGCAACATCACTTCAATATCTGCAGGTACATAATTTGCGACCAGCGTTGGAATGCCGATACCTAAATTGACGTAATAACCATCTTTAAGTTCTTGAGCAACACGCTGCGCAATTTGTTCTCTTGATAAAGCCATTATATCGTTCCTTATGCTGACGCTGTTGCTGATGGGCGGGTAGTTCGTTGTTCAATACGCTTTTCAAACGTACTTTTGATCAGACGATTAACATAAATGCCGGGAGTATGAATTTGATCTGGGTCTAAATCACCAGGTTCAACAATTTCTTCAACTTCAACAACTGTAATTTTTCCCGCTGTGGCTGCAAGTGGATTAAAATTCCTAGCTGTTTTTCTAAAGACTAAATTACCGTATCGATCGGCTTTCCATGCTTTGACAATAGCAAAGTCGCCAATAATCGAAGGCTCTAAGATATAATGTCGACCATTAAATTCTCGTTCTTCTTTACCTTTTGCTACGGGCGTCCCGTACCCTGTTGCGGTATAAAATGCAGGAATACCTGCGCCGCCAGCTCTCATTTTTTCAGCTAAGGTGCCTTGTGGAGTTAATTCAACCTCAAGTTCGCCGTTCATCATTTGACGTTCAAATTCAGCATTTTCACCAACATAAGAAGCGACTATTTTCTTAATTTGACGTTCAGGTAATAAAATACCTAAACCAAAGTCGTCAACGCCGCAGTTATTTGATACTAAAGTTAAACCTTTGGTATTTTTACGTTTAATTTCTGCAATAAGGTTTTCAGGAATGCCACATAATCCAAAACCTCCAGCAATAACTGTCATGCCATCGGTTAGACCCGCCATGGCTTCTTCGTAACTTGAAACTACTTTGTCAAATCCGGCCATTATTATTCCTCTTTTTTTAAACGAATGAGTTAAATTTCATTCATTAAATTAATTTATTTGTTTTTAAGACAGCTTAGCTCTATATGCGTTTGATACTTTTGAAACCGGTTTTTTATTTAATTTATCACTAATAAACCAACCGACTTTTAGTAATTTATCTAAATCTATACCTGTCTCAATGTTTAAACCATTGAGTAAGTACACAACGTCTTCTGTAGCAACATTACCGGATGCACCTTTAGCATAAGGACATCCACCCAATCCAGCAATGGCACTATCGACTACCATGATCCCTGATTGTAACGCGGTGTAAATGTTTGTTAACGCCTGTCCATAAGTATCATGAAAGTGTACGGCTAGTTTATCGGTGGGTACACGGGCTGATACCGCCTGTAACATTTTTTGTACGCTAGCTGCGTTACCTACCCCAATAGTGTCGCCTAGTGATATTTCGTAACAGCCAAGGTTGAATAATTTTTCAGCAACTATTGCCACTTGCTCAGGCTCAATAAATCCATCATAAGGGCAACCTAAAACGCATGACACGTAACCTCGTACTTTTACACCAACTTTTTGAGCTGCTGCGACAATGGGTTTAAAGCGCTCCAAGCTTTCATCAATGGAGCAATTAATGTTCTTTTGACTAAAAGCTTCTGAAGCAGCGCCAAAAATAGCAACTTCATCAGCATTAACCGTTATAGCATTTTCAAAACCTTTCATATTTGGTGTTAATGCGGCATAGGTGATATTTTGATTTCTTTTGAGTTTTTTAAAAACGTCAGTAGACGTCGCCATTTGTGGCACCCATTTTGGAGAAACAAAACTACCACTTTCTATATAAGTTACACCAGCATCGCCAAGTTGTTCAATCAGTGAAACCTTATCATCAGCACTGATAGGTGTGCTTTCATTTTGAAGACCATCTCGTGGGCCAACTTCAACAATTTTTACTTTTTTAGGTAAGGTTAAATTATTCATATTATAGCTCTTCGTTTTCTGCGACAAATGAGAGTAGCTCACTACCACCAACAACCATTTCACCTTCAGCATAAAATATTGCTTCAACAACACCGTTTGCAGACGCTTTAATAGTGTGCTCCATTTTCATTGCTTCCATAATCATTAACGTTTGATCTTTAATGACTTGTTCCCCTGCTTTGACCAAAACACTAACCATAGTACCGTTCATTGGTGCAAGTAAGCCGCCGTGGTTTTCATCGTTAAGATTGTCACCGCAATCAGGAAGAATGTGAGTAAAGTTAAAAACACCGCTCTGATGATAGAGACTAATTTGTGTACTACGCTCAAATGTTGTTTGAGCAATTGTTGCGTGACTTCGATAACCATCGATACTGACATACAAGGTATCGCCGTCAATACGTCCCTGACAGTCGACTGTTTGACCATCAACCGTAATTAAATAATAGCTACCACTACCATGACGTTTTTGTTCAATTGTTATCGGATATTCAATTTCATTATGAGCTAATGTTAGTTGATGAATATGAGCTTCGTTTAATCGCCATGCACTGGTGCTATGCCAAGGAGAGTAGGGGTCATTACTATTTTGTGCCGAAATTGATGCTGATGCTTCTTGTGATAAGACCAAATATAATGCTGCCATAGGAAGCTCACCAGCAAGAGATTGTTCATTATCATGGAAAATAAGGTCTTGATGTTTTTCAATAAAGCCCGTATCAATTTCTTCATTCACAAAAGGAGCACTTGTGGCTAAATTATAGAGAAAATCTATATTAGTAGTTACTCCTTCAATGCGATATTCTGACAATGCTTTGGTTAAACGTTGTAGTGCTTTGTCGCGGTTTTCATCCCAAACAATCAGTTTTGCAATCATAGGGTCGTAAAAAACGCTAACTTCATCACCTTGGCGGACACCGGTATCTACCCGCACAAATTCACTTTCTATTGGTGGTTGTAAAAAATTTAATTTACCTGTTGATGGTAAAAAGTCATTGTTCGCATCTTCGGCATAAATACGTGCTTCAAAAGCATGACCATTAATTTTAAGCTCACTTTGTGTTTTGGGCAGAGCTTCTCCTGCGGCTACTCTCAATTGCCACTCAACAAGGTCCTGTCCACTGATAAATTCAGTGACAGGATGTTCTACTTGTAGACGTGTATTCATTTCCATAAAGTAGAATGAACCGTCTACATCGAGCAAAAATTCAACGGTGCCAGCACCTTGATAACCAATTGCTTGCGCTGACTTTATCGCTGATTCGCCCATTTGAGTACGTAATTCTTCGCTCATGCCAAATGCAGGAGCTTCTTCAATTACTTTTTGATGACGTCGTTGTACGGAGCAGTCGCGTTCAAAAAGGTAAACGGCATTTTGATGGTTATCACAAAATACTTGAATTTCTACGTGACGTGGTTGCGTCAAGTATTTTTCAACCAACATAGTATCGTCACCAAACGACGATTTAGCTTCGCGTTTTGCTGCAGCCAAACCTTCTGAAAATTCAGCTTCACTCCAGACCTGGCGCATGCCTTTACCACCGCCACCCGCTGTTGCTTTTAGTAGCACTGGATAACCCATATCGTCAGCGGCTTTTTTAATTATCGCTTCACTTTGATCGTCGCCGTGGTAACCAGGAACAAGAGGAACATTGGCTTTTTCCATAATATTCTTAGCCGCAGACTTTGAACCCATAGCTTCAATGGCTGCAACAGGGGGCCCAATAAATATAATGTTTTCTTGTTCACATCTACGGCAAAAATCAGCATTCTCTGATAAAAATCCATAACCTGGGTGAATTGCCTGAGCGCCAGTACGTTTTGCTGCCGCTATAACTTTTTCACTCAGTAGATAGCTTTCTCGAGAGGGAGATGCACCGATATGAATCGCTTCATCTGCCATATTTACGTGCAAAGCATCAGCATCAGCGTCAGAATAAACGGCTACTGTTAAAATGCCCATTTCACGTGCAGTTTTGATCACACGACAGGCAATTTCACCACGGTTAGCAATCAGTATTTTGGTAAACATGGTGATTATCCTTTTTTTTCTGATGAGACTGTTGAGTTATCTGAAAGAGCAGGGTGCCAGCTAGGTTTTCTTTTCTCAAAGAAAGCACTGAGACCTTCTTGACCTTCTGCCGATACGCGAATTGCCGCAATACGCTCACTGGTAATGTTAAGTAACTCTTCATTGATATCTTGATACGCAACATCAAGCGTTAGTTGTTTAGCGTGATTGATGGCATGAGGGCTGTTAGTCAATAATACGTTGATCATTTCATCTACACTGTTATCTAACTCTTCAGGTGCAACAACTTCACTGACCAAACCAAGTTGTTCCGCTTTATCAGTAAAGAATCGTTCTGCGGTTAAAAAGTAACGACGACAGGCTTTTTGACCTATAGCATTAATAACATATGGACTAATAGTTGCTGGTATTAAACCCAATTTCACTTCACTTAAACAAAAGCTTGCTTTGTTACTGGCAATGACAATATCGCAACAACTTGCTAATCCTACAGCGCCACCAAATGCTGCTCCTTGGATTTTTGCGATGGTAGGTTGTGGCAGAAAATTAAGCATTTTAAGCATAGTCGCTAACGCATTTGCATCTTTTAAATTCTCTTCAAAAGTGTAACTTGCCATACGTTTCATCCAACCTAAATCAGCACCAGCAGAAAAGCTCTTACCTGATGAAGCTAAAACCATTAATTTGATGTCGCTACGTTCCGATATTTCTCTAAATATTGCCGTTAATTGAGCGATTATTTTGTCGTCAAAGGCATTATGTTTGTCTGGGTTATTTAATGTAACAACAGCAATGCCACGATGGTCAACGTCAAATAAAACATGGTTTTCATCGGTATTATTCATATTATTAAATGTGCTCATAACAACCCTTACATTCTAAAGATACCAAACTTGGTATCCTCAATTGGTTTGTTTAAAGATGCCGAGATAGCTAAGCCTAATGTTTGTCGAGTATCTGCAGGGTCAATAATACCGTCGTCCCATAGACGAGCTGAAGCATAATAAGGGTGACCTTGATGTTCATAATCATCAATTATCGGCTTTTTGAAATCAAGTTCTTCCTGAGCAGACCATGTTTCGCCACGCTTTTCTTTTTGATCGCGTTTTACTTGTGCCAGAACACCTGCAGCTTGTTCACCGCCCATAACCGATATACGTGCATTGGGCCACATGAACAAAAAGCGGGGATCGTATGCTCTGCCACACATACCGTAATTACCGGCACCAAAACTACCACCAATTAACACAGTAAACTTAGGCACTTGTGCCGTTGCTACTGCGGTAACCATTTTAGCGCCATGTTTGGCAATACCGTCAGCTTCATATTGTTGACCAACCATAAATCCTGTGATGTTTTGTAAAAAGACTAAGGGAATTTTGCGTTGTGCACAAAGCTCAATGAAATGAGCGCCTTTTTGCGCCGACTCACCAAATAAAATGCCGTTGTTAGCAACGATGCCAATTGGGTAACCGTACAATCGTGAAAATCCACATACAAGTGTCGTCCCATATAAGGCTTTAAATTCATCAAATTCACTACCATCAACCACACGTGCGATTATTTCTCTGATATCAAATGGTTGACGCGAATCTTTAGGTACTATCCCGTAAATATCTTGTTCTGGATAATTGGGCTCAACGACAGGCTTAATATTCATTGTTACCGGTTTTACTCGGTTTAAATTACTGATCGCTTTACGTGCAATTTCTAAGGCATGATGATCGTTTTGTGCATAATGATCGGCAACACCCGAAGTTCGGCAGTGGACATCAGCCCCTCCTAAATCTTCAGCGGTTACTACTTCTCCTGTAGCTGCCTTTACCAATGGGGGACCAGCTAAAAATATTGTTCCTTGCTCTTTAACGATAATAGACTCATCAGCCATAGCCGGTACATACGCACCACCAGCAGTGCAAGAGCCCATCACAACGGCTATTTGTGGAATAGCTTGTGCAGACATATTTGCTTGATTAAAAAAGATGCGACCAAAATGCTCTTTATCAGGAAAAACATCGTCTTGATTTGGTAAGTTAGCACCACCGGAATCAACTAAATAAATACAAGGAAGGTTATTTTCTTGTGCTATTGATTGCGCTCTTAAATGTTTTTTAACAGTTAAAGGGTAATAGGTACCGCCTTTTACTGTAGCGTCATTTGCGACAATAATACACTCTTGTCCGCCAACACGACCGATGCCAGTAATAATTCCGGCTGAAGGAATATTATCATCGTATACATCATAAGCTGCGAGCTGAGATAATTCCAAAAATGCAGAGCCTGGATCAAGTAGAGCATTAACACGGTCACGTGGTAATAATTTACCTCTTGATAAGTGACGGTCTCGACTACGTTGTCCGCCACCAAGCTTGATTTCTTCAAGTTTACTTCTTAAATCATCAACTTGTTGCTGCATATGTGCAGAATTTTCAATGAATTCTGGACTGCGGGAATTGATTTTTGAAATTATTTTAGCCACGTTATTACCTTTCTGTGGAGTATTTGTCAATATTTCTGGTTGTTCATTGTAAGCCGACATGAGTAGGATAAACCTCGATAATAATATTAATAGTCGAGGTTAGACTTACAATGCTTTAAACGTTTAAGACTCGTTGAATAATTCACGGCCAATAAGCATACGTCTAATTTCTGAAGTTCCTGCACCTATTTCATAAAGTTTTGCATCACGTAATAAACGCCCAGCAGGGAATTCATTTATATAACCATTACCACCGAGTAATTGAATGGCATCTAACGCCATTTTAGTCGCCAATTCTGCGGCAAATAAGATAACACCGGCAGCATCTTTACGTGTTGTTTCTCCGCGATCAGCAGCCTGTGCACACAAATAAGCATAAGATTTAGCGGCATTCATTTGTGTATACATATCGGCAATTTTTCCTTGGATTAATTGAAATTCACCAATGGATTGACCAAATTGTTTACGGTCATGAATGTAAGGCACTACCAAGTCCATACATGCATCCATAATACCTAACGGACCACCTGTTAATACTAAACGCTCATAATCAAGACCAGACATTAATACACGTACACCTTTGCCTTCATCACCTAAAATATTTTCAGCTGGTACTTCACAGTCTTGAAAAACAAGTTCACAGGTATTTGAACCGCGCATACCTAACTTGTCTAGTTTTTGATGACGTGAAAAACCAGGATAATCACGTTCTACGATAAATGCAGTGATTCCTTTTGAACCCGCTGAGGTATCAGTTTTGGCATAAATAACATATACATCGGCATCAGGACCGTTAGTGATCCACATTTTATTGCCATTTAAAATATATTTATCACCTTTTTTGTCGGCACGTAACTTCATACTTACGACGTCAGAACCAGCATTAGGTTCGCTCATGGCTAATGCGCCAATGTGTTCACCGGTACAAAGTTTTGGTAAATATTTTAATTTTTGCTCGTGTGAGCCATTTTTATTTAATTGGTTTAAGCATAAGTTAGACATCGCACCATAACTTAAGCCAACAGAAGCTGATGCCCGAGAAATCTCTTGCATGGCAACCATATGCTCTAAATAGCCTAATGCTGAACCGCCGTATTGTTCGTCAACGGTCATGCCTAATAAACCTAAATCACCAAACTTACGCCATAAATCACTTGGGAATTCATTATCTTGATCGATTTTTTCTGCACGAGGAGCAATTTCGTCACGAGAAAATGCGTTGACGGTATCGCGGATCATATCCACGGTTTCGCCCAAATTAAAGTTCAAAGATGAAAAGGTAGAAATCATGGTTAATCCTTTATATTAATTATTTGTAATAAATCAGTGTTAAGACGTTGTTTTATCGATTGCAACGAGTGTCTCTTTACAGCTATTTTCCAAGCTGTTAAGTTCTATTAAAACTATTTTTATATCATCAAGCTGTTGATTTAAGTGCTCTTTTTTTTCTGCGATAATGCTCATCATTGTTGTTAATTGAGTCGCACTAGTTCGGTCATGGTCATACAATTCAAAGATACGTCCGGTTTCTGCTAAAGAAAATCCTAGTCGTTTTCCTCTTAAAATCAACCTGAGTCTTACTCTGTCTCTTTGTTTATATATACGAGTTTGACCTTTACGTGTTGGTTTTAGTAACCCCTGATCTTCGTAAAAGCGGATACTACGTGTGGTAATATCAAACTCTTTTGCTAAATCACCAATTGAGTAGGTAATTGCTTCTGTTTGGTTCATAAGTTGACCTATGCTTAATGATAATGATAACCTTACAGGAAGTTTACGTAAACGTAAAGTTGGCTGTTTGTAATTATCAACTTTATTATGCCACTGCATGTTTAGGTACATATTAGCGCGCATAATTAGATAAAAATACTATCGAGTATAGTACTAAAGTTTACGTTGGCGTTAACGTTAAATTGAGTTAATCTGACGCCAATTATTTATATATCCGTTACTTTAAAGTGCTTTAGCCCTTTGTAAAATATAGCTTGATTAGTAGCGGTATCATTTCATTTTTAATATTGGAGAGCTTCCATGTCTAATACAGACCCTATTGTTATTGTTGCTGCTACAAGAACCCCTATGGGCGGTTTTATGGGTGGTTTATCGGCGGTTACAGCACCTAGTTTAGGTGCAACGGCTATTCGTGGAGCTTTAGAGGCTGCTAATTTAGCAACGGATCAAGTTGATGAAGTGATTATGGGCTGTGTTTTACCTGCGGGTTTAAAACAAGCTCCAGCACGCCAAGCGGCTCTTGCGGCTAATTTAGATTTATCAACTGTTTGTACCACCATTAATAAAGTTTGTGGCTCAGGTATGAAAGCAGCAATGCAAGCACATGATGCTTTATTTGCTGGCTCAATAGAAGTGGCTATTGCAGGGGGGATGGAAAGCATGACCAATGCACCTCATATTTTACCAAAAGGGCGTAGCGGCATTAAAATGGGTCATGGTCAAATATTTGATCATATGATGACTGACGGTTTAGAAAATGCTTACGATGGCATTGCTATGGGATGTTTTGCTCAAGAAACGGCAGATGATGCGGGTTTTACTCGTGAAGCTATGGATGACTATGCACTACGTTCATTATCTCGTGCTAATGCAGCTATTGATTCAGGAGCATTCAATAATGAAATTTGCCCAGTGACAATTAAATCTCGTCGCGGTGAGTCGGAGTTTGCTATTGATGAACAACCAGGTAATGCGCGCCCAGAGAAAATTCCTTCACTACGTGCTGCTTTTAAAAAAGACGGTACTATAACAGCTGCCAACGCTAGTTCTATTTCAGATGGAGCTGCTGCTTTAGTGATGATGAAAAAGTCCACGGCTGAAAAACGTGGATTAACACCGTTATGTAAAGTGGTCGCTCATGCAACACATGCACAGAAACCCGCTGAATTTACAGTTGCACCTGTTGGCGCAATGAACAAAGTTTTAGAAAAAGCGAATTGGTCAGCTACGGATGTTGATTTATGGGAAATTAATGAAGCTTTTGCGATGGTCACTATGTTAGCGATTAAAGAGCTTGAACTTGATGATAGTAAAGTAAATATTAACGGTGGTGCTTGTGCATTAGGTCACCCACTAGGGGCTAGTGGCGCGCGCATTATGGTAACCTTGATTCATGCATTAAAAAATAAAGGTTTATCAAAAGGTTTAGCATCACTTTGTATCGGTGGCGGTGAAGCAACGGCCATTGCTATTGAAATGCTCTAATTTTTTTTTGATTGGATTAAAGACAAAAACCGCAATTTTGCGGTTTTTTTTTAAGTTGTTGATGGTCACCATGTTACTTTAACTAGGTTACTGTCCGCCAACAATGCTTGTGTAATAAGCAGTTTTTTACCATTAGGGTGTAAGTCAAATCCCATTTCCCAGGTATTTTCACCCATTAAGTGTTCTTTTTGTTGACCAGAGGTTAAGTTTAATTGGCTTAAATAAAAATTATCATCAAGACCGTGGCTAAAATATAAATAGTTTTGATAAATCGTCCAATAGCGGTTATTTGGGATCGGTAGATTGATAATAAACAATCTACTACCATCGGGCATTAATTGAAAAAGATCTTTTTTCTCATTGACGATGAAAGTTCTACCATCACTGAGTTCTTTTCGATAAATAATCCCTGGTGTATGCTTTTTCAAACTGTCGAGAGAAATGTCATACTCAAGTAAAGTTTCCTTATGTAATTCAACCCGTGAAAAATAGATGCCATCACCTGAGTTTTTCCATGTTGGATTACTCACTATCTCCAAAGCTGTACTTACATAAAATAACTCATTAGTAATCAAATTTAGCAGAAAAATTCGCTCTTCTACCTTTCCTAACAACATATTTTCTTGCTTATTTAGACTAAGGTCAGTAATGATGAAACGAGGGTCAAAGCTATAAAGAATTTCAGGTGGTTGGCCTAAAATATGTTTGATAATATTGGCCTGTTTTTTGTCTTTAGCTATATAAAATATAGTATCTGCTTTATCGTTATATATTGGATGAAAATCTGCATTATCAGATTCTATATATAAGGTTGGTGAGCGGTCATTATTTGTAAAGGGATTTGGTGTTTCTTTAATATCAGTATAATTCATTTGATGTTGACGCATAAAAAAGCACTTCTCACCACAGCGATAGAAAGCATCGTTTATCCCCGGTGTGCTGCCTTGTTGTTTTATAAGTTGTTCATTCTCAAGTTGAAAATTATAAAAGTCTCCTTTAAAACTCGACATCGACAGACCCTTGTTATTTTCTTCCCATAATATCGAGTTTGCATAAAATGAAATGGCTTTTTTGGTTAATAACTTATTATTGACGAGGTCTAAAATAAGTAACATATATTTTCGATCGGAGACATTACGTAAGACGGCCAAATATCGACCATTTGAAGACTCTTTAGCATAATAATCACCGAAGCCTTCTTCATTGGGAAAGGTTAATTGTTGTGACTTTTCACTATTAATATTTACTTTATATAAAGCTAGAGGCTCATCTTCTTTTTCTGAATGTGTTACATAGACTGACTTACCGTCGACGGCCCATGAGGAGAGTAGCTGAATTTTATCAGCTATGTTAATTTTTTTTTCTTCAATTATCCCGTGCTTTTTATCAAATTTTGCAAGTATTAAGTTTGTTTCAACACCATAAGAACGAGAAAATATAATCTGTTCACCGTTAGGCGCTATTAATGCTTTCTGATAGTTTTTTTCATCCCAAGTTAATCTTTTCACTAGGCCTGAGGAAAGCTCTTTACTATAAAGTTGCCAAGAGTCATTATTATTTTGTCGGTGAGTAAATATTAAGGTATCAATTGCCTTGTTGTAATCACCGCTAACTTCTGAGCCAGATAAGTGTGTTAAATGCTGTATTTTAGGGGAATGATCTTTTATGGGATTGTTTGAAGGTAATGTTTTTTTAGTCATAAACACAGTGATATATATTACCAATATAAGTATTGAAAAAATAAGTATTAACCATTTTAAATTGCGACTGGTATTCTCCTTTTTGGTTATTTGATTTTCGTTAACTTGTGCAATTAAACAATACCCTTTTAATGGTATTGTTTTGATGTAAAACGGTGATTTAGCGTCATCTTCAAAGGCATCCCTTAGCCTTTTTACAACTTTTCTAATAGAGTCATCAGAGACTATTCTATTTTCCCATACATTATTTAAGAGTTCATCGCGACTTACTATTTGTCCTTTTCTTTTTATTAAAAAACATAAAAAAGCATAGGTTAGAGGCTCTAATTTTACTTCTCTATCACTACCTATTAACAACATACCTGCGTAGTCGAAGGTATAATCTCCAATAATCGTTTGTTTGTTTAAAGATGGGTTTTCTTTGTTGTTATTTTTGTTTTTTATGTTATTCATAATAATTTCAAGTGGTTAGCTGTGTGACTTTTTGTGACCAAGGCTTGGTAATATAAGATCACCAGCTTTCCTTTGCTGGTCATGTTAAAAGTTTGTTTACTAGCGCTATCGTTCAGTATCACTAAGAGAATAACAGAGATGACAAACTTAAATGAGTATATTATTTCCAAAAAGGTGAAAAATAAAATAATTAAACAAGTAAACAAATCAATTAGGGCGATGGTTTTCCTACCAATGTTAGTTTTTGCAGAAACGCCTGCTTTTGTTGAAATCGAAAGTACAAAAGCGTGGCGTAGCGGTGCAAATCATATTATTCATTGTAAAGTACAGTCCCCCAATCTTTATCAATTATCAAGTCATAGCTCTGCAAAATTAACATGGTTATTACCTGAAGGTACATTGGTTCAAAAAGGGCAGTTAGTTGCCGAACAGGATGGCTATTACCTTGAACGGAATATTGAGCGACTAAAAATAGAAATAGCGACAGCAAATGCACAGCAAAAGTATATAGAAGAAGAGTATCAGCGCTTAATTGCATTGGAAGAAAAACAGTTAATTTCACCTTCTCTGCTTAATGATACAGCACATCAATTTACACAGACCAAACTGTCGCTAAAGATGCTCGTTGAGCAACTTAAAGAAGCACATTATCGTCAAAAAAATTTACAACATTTCTCACCTGTAAATGCTCAGATTTTGATCCCGCAAGTTCTGTTGGGACAGCAAATTGGAGTTGGACAAAATATAGTAAAATTACAACCTACAGACAACAAAGAGCTGGTATGTGAGCTGCCATTGACAAAATATCGACAAAATAGTCAGTTAAAAAAAGCAATATTTACATTGATGGACAAAATTAATTTATCTTTATCAAGACATACGGTGTCGCTCAAAGAAGACAGCCAAACATTAAAAATTTATTTATCGGTTACTCAAGAAAATCAAAAGTTAATACTTATTGGTGAGCGCCTTGAAGTGCAAGTCGGTTATCAAACTTCTGATTTGGTACGTATTCCCCATGATGCTTTGGAACTAGCTGAAAATGCATATTATGTGTGGCAACTTAATAATCAAAATAAAGTGAATAGGATACCGGTATCTATTATTTCTACACAAAGTCAACATTTTGTTGTTAAATCGTCAATAGATGCTGGAGATAAAGTCGTGACGTTTGGTAAGCAGGGCTTAATTGAAAACCAAGACGTAAGATGGTCAGGTATGCCTATTACGACCTCCAAAGGAGCATCATTATGATCAACATAAAATATTCTCCCGTGATAGTTAGTCTTGCCGTTGTCTTGACACTTATCGGTATTATTACAGCTTTTAGTCTACCTAATGCATTATTACCAAAAATTAATCAACCTGAGATAGTACTTTTTACAAACTGGGACGGTAAAGGAGCACAAGAAATAGAGCAAACATTAATTGCCCCTTTAGAAAGGCAAATGTATGGCTTAAATAATTTGTTAATTACCGAAAGTAATATTGAGGATGGTCAAGCTAGGACGGTATTAACCTTTCACGCCAATGCGGATATGAAGCAATTATACATTGAAGTATTATCGCGGGTTAATCAAGTCGCTGGTTGGCCTCCGCAAGTTGCAAAACCCATAATTCAAAACAATTCATCAGGGGCTGGTGCAACGCTCGCTACTGCTATGATGTATGCAACAACGCCAAAAACACAAGCACAATTAATTGAAGCTTTTAAAAAACATTTGGAGCCAGCTCTCTCAAAAGTTCCAGGTATAGCTCGTATTAATGTTGCAAACAACCCTATAGATAAAAGGGTTGATATTGAATTTGATCCGCAACAATTGGCTCGTTATTCATTAACCATTGGACAGGTAACTGTTATTTTAAAAGGCATGATTGACCGCTCAGGAGATACATTGAGTTTAGGTGCAAAAGATTATGGGTTGCTTTTTAGAGGTAATGTGCCAATAGATGAGCTTAATCAATTGCCTATCGTAAATTACGAGCAACATATTGTTCGTCTTGGCGAGTTGGCAACTGTACATAAACGAGTTGCATCGGACTGGAGCTTTGCTTCAATTCATGGGCATAAAGCCATGTATTTGATACTTGAACCTACTATTAACGTTAATGCACTCGATGTCATTGATAATGTTAAAAGTGTTTTTACGCAACTAAACGAAAAACAGTTAGCCCCGTTGGATATCGTTGTTACGTTAAGTAGAGATGATTCAAAAGACATAAAACGCGCTTTAAAATTGGTTTATGGCAGTATTTTCCTCGGTATATTATTGGCATCGGGTGTTTTATTTTATTTTCTAAAACACTGGCGAATCGTTACGTTAGTTTTTGTTAGCATTCCGGTATGCTTATCAATGGTAATGTTGGCGATGGCATTTGGTGGTTATAGTTTAAACGTTATATCCCTTGCTGGTATGGCATTGTCAGTAGGCTTATTACTTGATGCCGCAATTGTCGTTGTTGAAAATATATTACGTATTAAACACAATGGTGCCTCTTTGAATAAGGCTATTTCTGAAGGTACTCAACAAGTCAAATCAGCTATCATTTCATCGACACTTTCCAGTATCATTATTTTTTTACCAATCTTGATGATGCAATCTAGTGAAAGTCAGTTATTTGAAGATTTGGCATTCACTATTTCAAGTGCATTGACTGCTTCGGTTATCGTTGCGTTAATTTTGATCCCAACGTTGGCGAGAAGCTTTTTAATAAATGATATAAAAATTGTCAATAAAAAAGAAGATAGTCTTTGGTGTCAAAGACTTACTAAAACAGCAAAAAGCAGGCCGTTAGCGTTATTTACATTGTTCTTGGCTATCCCTGTGGCGCTAATTTATAGCTACTTTGCAATGCCAAGTTTCGACGTACTACCAAATCCCAAACAAAACTCTGTTAGAACCTTCATTAGTTTTAGTGAACCTATGAATGCTGATGCGGTAGCAAAAAGAATTGCACAACCTATTTTTTCACGTCTTGAGCAGCAAAAAAGAGAGAATAAGGGGCCTGAATATGACGTATCAGGAATGTTCTGTGATCAGTCGTATTGCTTGTTATATTTTTATCCACCCGAAGAGTGGCAATATGAGAGTTTTAAGCAATGGATTGAAAGTGAAATTGTGCATGACTTTCCTGGTACCCAATACTTCACTCAGCAAGGAACCCTATTACGTTTTGTTTTGCCCAATAGCCGCAATACTCAGTTAGATATCAAAGGAGATGATTTGGATGCGTTACAATTAGCAGGTCGAGAGTTAATGGCAAATTTAAAAGAAACATTTCCAGAAGCAAATATTGCTGAAGGGTCTCCACTAACTAATCAAGCAGCTCGTGTCGAGTTTACGCCAAAATATGACAATCTGGCTTATTTTGGCATGTCACAATCAGAACTAAATAATCATTTGGTAGCATTAACTGATGGTGTGTATCTGGGGCGATTTTATGCTGATGGCGATACTATTCCTTTTTATTTCAAAGCGAAAGAATCAAGTCATATTGAGGCATTACTCACAACACAGCTAGTTATTCCTGAACATGGTTATCAACCATTACATCAACTTGTCGAAGCAAAAATGAAATTGGCGCCAGAGTCAATATTAAGAATAGATCGTGAATCAAGTGCCTCTCTTACATTAACACCACCTGAAAACATGCCTATTGGTCTTTTTGTTAACCAAGTAAAAGAACAAGTTAACAAATTTATAACGACAAATAGTAATAAGCAAATATTTGTAAGTTATCGTGGGAGTGCTGATAGTTTAAACTCCTTTTTACAAGAATTTGCTACTATGTTTACGGTTTCATTATTGATTTTGGTATTGCTGATGTGGTTAACACTAAAATCTTGGTCTTTAGCAATTGCTGTTATTTTAAGTATGCCATTAGCGATAGTTGGAGGTATGGCTAATTTACAGTTATTAAATTTTTTTACCGTCCAAAATCTCGACATTATAACGACTATTGGCTTTATCATTTTAATGGGATTAGTTATTAACAATGCTATTTTATTAGCAAGTCAATATGATAATGGGCTTAAGCAAGGTTTAAGTCAGTATGATGCAATATATCAGGCAGTGATGTTACGAAAAAGACCTATTTATATGAGTACAGGTACTACTATCTTTGGTATGTTGCCATTAATGTTGAGTCCAGGTAATGGTGCAGAGATATATCGCGGTTTAGCAGCCGTTATCATTGGTGGTATGACTTTTAGTGCTTTATTTAGTTTAAGCTTTATGTCCGCTTTGTTATCCTTGCCAATGTTTAATAAAGCAAATGTTGTAGCTGTAACTATGCAAAAAGATAAGCTAAGAACGTCTAATTAATTCTTGTATCCAATAATTAAAATTTGCTATAACTTTGTACCTATAGGTACAAAGTTGCATTTTTTGTAGTGATTTAAGGTTTTTTTAATGTAGATAACCAAAATGATATTATCCGTCTATGAGTTGAGTTTGTTTTTTAGGGGGAGTTGGCGATTCCATTCTTCAGCGGTAATCGGTTTTGAGAAATAATATCCTTGTACTATATAGCAGTTAGCAGTTTGTAAAAAGTTTACTTGTTCCACTGTTTCAACGCCTTCGGCTACAACAGTTAATCCTAAATTTTTGGCCAAAGAAATAATTGTATTAACAATTGCAACGTCATCTTTGTCTTCAGGTATATCGCGAATAAAGGCTCTATCTATTTTGAGTTCATTAATCGGTAATCGTTTTAAATAAGATAAAGATGAGTAACCAGTGCCAAAATCATCAATCGCTATATTTATACCTTGTGCCTTTAATTGAGTCAGTATTACAATTGCCTGTTGCATGTTCTCCATTAAAGAGCTTTCTGTAACTTCCAAAGTTAATTTATTACTAGGAAATCCAGTGTCAGTCAATGTATTCATAAGATCTTGGTACAGTGTTTTGTTTTGTAGTTGACGCCCTGAAATATTGATGGATAATCGACCAAAATTAAAGCCTTGATCTAACCACAGCTTCCCTTGTAAAAATAAATGCTGCAAAGACCATCTGCCTAATTCTTCAATAAGGCCACTCTGCTCAGCTACGGGAATAAAGTCATCAGGAGAAATTAGTCCCTGTTGAGGATGTCGCCATCTTGCTAGCGCTTCAAGTCCTACCATCTGTTTACTATTAATGTCATATTGAGCTTGGTAGCAAAAAAACAATTCATCATTATGTAACGCTTGGCGTAAGTGATTTTCCAAAATCACTTTTTTCTGTATTTCATCAGTCATTGCTTGCGTATAAAAACTGAAATTATTTCGCCCATTTTCTTTCGCTTTATACATTGCTGAATCGGCATTACGAAGTAAAACTTCACTAGTATCACCATCGAACGGACAAACACTGATACCAATACTGATGGAGGTTCTAACTTCCAAATTGTTCAAGTGAAAAGGGGAGGTAAAAGATTTTATTAATTTTTTGGCTATTAAAGCTACATCTTGCTCTGAAGTAAGGTTTTCCAGAATAAAAACAAACTCATCGCCACCATTTCTAGCTAAAGTATCACTCTCTCGTGTCTGTTTTTTTAACCTTTGCGCTACGGCAACCAATAATTGGTCTCCGACTGAATGACCATAGCTATCATTAATATTTTTAAAGTTATCAAGGTCAATAAACATCACGGCGAGTTTTAGATCATGTCTTTTACTTAAGAGTAACGCATGAGTTTAGCGTTCATGGAGCAATTTGCGGTTAGGTAAACCTGTAAGGGCATCATTATCAGCCAAATGTATTAAATCATCTTGATGGCGTTTAATTTTATCATCGATTTTAACTAGAGAATTATATAAATAAAGTAGTAGCAGTACCATCAGCACAACCATTGAAAAGATAGAAATAAGCATATTATGAAATAATGTATCTTCATATTCAGTTACATCATAGAAAACAACGAGGTAACCTATATTTTGATCTGAAAAATCGTAAAGGTTAACTTTTATTATTAACCATGCATTTTTATCGTTAGTTTTAATTAAGTCGACACCAATATCTTGTTGATCAATTTTATCTATTGCAGACTTCCATCTTATCGGTAATGTTTCAATGGAAGTAGTGGCCATAATTACATTTTCAAATTGATTCCAATTGTCTTCGCGATTTAGCAATTGTCTACCACGTTGCCAAGCTTTTTGTTCAAGTGTTTCTTTATTAATGATAATCACCCATTGGCTGTGTTTATCTTTAAGTGCTTGTGCGGCTATTTGTTCAATTTCAATTCCTAACTCTATAAAACCAAGTAATTTATTTTTTGAAAAAATAGGTTGAACAACACGTAATGTGAATGTGCCCAGTAATCCTAGTTCCATACCTACGCTTGGTTGGGAAGTTTCACGAGCTTGTAGTGCCGTGAGGCGTTGAACTTTATCACCAAAGTGGTTAGGTTTATGCAAACGTAATACATTGACCAGGTCAACGTCGTGAAAATAAAAATGCGTAACTCCTAATGTTTTATTTAGATGTTGGTATTCTTTTTGAAATAGTGAAAAAAGTTTATCTCGATTCTTTTCTTTTAATGCTTGATGAAGGCGAGGGTCATTGATAATAATCTCTTCTAACGCGAGAAAAACTTTAGATTGTTCAATGACAGTTTGTTCAATTTTAAATTTAATATCAGATAATATGCTGTGGCCTATCTCAGCTACCGCATCTTTTTTTTGGAAAAAAAGCACTACAATTACAAAAATTGTAATTAGGAAAAAAACTAGTAAGAGGGGGAGTAATAAAATGTTTTGCACTTTTTTATGTTTCATTACTAGACCTTGCTGATTTTCCAAGTATAAACTCCAAAGTAAATCCATTGCCCGACAAAGATTCTACGACTTAATGAAGTCCTAAAATTCTTACTAATATAGCTTATCATAGATAAAAAAATTAAAAATAGAATCAAAAATTGAGAGGACAGGTTTGGTAGCAAGTCATAAAAAGACATTAATTGAAAAGGTATTAATAATAATTAAATTATTGTTCACATGGAGGAATATTTATATTTTGTCTGGAACAGAAAGCCTGCGTCCTTGCAGGCAATAATGAGCTTAAATAACTCGACTTCTTTTATGCTCAAGACGATTTGACATTACTTATTAACTCATCATGGTCAAAATCATCTACATCAATGGCAGCCTTACGACCTATTTCTGTACGACAAAGTAACTCAGCCTCTTGCTCAGAAATAATCTTAAGAGATAAGCCTTGTTTTGCAATTAAATCCAATTGAGTAAATGGTAGTTTTTTCTCTAAGTGTTGACAAATTCTATCAAAAACAGGTTCGCTAGCAATAACGTTTTTAAGTGTTTGCTCCAATTGACCAACAACATTTTCAGGTTCATCTGCTAAATACTGTCCTTTTCCTAAGCGACTTCGAGCTTCAGAAGGTGTTTGTAATAACTGTGAAACTTGATGTTCTGTGACATCAGACGGCTTGGTTAACCAAGTGCCTAATGGGAAAATAACAACTCTCAATACTCTTGCGACAATTTTATTGGGAAAATTGCTAATGAGTTCATCTATAGCATGTTGAATATTATATAAAGAATCTTCAACCGCCCACTGCATGAGCGGAAAGTCAGCAACTTGGCGTCCTTCATCGTTATATCTTTTTAACGTAGCACTAGCCAAATATAAATAACTTAAAATATCGCCTAAACGTGCTGAAATTCGTTCTCGCCGTTTTAGATCTCCACCTAATGTAAGCATGGCTATATCTGATAACATCGCTAAATTAGCGCTAAAACGATTCATTAATTGGTAATAACGTCGAGTATTGTCTTGAAATGGAACTTGTTGTAATCGAGCCCCCGTTATTGAAAACCAAAAACTACGACAAATATTACTAATAGCAAAACCAATATGACCAAAGAGCGCATGGTCAAAATCATCAAGTGCTTGTTGTTCATTTTCATTACTCGCGGATTCAATTTCAGCAAGTACATATGGGTGGCATCGAATCGCACCTTGACCATAAATGATCATACTACGAGTTAAAATATTGGCTCCTTCAACAGTGATGGCAACAGGTGCTCCTTGATAGCCACGAGCTAAGTAATTGTTTGCTCCTAAACAAATGCCTTTACCACCATGAATGTCCATGGCATCAGAAATACACTGTCGCATTTTTTCGGTTAAATGGTATTTACATATGGCAGATATTACCGAAGGTTTTTCTCCCAAATCAATTGCTCCGGTAGATAATGTGGTGACAGCATCCATTAAATAAGCATTACCACCGATGCGAGCAAGAGGTTCTTCAATACCCTCCATCTTTCCTATTGGCATTTTAAATTGGCGTCGAATACGGCTATAAGCTCCCGTTGCCAATGCAACTGATTTAACGCCGCCGGTACTATTTGAGGGCAGGGTAATCGCTCTCCCTACAGATAAGCACTCTACTAACATGCGCCAGCCTTGACCTGCTTGTTCAGCACCACCGATGATAAAATCTAAAGGCACAAAAACTTCATTGCCTTGAGTCGGTCCGTTTTGAAAAGGAACATTGAGAGGGAAGTGACGACGACCAGTGATAACACCGTCTATGTTTGTTGGAATTAATGCGCAAGTAATACCTAGTTCGACAGTTTCTCCAAGCAAATTATCAGGGTCTCTTAATTTAAATGCGAGGCCCAATACAGTTGCAACGGGAGCTAGGGTGATATAACGCTTATCCCATGTTAATTTCATGCCAAGTACTTGTTGGCCATCAAATTCACCGTGACAAATAATGCCAAAATCAGGAATACTACCAGCATCAGAACCTGCTTCGGGGCTGGTTAACGCAAAACAAGGAATTTCTTCCCCAGTAACGAGTCGAGGTAAATAATGTTGCTGTTGCTCTGTTGTACCATAATGTTGTAATAACTCTGCAGGACCTAATGAGTTTGGTACACCAACAGTGCTAGCTAACACTGTGCTCACCGCAGATAACTTTTGTAAAACTCGAGATTGTGCATAGGCACAAAACTCAAGGCCGCCAAATTCTTTTTTGATGATCATGGCAAAAAATTTATTATCTTTTAAGTATTGCCAGACCTCAGGAGATAAGTCTGCTAATTGGTGGGTCGTTTGCCAATCATTCGTCATCTTACAAATGTGTTCTACAGGACCTTTTAAAAAGGCCAACTCTTCAGCGCTTAGTCGGGGTTGCGGGTAATTATGTAATTTTTTCCAATCTGGAGAGCCTCGAAATAATTCGGCTTCGAACCATGTGGTTCCAGCATCGATAGCTTCTTGCTCTGTTTTTGACATTTCAGGCATGATGGTTTTAAAAATTCGTAATAATGGTTGGCTAATGTACTGCTTTCTGATGTTAGTAATATTTATCGGCAAGATTACTAAGGAAAATATTAGCCAACTTAGAAAAGAAACCATGTTCAGAACGGTACCAACTGCCAGCAATGCTGCAAATGATAATGTAAATGTTGACAATGATGATCGGTTATAGGCCATAAACCAACAAAGTGCAATTACAGATATTATCCAAGTAAAATATTCCACAGATTTTCCTTTTTTGTTCGTTGTAGCTGTTTTATCTTATTTTTAAACTGGTCTGACCTTAATAGATTATATTGAAAGATAAAAAATATCAAACACTTGATACTATGCTATTTAAAATAATGAGTGTTAATATAACTTATTGATTGGAGTCTATAGCCAAAGCTAATTAAAATGCATGTTTTAGAACAACTGAGCAATTCATGATTAGAGTGTCTCTTTTTATTAATAGTATTCCCTTTATAAAAAGAGGGCAAATATATGAAGTATAGAAGTTATTAGTTGGAGTTATAGTTTATGTGTGAATTACTGGCAATGAACAATGGCATTTTTGGCTCAACTGACACTTTATATTATAATTTTCATTTTAATCTCTTGTAAAGTAAAGGTATTATATTTATGTGCGAACTCTTGGCGATGAGTGCCAATGTACCAACAGATATTTGTTTTAGTTTTAGTGGGCTAATGCAAAGAGGCGGTAATACCGGGCCACATAAAGATGGTTGGGGAATCACTTTTTATGAAGGTAAAGGTTGCCGTAGCTTTAAGGATCCACTTCCTAGTGCAGAATCGGCAATTGCTAGGCTAGTGACTGAATATCCAATAAAAAGTGGTGCCGTAATTTGCCACATTCGCCAAGCTAATTCAGGAGCGGTTTGTTTGGAGAATACCCATCCTTTCATACGACAAATCTGGGGAAAACATTGGACTTATGCCCATAATGGCCAGTTAAAAGACTTTAAAAATCAATTACCCATAAAATTTCATATTCCCGTAGGAACTACCGATAGTGAACATGCATTCTGTTGGATTATGGATCAAATTCACCTGCAGTTTGGTTGTAATACACCTGATGATATAAGGTTATTTTCCTTTATTGCAGGCTTAAGCGAAAAGATAAATAAGCTGGGAGTTTCTAATCTTATTATTACGAATGGTGAATGTGTATTTGCTTATTGCTCAAATAACCTACACTGGATAACTCGAAGAGCACCGTTTGGGAAAGCAAGCTTGATTGATGCAGAAATGGAAGTAGATTTTCATCAAGAAACCACTGCCAACGATGTAGTTACCGTGATCGCAACCAAACCGTTAACGGATGATGAAAATTGGCAAAAAATGTCTGCTGGCGAATGGCAATTATTTAGGTTAGGGGAAGCAATATCTAAGGGATATAAAGACTAATCCGTATTTTTTACTGAAACTAATTGTGCTTCAAACTGTTCAAAGCTGCCTTTTTTCTGATAAATTTTGACTAAAAGGTAGTTAAAGTCAGGTGCAAACCAGACTATTGTTGATCTTTTATTCTTTTCTCGCTTGAATTTAATCGTTTTAACTAACCCTATTGGTAGCATAAGTTCTTCTTCTCCAGCATATTCAAAAGCATAATCTCTTACTTTTCCAGATGTGCCGATCACTGGGTAGCTATATTGTTTTTGGTTAGTATTGTTAATTAGATTAATACGATGTTGTAAATGATAACTTAATTTGTCTTGAATGTTTTTTGGAAATTCTATCTCAAGTTCTTTTTGTTTCTTTTTTGAAAAGTTAGTGGCGCGATTATTTTTGACGTCATATAACCATTTGTATTTCTTGTCTCGTCCAGTACCTTTACGATCAAATACATATTGTGATGGAGTGACTTGTGCGTCATCAAAGCTTACCGTTGAGGCTTCTTTGCGAGTATCTGAAAATATCAACCAATCAATTTGTGTATTATAACTAAACTCAAAGCGGCCATCTTCAAGCCGCTTTAATTGACGTATGCCTTTGCCTACAGGATCAGCTTTGTGAATAATATTATATTCGGCAATGAAAGGCTCTATGGGTAAGGCAGACGTAGTTTTAGCGGGATTTTCCGCAAATGCCACGGTGAATATACATATTACTGAATATAGTAATGCGCTTGCACATAAAGCTTTCAACATAAAATGCCCTTTTTAGTTATTATTACTCTTCACTTGCATAGCCAGAAACAGGAATGACGTTATTATCAAATAATACTTGGTCTTTATCCATCACTACACGTTTTAAACAACACCATTTAACCACTAAAGGATAAATTCTATGTTCTTGTTCATGTACTCTTTCTGCTAAGTCTGAAGCTATATCACCCTCAAAAATAGGCACTTTCGCTTGTAGTATTACTGGACCGCCATCAAGCTCTTCGGTTACAAAGTGTACACTCACGCCATGTTCTTTATCACCTGCGTCTATTGCTCGCTGGTGGGTATTTAATCCCTGATATTTAGGCAACAAAGATGGATGAATGTTCAATAATTTTCCACAATAATGTTGCACAAAAGCTGGTGTGAGAATTCTCATAAAACCAGCAAGGACAACAATATCAGGAGAGAAATGATCGACTTCTTTTATTAAAGCAAGATCATAGCTTTCTCTACTATCGTAGCTCTTATGCGATAAGGTTATGGCTGGTATGGTCGAGTTTTCAGCTCGAGTCAAGCCATAGGCATTATCAACGTTAGAGATAACACCAACCACTTCCCCTGGATAATCTTGTGTTTTACAGGCATCAATAATTGCCTGTAAATTGGTTCCACCACCAGAAATTAATACAACAATTCGGCTACGCATCACAATTAACCTTTGTTGATTATAACTTGCTCATCACCATCACTCATTGTGGTAATTTCACCTAGATGCCAGGCATTTTCACCTTGTACCTTTAATAGCTCAATACTTTTTGCTAATTGGTCAGCAGGAACCGCGATGATCATTCCAACACCACAGTTAAAAGTACGGTACATTTCATGAGTCGTGATATTACCTTTTTCTTGTAACCAAGAAAAGATATCAGGCCACTGCCAGCTATTGCCGTCAATCACAGCTTGTGCACTTTCTGGTAATACTCTCGGAATATTCTCCCAAAAACCACCACCAGTCACATGACATAAAGCATGAACAGGTACTTCTTTTAATAAACTAAGTACAGACTTAACATAAATTTTTGTCGGCTCAATAAGATGATCACCAATTGATTTACCATTGAGTAACTCATTGGTATCAGTATTGTTTACTTCTAATACCTTACGAATAAGTGAATAGCCATTTGAATGGGCGCCAGATGAACCTAAAGCAATTAACTGATCACCAGAACCTACTAAACTACCATCTAGTAAACGTGATTTTTCAGCAACACCTACACAAAAACCAGCGATATCGTAATCACCAGCATGATACATACCCGGCATTTCAGCCGTTTCACCACCAACAAGTGCACAGCCAGATAATACACAGCCATCGGCAATACCTGAAACTACTGCAGAGGCAACATCGACATCTAATTTGTCAGTTGCATAATAATCTAAAAAGAATAATGGTTCTGCACCTTGTACAATAAGGTCATTAACACACATGGCAACCAAATCAATGCCAACGGTATCATGCTTTTTAAGATCTATGGCTAAACGTAATTTAGTACCAACACCATCAGTACCTGCAACTAATACAGGCTCTTTATAGCCTGTAGGTAATTGGCATACTGAACCGAAACCACCTAAGCCGCCCATAACTTCTGGACGTGTTGTACGTTTAACTGCACCTTTGATATTTTCAACAAGGGCATTACCAGCATCGATATCAACGCCAGCATCTTTATAGCTTAGAGATTGTTTTTGTTCACTCACGGGGAGACCTCAATTAGTTACTAATGGTATAATAAAGGCGCATATTCTAGCAGCGCTCGGGCAAGGTTAAAATCTTTATAATAAATTATTTTTTTATGTCATTAAATTTCCTTAAAATATGATAATATTTCGCTTAATTAGAATTATTTTTCCGTAAACTATGTTTAGATATTGGCTTGTTTTAACTATTGTTTTTCAAATGACTTCGGTATTGGCTATTGAAGTTAAAGATCTCTATGTCTCGAAAGTAAAGGTTGACTCACAAACTAGTGCAGAAAGACGTAAGGCACTTAAAGCGGCAATGAAAGGGGTGATCATTAAAATAGGAGGGAAATCTTCTTTTTTGCAGCAACCCGCGATCAAAGCAGCCCTAAAAAATTATAACAATTATGTTCGTCAATACCGTTATCAACGTGAAAGTATTAGTAATCATTTGGTAGTTACCTTTGATGAAGAAAAAATTAATAAGCTAATTGTACAAGCCAATTTGCCTATTTGGGGGCGTTTACGTCCACAAATTTTGCTATGGGTACTCAATGAAGAAGGCTTAAACAGATCAGTTGTATCAGACTCTACGCTTTCTAAGCTGCCTATAATGGTTGAAGAGTTTTCTCAAGCTCGCGGTTTACCCATTATTATGCCGTTGATGGATTTTACAGACTCAACTCAAGTTAGTGTCTCAGATTTATGGGGGCGATTTTCACAACCAATAAAAAAGGCATCAAATCGATATGCTCCAGAGGCTATTGTGATTATTCGAATATCCAATAGTAGTTTAGTCCCTGAAACAGAAATTGATTGTGAACTTTTATGCCAACAAAAGAGTTATGCAATAGATTGGAGTTTTATTTCTGACACGAATCAAATCACTGCCCAAGAGCATAATCAAAAATTTGGAAAACAGTATCTTGGTGGCGATAAGCTTGTGTTGTTAAAACAAGCCTTAGATGATATTACAGAAAGTGTTTATCAACGTTATGCATTATCTACAACAACAAGTAACGAATTTACGATTAATGTTGCAAATATAAAAAGTTTTGAATCATACATCGACTTAGTTTCATTTTTAAAAGAGCTTTCATCAGTACAAAAAGTAAAATTGATTGGGGCCGATGGCAGCCAACGACGTTTTCAGTTAACGTTATTGGGGTCACAGCAATCATTGTTGGCTTCATTGCGACTTAATACACAACTTCAACAGTATATAGACCCCTTAGCTACGGTTGATTTGAGTATTGCGCCTCTTTTTTATTGGAGAAAGCCATGAAGCATAATGCGCAGTTAGCGCTTTCCGTTCAATTACCTGATGATGAAACATTTTCAAGTTATCAAGGAAATACTAATCAAACTGCTGTGGTGCAACTTCAGCAATTTATTGAAATGGCAGCTGAAAAGGAAGATCGACCACACGGCTTCTATTTATTTGGGATGTCAGGCGTTGGTAAATCACATTTATTACATGCCAGTTGCGCTTACGCAAGTGAATTAGGTCTATCGTCATTATGTTTATCATTCTCTGAATTAAAACAGTTAACCGTTGAAGTTTTTGATGGTTTAGAGAACATCGATTTGATTTGTTTGGATGACTTACACCTCATTGCAGGGGATGATAGTTGGCAACAAGCTGTTTTTGATCTATTTAACCGCCTAACTGAAAACAATAAGAATCTATTAATAAGTGGAGATCAAAGTGCGAATCAGCTGGGGATTACTTTACCTGATTTGGTATCAAGGCTTAATTGGGGATTAACAGAGCAGGTTAAGATATTAACTGATGATGAAAAACTGATTGCTTTGCAGTTTCGTGCGCAGCAACGGGGTTTAATGTTAACTGATGATGTTGGTCGCTTTTTATTAAGTCGACTATCACGAGGCATGGGCAGTTTATTGCAAGCACTTGATGAGCTCGATAAGGCATCGATAAGGGAACAGCGAAAAATCACCATTCCCTTTATTAAGGATGTATTACTTTAAATTTTTATATATTGGTAATGGCTTTTCATAATATTGATTATGTAGGGCTTGTATTGGGCGACGTTGAGCAGCCTTTTGAATATTCGCTAATACTTGTGCACTAGCAATTGATTTTGGTGCAAAAGTAGGGCTTATAGGTAAATTTTCTACCCAACTTTTACCCTGCGTCATTTGTATAGGTTCTGGTAGATTATCAATAATGGCTTGCGCTTGGCTAAATTGAGGTAATATACGTTCTACGACATAAGATACTTTGGGCTTTATCAACGTATCACCAATACGACCACGCTGTCCCCAGTCAACAGTATATCCGTTGCTATCAGGTTGGTTAGTAACGGCAACATCTCTATCAATACCATAACGAGCTTTCATCATAAAACCGTCAAAGAGCATGGCATAATTTTCACGTATACTGGAATAGTTATAAAATTGTGGAGCTTGATCATTGCTGAAAAATTGTGCGACATCGCTTGGTGTATAGTTCCTTTGAATATTATTTGGAATCTCTCCTTGGTAACGAACTTGAGCTAAATCTTTCATTTCTTGACTTAACAACGGCATGGCATTGTCTAGTTTGTCAGACTCGAATCCAGAAGTTTGATATTGTTTATTAACAACATCCAAAATTCGTTCTGATTTATCATAATTAAACCACTGATTGCTTGGGAAAAAATCATTAGCATGAGCAAGCTCATGATACATCAAAGAAATTAAGCTAAATACTGCATCACTAGGTAAACGATCTTCGCGCTTATCTATTTGGGAATACTTGTTTGGATAGTCATTATCTTTGACATAACGCCAAGGCATTACAAAGTTTAAATCATTACCAAAATCAGCTCTAAAGTCAGGGGCCTGATTAATGGTATCTCTTTCATCCGTTGTGATCCAAAAGTAGTTAGCATCTAAGTAGATAGCTCCTGTTACGGCCCAATAAAAGGATGGTCTTACATCGTACGATATAACGATAGCAGTTGTTGCCCGCAGTAAGTTCTTGAAGTCGCCGTTAATATCATAATTCTCAATAAAATCTTTAAAACGTTTACCCATCCATTCGTGAGAAACGACAACCCGATCCATAATATCATTAACGGTTGGCGTTACCGTATCATGAGCAATTAGAGGTAAAGTATTAAAAGTACAGGTTTGATTGAAATCTATAGTATTTTTATAAACACAATTAACCAAGGTCTCAGCATAAGGGGAGTTGTTATTGTACGGAAAAACGTTAGCGAGGCGTTCTGTAAATGCGATATTATCGTCAGTGTCGATAGTGTCAGCATTTTCTACTAGTACGGAAACCGTATCTTGGTGTTGCTCACCGTTGTTTGATGCACTTAGCTCAAACGTTAATAACGTATCTTGGGTGACTTGAGGTGCATTAAAAAATAGCGCTAAGTTGTCATTATTATTTTCTATAAATGTTACATTTGGTCCGGCTATTTGCTGCCATGTTAATGAGTCTGGTGATAAAATTTCATCAATTGATGCCCGTAACGAGACTTTATTGCCTTCTATTACGGCGTGACCTAAACGAGCGGAAATTAGTGATATTTCATCATTAACTAAAAAGGAATGCTTTAAGGTTTCTAATGGTCCATTGTTTACTGAAAAAGAGGTGCTAAAACTATACTCCCCTGCGGTTTCGGGCGTAAAAGCAATTCCTTTACTGTTACCAGCCAAAAAGGTTACTGCATTGTTTGAGTCTTCGAGCCATTGAATATTACTTAATTGCGCCCCAGGAAGATAAAGAAAAAGTTCAACCGCTTGTCCTGTTTTAATATTATCAGTAGATGCCAATATAGTAGCAGGCCCGGATGTGCTTGGGAGAAGAGTGGCACCGGTAGAACTACCGCCAGAACCGCCACCACAAGAAAGTAATAAGCTCGTTATCGTCAGTGAAACCATTTTTTTCATTCTAATTCCTTTTTATATTCCATTAATATCTATCACTGAAAGTAATATTAACACTGTACTAACAGATTGCTCAAGCAAGCTCAATCGACATGATTTATCTCTTCAATCTGAATTCACACTTTAATTACGAGTGTGTTAATCCTGTTGTACTTAAATATGCAATTTTTAGCTTCCCCCATACCGGTAAGCCGATAACGAGTCTTCTGCTGCGTTGACAATTTCGACATTAAAAATAACAACTATTTTTAACTAATGCTCTGTAGTTATTCCATTAGATTGGTTGAAATCTGCATATAGAGATGAAAGGGTATATACCCATCTTGACGTGTGATGGGAACAATATTATTGTTTTACTCTTCTTTTTTCTTTCTGATACTCAACCCTAATTCCTGACCGCGATATTTTGCGTAATAACTAGCTGATAAAAACATAATGCTTGTTAGGCTAAATTCTATAATCGCCCATAGTCGATCTTCTGAAGATACAACGAAGGTAGTGAGTGAATGTAAAAAATAAATCATTAATATAAAATTCACCCACGCAAAAGTATAAGGGTTACCTTTTAGCAAACCTTTCATAGGAAATAAAAGCGGGATAGTGAACATACAAAAAGATAATGTTGGGGATAATCCTTGTGACGGGTTTAAGAAAATTAACCATAGCGGCATGAATATAAGTAAAGAAAAATAACTGACGAGTGTTATTTGTTTTAGTGATGTTGTCGAGAATCTTTTGTTCGATGTCATAAGGTAAACTACTATTTCTTTAAAATAAAATTAAAACGTTTTCAGGCGGTCGACCAATAATTGCTTGCTTGTCTGAGGCAACAATAGGTCTTTCCATAAGTTTTGGCGTATTGGCCATTGCGGCTATTAGCGTGTCGTTATCAGCACCACAGAGTTGTTGTTCTTTAAACTCTGTTTCTTTTGTTCTCATCATTTGAACAGGTTCAATGGATAGCAGCGCAAGTAGTGCTCGAATCTCTGCTTGATCCAATGGATTTTTTAGGTATTCAACAATGTTGACACTTTGATTCGCTTCTTCGATAAGAGTTAATGTTTGTCTGCTTTTTGAACAACGGGGGTTGTGATAAATCGTTAACATATTTGTCTCTTTATTAAGGTAAGATTGATTTTATAATTTTATAGTCTTTTGAGCTTTATTTCTTGCTCTTGAAGTTGCAGAATTCTTGCTTTTATACGTTTTTTTACAAGTGGTTGCTCTTCTGCGAAATTAAAGCCAGTCTGTAATTCATCAATGGCTTTTGGGTAGGCGCCTAATAACGCATAAACTTCTGCATTGGCAACGTGCATTAAGGCTTTTTTTTCTTGTTTTCTATATACAGTTGCCAATAAGTCATTAGCAATGAAATGTCCAGGATTAAGCAATAAGAAATCTTGCAATAAAATAGCAGACTGATCATATCTTTTAGCTTCTTGTAATACATTGGCGTAATTTAAAGCGACGACTTGATTATTAGGCATTAATAAATTTAAGTCAGCTAACAACAAATCGGCTTGTTTAAAGTCTTTTGTCATAATATAGACATCAGATAAAACATCCACATAAAATAAATTATTAGGGTCGTTATTTAATAGTTTCTGTAAAATTGACTTGGCTTTGTTGTATTCACCATGTTCAAAATATGAAATTGCTAAACCATAACGAGCCGCTTCTTTGATAGCGTATCGCTTTTTCTTAAGTATCTCTGAAAATAATAGGATATTAACTTCAGGGTCGCGTTCATAACGCGCAATAATTCTTGCTTTTGCTAATTCAAAATCTAAACTAGGAGCCAAGCGTATAGGTGGCATGTTCTGAGCTCTAATACGAGCTTCAGTAATACGAGACTCAGGCAATGGATGGGTGAGTAACATAGCAGGGGGTTTACTTTTATAGCGATATTTTGCTGCCATTTTTCCAAAAAAATCAGGAGCGCCCATGGGGTCAAAACCACTATTTGCTAATAAAGAAATACCAACCCGATCAGCTTCTTTTTCATTGCCTCGGGTATAGTTTATGCCCGCTTGTTGGGATGCTGCCATACTTGTTGTAAGAGCCGCAATACCTAAACTTGGGTTCACTAAACTTAGTAACAAACCAGAAATCATACCTGCCATTGTTAATGGCTGTGAACGACTTTGGGATTCTAGTCGTCGCGCTAAGTGACGCTGTGTAACATGAGATATTTCATGAGCAAGTACGGATGCCAGCTCGCTTTCACTTTCCGCTGTACTAATTATTCCACCATGAACACCGACATGACCACCAAAAAAAGCAAAAGCGTTTAATTCTCTATTATTAACGATAAAGAACTCAAAGCTGTAATTAACATCATTCGCATTTTTCACCATGCGATTTCCAAGGCCATTGATGTACTCGTTGAGAACAGGGTCGTCAATGAGGGGTTGCGATGCTCTTAGATGACGCATCATAGCTAGACCGATATGTCGTTCTTTATCAACCGATAATACACTCACCCCTGAAGTACCAATTTCGGGCAGTCTATTTTTATCTGTTTCTTCAGCGAATAGAAAAGAACTGGTTAGAGCTGCTATAAAACTAGATGCAAGAACAATAGGTTTAATTTTAAACAAATTTATAAATCCACTTTGTTATTAATTTAATCCGAACATTAAGTTCGATAATGCTATGATCTGTGACAGTAATAATATCAAAAAATTCACTTGAAAGATTAATAAGTTTTCATTTTATTGTAAGTTTGAGTGCAATTTAGGTAACTTTAAATTATATCTAGCCTACCTATACCCGTCTTACTTCAAGATATGGGATTTCAGAAGCGCTATAATCATAAATATCAAGGTATCATACACAGGAAATGTAGACACATTTTCAAGTATGATACATATTACTCGTTCCAGACATAATCTAAGTACTTACATCCGTGTAAGCAACTCTGAAATTTATGATTGAAGTGCTTCCCTTTGGGTTGATTTTAAAAGACTTTATACTGCGTTGCCCTACATGGATGTAGGGTAAGGTGACAGTGCAGGAGCACACTGTCTTTAGATGATTTTGACATAGAATGACTATGCCTAAAACTATCTGCCTTGTCTAAAATCTTTTAAATTTCAACTGAAACCCGTATTTTGCAGTAGCACGGGTATATACCCATCACACTTCAAGATGCAGATTTCAGCAAGTCGAGAAAGGGTTAGCTACAAGGTATTGATTAAAGAGCATAGTTATTCTATTGTCTAAATCAATAACACTGGAGGTGACCCTTTCTCGCCTTGCCCGTAGGGAACTAAGCTAGAAAAACAGTCCCGCGTTACAAGACTCGAAAAGGGAATAACGCGTCTCTTCGTATCGCGCCTTGATCTGATTTCCTAGCTTAGCTCTGAAACTGCATCTTGAGGTATGATGGGTATATATAAAAAGAAATCTCTTTAGGGCATTGTAATCAATAGTGGCAAACGGGATAATTGCATAAATGTGTTGATTTATAATATAAAAACTTATTATGTTACATGAATATGATGCTACCCAAGATAAATGCCCACTACCTTTAGTTAAAATGCGTATGATTCTGAAGAAAATGCAGCATGATGATATTTGTGTAATACGTATTAGTGATAAAGGTTCTCTTAAAGATATTCCCATATATTTAACAAAGACTGGGTATATATACACTCAACGGATAATAGATATTACATCTGTCGAATTATCCATTAAAAATAGGTAAGTTTATTTTATGGTTTCCCTTTTTACCGATTGGTATAAACGAAATTTTTCCGACCCCAGTGCTGTCACTTTATTGGTTATATTACTCTGTACTTTTTTGTTCATCTACTTTTTTAGTAGTTTATTGATGCCCGTTTTTGTTGCTGTTGCTATTGCTTTTTTATTAGACCTACCCGTTAATCAATTTCGACATATTGGCGTATCAAGAACCATGGCTGTTGCCATTGTTGTTAGTGCTTTTGTAACAATAGCCTTGATTGCCATTTTAGGATTAATGCCTGTAATTTGGCAACAGGGCAGTAATTTATTACAAGAAGTGCCGCATATGGCAAATGAAGGACAAAGCTATCTACTTACTTTGCCAGAACAATACCCTGAAATTATTACTGTTGAGCAAATCGATACCTTAATAAAAATGGTAAATGAGAAGTTAATTGAATGGGGACAAATAATATTGAAAGCCTCTTTAAACTCTCTTTCTGATCTAGTTGCGTTAATCATTTATTTTATTTTAGTACCGTTAATGGTGTTTTTCTTTTTAAAAGACAAAAACGACCTGTTGGCTAGTCTTAGCGCATTTTTACCAAAAGATCGCCGAATGGCTACACAAGTTGGTAATGAAATGAATGAACAAATAATGAATTACATTCGTGGTAAAGTCATTGAAATATTGATCATTGGTACAGTCTCTACGATAACTTTCATTGTTCTAGATTTGCAGTACGCAGTATTACTTGGTGTTTTAGTTGGATTATCGGTACTTGTTCCTTATGTCGGGGCTACAATCGTGACTTTTCCTGTGATGTTAGTGGCATTGTTTCAGTGGGGAACGTCTGCAGAATTTGGTTATGTAATGATTGCTTATGGCATTATTCAAGCTTTAGATGGGAACTTATTAGTACCGCTTTTATTTTCTGAAGCTGTCAATCTACATCCCGTTACGATCATCATTGCCGTAATTCTTTTTGGCGGCCTCTGGGGATTTTGGGGAGTGTTTTTTGCTATTCCGCTCGCTACCTTAGTCAAAGCTGTTTTAAATGCTTGGTCATCAACACAAGGTGATTTAAATCAAGTATAGCGATATATTTGAGAGCATTTACTATAAAGCCAGCTTCAACGCTGGCTTTTTTGTATTGAGTTCTAAATTTAGCAAAAACTAAAAACTAAAAACTATGAAAAATTGAACTTGAACGATTGTAATGATATTTGCAATGAGGTCATCAGAATAGTCATATAAGAGTTGTTAAAAGAACGGACTTTAAATGGGCAGAAACGTTTATCCATCTATGAGTAAAATCCTTTGCTCTATCTGTTAATTTAGCTGTTATTGGCAGAAGGGGAAATAGATAGATGGTTCATCAACCTAAACAGAATCAGGGATAAAAGCTTTATTACAGATGAGTAAAGTCCGTTGGTCTACCGGCTGAACTATTGAATAGTTGAGGAATTGTTCTTTGGGTTTTAATTGTAGCGCTTACTCTCTTTAATTAAAATTTTTAAAGTAATAAAAGGGCTTCTAACTCTTTATTGGAATGATGGGACTTGAACCAGGGACAAACGCTTGTGTTATATAAGAGTACAGTCCGTTGCTCTATCAACTTAGCTATTGAGGAACGGTTCTTGGGTTTAACTTGAAATGATTACTTTTTTTATTCTTAACTTATCTAAGCATAAAAAAAGGGCTACGATATTTCGTAGCCCTTAATATTGAATGTGGCTCCTCAACCTGGACTTGAACCAGGGACAAACGGATTAACAGTCCGTTGCTCTACCAACTGAGCTATTGAGGAATTGTTCTTTAATTTTTACTTGTAATGCTTATTCTCTTTACTTAAAACTCTTAAAGTAAATAAAAAGGGCTACGAATTCTCGCAACCCTTTTATTAGTAAAGTGGCTCCTCAACCTGGACTTGAACCAGGGACAAACGGATTAACAGTCCGTTGCTCTACCAACTGAGCTATTGAGGAATTATTCTTTGCTTTTAATCTGCAACCGCTATCTGTTATATAAATAGCCATTACTAAAATGTGGCTCCTCAACCTGGACTTGAACCAGGGACAAACGGATTAACAGTCCGTTGCTCTACCAACTGAGCTATTGAGGAACTATGTTTTGCCAAGCTGCTTGGCTAACGGGGCGGAATATTAAAGGGCACTTGCTAAACTGTCAACACAATATTTATAAAAAAATCATTTTTTTTGTTGTTTGATGGTTTTACAGACAAACCGTCCGAAATGAGAGCAACAATTGTAGTAACATTGGACAGCGAAAGTGTAATTAAATATGTGCTAATAGTTATCCACTGTTCCTGTGGATAACACTGTGTATTAATATGTAAATGTACGTAACACTTGATGTATAACAGCTATGCAAATTGATGTTAGTTAAAATGCACTGTAAAAAACTTCTATTATATCAATGGTTAATGTCTTTTTTTATGTAATTGGTTACTCTGCGGTTTGATTTTTGTTCAATATGTTTTTTATTATTTCCTGTGACTTATATAAATATTTAGTGTAAGTCAATCGATTAATGGCGGCAGAAACGTAGAAATTTATTGGGAAAAATAAATAACCTTGCTGAAATAAAAAATTTACATAGCGACTCTAATAACTATCTCTTACAATGCATGCGGCATTATACTTAAGTCATATGATTTAGTTAGAATTGGAAGTTAATTAGATTAGAAATTGACTTAAAAGAGTGGCTACTTTTGTGTGAAAATTAATAGTTCGACATAAATTGTTTCTATAAGCTGAATAAAAGTCCTGAAATAGCAGTGTAAATACCAATTTATTGGTGTCCATTTATCAAATAAAAATAGACTTAATGACAAAAATTAAAAACAAAAATCAAATAAATTTGCTTGAAGATCCTGTTGGTAGTACGTTGAAAAAAATGACCATTCCAATGATTTATGGCATGGTTTTATTGATGACTTTTAACTTAGTAGATACTTTTTTTGTAGGTTTATTAGGAACTCAACCACTAGCAGCAATTAGCTTTACTTTTCCGATAACATTCACCGTTATTAGTTTAACCATTGGTTTAGGCATTGGCACCTCTGCAGTCATAGCTAAAGCACTTGGAAAAGGTGATAAAGAATCAGCTAAAGACTCAGGAACTGCTGCTTTATATTTAGCAGCGGTTGTTGTTGCGTTGTTATCATACATTGGCTATTTATTCATTGATGAAATGTTCTTGATGTTAGGTGCTAGTAATAAGATGTTGCCTTTGATTCATCAGTATATGGATGTTTGGTTTATAGGTAGTGTTTGTCTTATTGGTCCGATGATTGGTAATGCAATTTTACGAGCTTCTGGGGATACTAAAACTCCGAGCATTATTATGGGGAGTGCAGGTTTAATTAACGCAATTTTAGATCCTATCCTAATTTTTGGTTTTGGCCCTATCCCTGCTATGGGGATTGAAGGAGCTGCAATTGCAACGCTTATCTCTTGGATATTTGGTTGTGGTTTAGTGATTAATATTGTTGCGAGAAGACGTCAATTAGTTCATACCCATTTAATTCCATTAAAAGAGTTTATTAATTCCTGTAAAGGTATTTTACATATAGGTTTACCTGCAGCTGGTGCAAACATGCTAACACCTATTGCAGCGGCGATATTAACGGCTATTGTCGCTAATTATGGAGAGTCAGCTGTTGCCGCCTTTGGAGTAGGCTCTCGTATTGAATCAATAGCCTGTCTCGTTGTACTCGCCCTTTCTATGACTTTACCTCCATTTATTAGCCAAAATTTTGGTGCAGGTAATATGCATCGAGTAGAAGAAAGTTTCAAAACTACGGTTAAATTTGTCATGTTATGGCAAACATTAATTTATGGCCTGTTAGTTCTTATTGCACCGTATATCGCCGATGCGTTTGCTAAAGAGCAAGCCGTTGCAGATATTATTGCATTATTTATCTATATTTTACCTTTAGGTTATGGTTTGCAAGGCATTATTATCTTAACTAATTCATCGTTTAATGCATTGCATAAGCCTATGGTGGCATTGATATTAAGCATTATTAGGCTTTTTGTATGTTACGTACCGGCGGCATATATAGGAAGTGTGTTATTTGGTTTGCAAGGGTTCTTTTTTGGTGCTTTATTGGGGAATTTTGTTATGGCTGGGATTTCATATCGACTTTTTTCAAAACAATTTTCTGACAATATCGATGAGAAAGAGGTCATTGCCTAATGAAAGCTATGGAGCTTGTTTCCGATTATATACCAAGCGGTGACCAACCGACGGCAATTGCAAAATTACTTGATGGTATTGATACCGGGTTAGCACATCAAACTTTATTAGGTGTTACGGGCTCGGGGAAAACATTTACTATTGCTAATGTCATTGCAACCTTAAATCGCCCGACTATGATGTTAGCGCCAAATAAAACGTTAGCGGCACAATTATATGGCGAGATGCGGGAGTTCTTTCCTAACAATGCCGTGGAATATTTTGTCTCTTATTATGATTATTATCAACCTGAAGCTTATGTACCGACAACAGATACTTTTATAGAAAAAGACGCTTCTGTCAATGAGCATATTGAACAGATGCGCTTATCGGCAACAAAAGCCTTGTTGGAGCGGAGAGATGTTATTATTGTTGCCTCAGTGTCGGCAATTTATGGCTTAGGTGATCCAGACTCTTACCTAAAAATGATGTTACATATTAGTCAAGGTGACATTATTAACCAACGGGATATATTGAGGCGATTAGCCGAGTTGCAATATACCCGTAACGACGTTGCCTTCCAACGAGCAACATATCGTGTTCGTGGTGATGTTATTGATATATTTCCTGCTGAGTCAGACCGATTAGCTATTCGTATCGAGCTTTTTGATGAAGAAATTGAACGTATCAGTCAATTTGACCCACTAACGGGCCAAGTAGAGCGAAAGTTGCCGCGGGTAACTATTTATCCGAAAACACACTATGCAACACCACGTGACAAAATAATAGCGGCTGTGGAGTCGATAAAAATTGAATTAAAACATCGCTCAGAACAATTAAAAGCAAATAACCGTTTAGTTGAAGAACAGCGTATTGTTCAACGTACACAATTTGATATTGAAATGATGACCGAACTTGGTTATTGCTCGGGAATTGAAAATTATTCACGCTACCTTTCTGGCCGTGAATCAGGAGAAGCTCCACCGACACTATTTGACTATTTACCGGATGATGGTTTATTAATTATTGATGAATCTCATGTTACCGTTCCACAAATTGGTGCTATGTATAAAGGTGACCGATCGCGAAAAGAAAATTTAGTTGAGTACGGCTTTAGACTTCCATCGGCACTAGATAACCGTCCAATGAAGTTTGATGAATTTGAAGCGTTAGCGCCACAAACAATTTATGTATCAGCAACACCAAGTAACTATGAAATAGAAAAATCAGATGGTGATATAGCACAACAAGTTGTCAGACCTACAGGCTTACTTGATCCTGTTATTGAAGTCAGGCCAGTTGAAACACAAGTTGATGATTTATTATCTGAAATAAGAAAACGTGTCGCCATTGATGAGCGAGTTTTGGCAACAACTTTGACAAAAAGAATGGCAGAAGATCTAACTGATTATCTTGATGAACATAACATTAAAGCGCGTTATCTACATTCGGATGTTGATACGGTTGAACGTGTCGAAATTATTCGTGATTTTCGTTTGGGAAAATTTGATGTACTGGTAGGAATTAACTTGCTACGAGAAGGTCTAGATATGCCAGAGGTTTCGCTTGTGGCAATATTAGATGCCGATAAAGAAGGTTTTTTACGTTCCGAACGCTCCTTGATTCAAACCATTGGTCGTGCAGCTCGAAATATTAATGGTCGGGCAATTTTATATGCCGGAAAAATAACCGGCTCAATGCGAAAAGCCATTGATGAAACAGAACGTCGTAGAGAAAAGCAGCATCAGTATAATATTGATAATAATATTACCCCACAAGGAGTGAAGAGAAAAATTACTGATGTAATGGAGCTCGGTTCAGGCACAGTACAGGGGCAAGCTTATCAGAAAGTGGCGGAAAGTCAGGCTGAATATAAAATACTAAGTACCACTGAAATCGATCAAAAAATTAAGAAGCTTGAACATGCAATGCTAAATCATGCACAAAACCTTGAATTTGAACAAGCTGCCGCATTGCGAGATGAAATTGCACAATTAAGGCTACAGCAACTATCTACTTAAATTTAATCATGTCATCATGATTTATAAAGTATTACTTCACTTCAGAAACACTATAGTGGCCAATGATGTTAGCAATAGCATCATTGGTACAATGAGAAAGATGGCTAATGTCATCAATTATTTTGTCTTGAATATCCAATGGAAATAACATTAATTGCTCAAGATATAAGTGCGCCTGAACTTCATTATTATTATTAATAAATTCAGCCAAACGACTTGCATGATTTCTCCATATACTACTCATTGTAAACCTCATCATAAAATTTAATTCCCTTTAAGCCTAGTACATACGGGCTCTTCGCTTATATGGAAATATTCTCAAAAATAATTAAAAGTTATAAAATAATATAAAAAAATCTATTTGATTGCTTTTAGTTATATTAGTCATTGTTATTTAGTTGAAATTTTTCTAATCGATATAAAAAGGCTTTATATGACATTTGCAAGTATTTTGCTGCTTTTGTACGATTCCCTTGATGAAGTTTTAAAGATTGAGCCAAGCAGTCTCGCTCAAATAGCTCCCAACAGAAGCTTTCAGCAGGCATTTTAAAATTAAATTGTTTATTGCTAAGTGCATTATTATTGACGTTCAGGTTTAACTCCTCTTCATCCGATAACAGTACAAAGCGTTCAATTTTATTTGAAAGTTCACGTACATTACCTGGCCAATGATAATCTAACAATTTTCGATAAGCCTTACTTGATAACGTTGGAACTTGACAATTATGTTGTTTTGAATGCACTTGGATAAAGTGCTCGGTTAATACGCCTATATCTTGCTGACGTTCTCTAAGTGCTGGCATTTTTATGGGCACAACATTAAGCCGATAATATAAGTCTTCTCGAAAGCCTCCTTGTTGTACTTCATATTCGAGATCTTTATGGGTAGCGGCAATGACTCTAATATCTAATTTTAATTCTTGATTACTGCCCAAACGTGTAATGCATCCTTCTTGTAAAAAACGTAATAAATGTGCTTGTAAACTAGGTGATAATTCCCCAATTTCATCAAGAAATAATGTGCCGTGATTTGCGGCTTCAAACCTACCAATTTTAGTGATATTTGCGCCAGTATAAGCGCCTTTCTCTGCACCAAATAACTCAGCTTCGGCGATAGACTCAGCGATAGCACCACAGTTGATGGCAATAAATTTTTCAAGGCATCGATTTGAACTATCATGTAAAGCACGAGCTGCAAGTTCTTTGCCGGTACCACTTTCTCCTAATATTAGTACGGTAGCGTTAGTTGCTGAAAGTTTATCAATACGTTGATAAACTTTTTGCATACAAGGTGCTTTTCCAACCAAACCAATAAGTTGCTTTTGTTCACTGAGTTGGGCTGTTAAAGAGGTGTTCTTCCGGCGTAATTGTTGAGCCTTAAGTGCCTTATCTATGGTTAATAATAACTCTTGTCGCTTAAATGGTTTTGGTAAATAATCGTCAGCGCCTTGTTGTAGTGCGGTAACCGCATGATTAATAGTGCTGTAAGCTGTGGCGATAATAAATCCAAGTTCCGGAACATTCCTGCGAACATAATTAAGTAAATCTAGTCCAGATAACGTGCCTAGTTTCCAATCAGAAAAGACAACATCAAAAGACTGCTTTTTTATTAATAAAATAGCTTGTTCGACACTCTCAGCACTACTGATATTAAAATTGCTAGCGGATAAGATATCGCATATTAAAGCACGTTGATCAGGTTCGTCTTCAACCACCAAAATATTAACGTTTTCATTCATTTTATTGACCTATTTAGTGATAAAAGTTGCAGTGGCAGTACAGCCGTTTTCAGAGATATTGTTAGTTAAATTGATATTCCCTTGGTAATGCAGTGAAATTATACGTTTAGCAATATATAACCCCATCCCTGCTCCTTCTGGTTTTGTAGAAATATGGGGTTGGAATAATGTATCGTTAATGTCTTTATCTATGCCACTGCCATTATCGATAATACGTATCTCAAGTGTTATTTTATCTATGACTTGAGCATTGATATCAACAATACCATCTGTTAAACAAGCTTCTGCTGCATTAATGATTAAGGTATGTAAAATACTGCGAATTTCAGACTCTGCGCCATGTATACGTATTGTCGGTTCAATGCCTACCTTAAAGGTGATGGCTTGTTCCTGACATAACTTATATTCAAGTATAATGTCTTGAACAACAGCTAGTATTGGTACGTTCTCGTCTCTGTTGATACCTGTGGTTGTTAGCGTTAATAGTGATTTTATGTTTTTATCAATATGACTGATTTTATTTTGTACCGTTTTTAATAAAGTCGAACGTTTATCGCTGGACAGGCTGTTTTCTGACAATTGTTCAATAGATAAGCCAATAGTATGGATAGGGTTTCTTAAAGAATGAGCAAGGCCTCGGCTTACTTCGCCAAGTTCAGCTAAGTGCGCTATTTCACTATGTTGTTGCTCTGCCTGTGTTAGTTCATCTAAACGAGATACCATATGATTGAAATGTGAAATAGTTGCTCTAATTTCTTTAACACCTTGTTCAGGTACTTGATGTTGATAATCACCAAGTGCAAGCTTTTTAAAGCCATTACTTAATTGTATTAGTGGTTTATTAAATTGAATACTTAACCAGAAAGCAAATACTAAGGCAACGATACAACAAATGATTAAAATAGCTTTTATGTAGTCAATTAAGTTTTGAGTTTTACTTTTTATCTGATGTTTTTCAACCCATTGGTGGCTGACCATTTTTGGACTTTTAAAGACAAAAGCTTGACTATCGTCACTGGCAAATATTTTAATTTGTTGGTCATGTATCGTGTTAATCAGTGTTTTAAGTTCTTTTTTTAATACAATGTTATCTATATGGGCTGCAGTGTCATTATCGCTAGCTACTCCTTCCAACTTTTCTTGATGTTCAAAATGAACACTAATATCCATAGTGTTATCTTTAACTTGTTCATACTCAGTAAAAGTCTTGTTAGCTATGTTTTTGTTGCCTATTTTATTGTTTTCTGTATTTTTAATAGTTGGTAAAGCAAATACTTCTATATGTTCTTCAATCACTTTTTCATCAAAGTTTGACTGTTTATGAATGACTCTATGATTAAATGAATTTTTATCTAAACCCTTATCATCTATTTTCTGAAAAGCCATATCAATTGCCTGCTCACTTAAATGTCGGGCTTTTACTTCAACTTCTTGCGCCAAATTTTGCTCTATCCAATAAACAAGAAATAATTGAGTAATGGTGAGCAATACAATTAAGCTACCAACTAAGGCAAATAGATAACTACGCAGTGACATGATGATCCGTTTATTATGGGATTAAACCGATATCAGTGTATCAAATATAATGCCAAGAGTAGTTGTAAAAAAACCTTTGTAAAACAGAGGTATGCTTGTCAACGTATGTTCATAAAATGTAGAAATCCTGATATCAGGATATTTATGTCCTGATATCAGTAATTGTTGAATAAATAAATGTCGTTAATTCATCTCATCATGTTGTAATTATTGATAAAAATTAATTGGTACAATTATCGCAATGACCTTGATGATATTAAAATATAACAAAAATTATTCAGAGGAAAGACAATGAAATTTTTTAATAAAACATCTTTAGCATTGGCGCTATCTTTATTAGGTGTTGCAAGTACTATGTCAGCCTTGGCTCTAACGACAGACCACAATGAACAACACCATGACGTAATGGTTGAAGCAGAAGAAGGGCCGAGTGCAAAAATAATGATAAGTATAGATGGTGAAGTTAATCATTTAACTGTATCTAAGCAAGCGTTGAAAAATAAAGAACTACTTGCAGAAGAACTTGCAAATGAACCAGCAGAAGTTCGTGAGAAGCTACTATCAGCGCTTGGTGGCTTACACATAAACAGTGAAAACATGCATATCAAACACCATCAAGTTGAAGGAGACATAGAGGAGCAACGAGTTGTGATTATGACGATGGACGACGAAATACATCATGAC
>Ga0209395_1000845_pt1 | contig 44236 bp, 38 predicted proteins | sample GOMGulsemesocosm_3_FD_184635 | JGI IMG/M metagenome (GOLD analysis project Ga0209395, IMG submission 184635) | Methane-oxidizing microbial communities from mesocosms in the Gulf of Mexico - GOM9D Gulf of Mexico (SPAdes) (version 2) | ecosystem: Environmental > Aquatic > Marine > Cold seeps... | reverse complement strand
ATTCCATCCGTTCACGCCTTCTTCTCACTTTTGAGCGACGATGCTTAGCCCGTTTCACATGGTGAATAGCATGAGCCCAAGAGCGAAGCGTTTCACGCTTCACTTGAATTCCTTCTCTCACCCTCAAAATATCAATAAGGTGCAATAGATTGAAATCATAGTACTTCTCTTTAATAAGTAACTGTACTTGTCGCTTCAATGAGTCGGGTATCTTGTTGGTTGGTGTTTTCCCCGTATTGCCATGGATAACAAAACGAATGCCATCTTTTTTATATCGATGGAGATAACGTTCAATGGTTCGACTGGACTTATTGAGCAGTTTTGAGGCATTAAGAATGCTGATTTTACCTTCAGCAACCTTAGCAATCACATCAACAGTGAGCTGGGATTGGGAATTCATCACGATCATCCTTAGTAACCTCTGAAAAGTACACGGTGATACTCAGAGGATTACTTAAAAATTTGATCCGTCAATTTCCCTTGGTAATTATAAAAACGACAGAGTCGCTTGGTAGTTATGGTACGACAAAGTCGCTTGGTGATCACATTGAGTTAGCTAGGCTAGCTAACTCAATTCTGGACATAACCGTGTTAGAGCGCTAACTCCAACAAGGTTTATTAGTATTAGAAAAAGTATGGCTATTGAAGTTAACGCCCGGCTAATCGGTGGAGCAAATAGGCTCTTCTTTTTGCTCCGAAAAAGATGTGACAGTATGCGAAATCCGCATTTAGTCGCTTGTTAGGTCTCTGTTACACCGCGATTTATTTCATTTTCTTTTTGAACAAATCTATGTAGCCACAATAATTGTTTAATAAAAATATATTCATCTTTATTCTCATAGTCTTTAGGATAATCTTCAGGTATCACAGGGACTTCATCAACAAGAACCTTTATTGCGTCGAGTACAATATTTATGTCTAATAAATTAATAAGACTATTGTACTGTTCACGTTCAAAATCAGATTTATTAGAAACCCCGCTTTCCATGCCCCAAGAAGTTGGAACTAATGCTCCTAAAAATCGAATTAATGAATCAGGGTCTGATTCAAATTGATTTTTCATATAAGCATTAGAGCATTCACGTCCAATATATTTGTTCAACGTATATAGAATAATCCCAACGGAGTTAGGGTAATTTGACGTTATATCAATACCTTGATCAATATGCTTAAGTAATTCGTTAGCTAGAAATATTCCAATATCATCAATTTCCGATTTTGAAAAAGCATCCTTTTCTGGTTTATCCTCTTCTTCGCGCTTTAACCACTGAAATACTTCAAGTTTGAATTCTAAACATGGAGTTATCTTTATGCATGCTTCAACAATTGTTTTACGGGTACTGGTCTCACTATTCTGAATAAGGCTGCTAACTAACATTGCTGCTTGAACAAGTGGATTCATATGACTAAATAAAGTATCTGGATTCGGATAGGAGTCACTCTTATTTGATATAGCGATTGCTAACGCCATTGATTCTTGTGGAGCTATTTCATCAGAAATTCGTCTTAACTTTTTTATCAATAACTCTGCATTGCTTGCAGTTAAAATATTTGATAAGGGGTTCTCTTCTTTTTCGTGTTCAGCTATCCATTTCGGGCATTCTGAAATCAATGTAGTTATCAAACCATCAGCAATATCATTCCTAGGTATAGAATAGGTGAAGTACCTAGAAAAGTAGGTTTCAGAGCATATTCTTTGTCCCTTGTCCCACTCCTTAAACCAATCCGATCCATAAGTTGTATTCCCATATACTGAGTTAAGTTTTGGAAACATATTTTTAATAAGACGAATAACACCTTTTTTATCGACTTCCTCAGTATTTAATAGTGCTGTATCAATTAGACTTTTAATATGTTCTTTTTCTGGTTCTGAATCTGAGTGGTTCCTTTCGCTAAAGGAACCTGTAAATAGTGATTTATTCTTTCGTATAATTACATATAAAGAAGGAAAGAATATCCGAATCCCTTCAATTAACATAAGATCTACAGGGTTTACTTCACCTTTCAGAATTGGTAAAGAAAAGAGTAAGGTATTTCCATATAACTTCGCTTTTCTAGGAGTTGTTAGACAGTCATCGAAAGCATCGCTAAAGTCTCTTACAAACTCCTGAACCTGTTGTTGTGATAACTTTATACCTGATATCGACAGGGCTTCATCAACCCCTTTAAAGCAAAACTCCCTCAATATTGGCTGTTCAACAGATGGTAGGTGAAGCGGTACTTGTATAATTTTTTCTAAAAAATCTTCCCCTGCATTATTTTTAGTACTTGAATATCGTTCCTGAAGGGATGCTGCTACAACATCTTTATCAAAAGCTAATATGTAAGAGGTGTATTTAAAATCAGCTGTCAATTTAACCAATTTAAATAATGCATGTATTTCTGAATTTTCTAACCTGTCGACATCATCTATTAATATTAAAACTCGTCGCTTCGCAGTTTCGAGCGCTCCTTCAATTCGTGATTTCAATTCATTTACATCAGGAGTTGATAAAAATGAGCCTACTGCGTCACCAGTACCCTTCGCCCCCAAAATAGCACCAGCTCCCGGGGCAGCCTTCTTAATAAAGTCTTTTAACTTATCTCCGGTTTTTATTAATTTTGCATCTAAAGCATCTGCAATATCAAAAAAGAAACCACTTAATAACTCATCTTCAGTGCCGAACCTCCAAGGATTAAACTTAATACATATTACATTTTCATCGGTTGATAATGAATTTTCTATAAAGTTAAGTACTGATGTTTTTCCATCTCCCCAAACACCGTATAACCCAATAACAATACTACTCGGGTCACTTCTTTTAGAAATAACCTCTGCTACCCGCTCTGAAAACGTCCATCGAGAAAAGCGGTCATCTTCTTTTTGAATAACTGGGGAGTCAGCTGAATAATTTTGTTCTTCCATGAATATTTCCTAAATTTAGAGTTTGAAATATGGCAAGTTGAGAGGCTTGACGCCCAATTAACGTGTTAGTTACGCTACCACAGGGCTAACCCACTGCGCCTTACCACAAAGCTCAACGAGAAGTGAAAGCGCCAAACATTGTGAATCACTGTTGAATTTTTTGTTAGGTTAATTTAGTGAGCGAACGTTCGTCGTAAAAAGTCTCCTAGAAATAGGAGACTTTACACTTGAAGTATCTACCCTTCTATGGGATGAGTTTACCCTCTTGGACACCTTGCTCTACAGTTTCATGAGATACTGCTGCCACCCCTTGAACATTAGAAATACGGACGCCATACGCAGGGACAATAGATCCATCTTCAGTCATTACCTGTGTATTAGAATCAATAGTCCAAGTTGCATCGTCATAATTTGTCGTGAATATTTTACCAACTGAATACATATAAACCTCTCTCTAAAATATAAAAAATCCATTTTATACAGCTATTTAAAAAAAACTGTGAAGTGGTAGGTGGAAGCAAGTAACAAGCAGTATGGAAACCTGTTTAATTAAAATACTGTTCACTTAATGCCCTGACTTTAACCTAACCGTGTATTATACAGACGTCTTTAGACGGGTACTTTCAAACCGCTGTGAAAAATCATCTTAAAGCAATTTTAAAATCAATTCATTCACAAAACTGATGCATAATAAAACGTATGGCAAATCTAAATTCATAGAACATGAATGAGTAACAACTCTAACTCGAAAAGGGGCAGTTTTAGCTTAGAGTGGTCACCCTTGAACAGGAACGGCTTAGAGCTGAGCTTTAAACGGAATAGTTTAGATTACAGAAAGTATGATGAAATTGACTTGTTAGCCGATCAACTTATAGGAAAACAAACTCTTTATCTGGTTTACTGCTTAACATCTTAAACAAAATATCAAAGTCTGTTACGTCTTCCTGATGTGCACTCCAGATTGCTGATGTATCACCGAAGGTCACTGCTAACTGCCCAGCTATGATTAAATGAACCTTACGTGACTTACTTATTGTATCTATGATATTTGTTCTTGATTATGACTAATTTAAGAACGAATATGATCAAGAACCTTCGTACTCACTTTGCTCGAAATAAGATTCATATTTCCCTCAGTAATTAAATAATATTAAATGTAACCGGCTCCAACTCCCAAATAATGGGCAAATATCAGTTGGTTAAAATAAGCGATGCAGGTGCAAAAACCAACTGTTATTTGTACTGATTGATTTGCTTGTTAGGCAAATTTACCAACTAAAATCACAGAGTTATAAATACCATCATTGTCATTTACGATATCTTTCGTAGTTGTCTTAAAGGAAACATAAAATGAGCAATCAAGTTCTTTAAGAGCCGCATCCAACTCAGATTCGGTTTCTTCAACATCTTTTCCGTCAACAAAATAGGGGACAACAAAAGACAAAGCTAATCCAATATCTTCGTATTCAGTAGCAGCGGTCGTTGTTTTTAAATCATCGAAGGCTAAGTTAAGATTCTCTTCAATCTTTGTTTTTAGACATTTTCTATTATTTTCAGGAAGGTATAAAAACAAGTGCTTTGCTTCACAGAGTACATCTTGTCCTTGGAAGTGGAAATACAGATCTATTCTGCCCATTTTTCGTTCAGATTCGCAGCCCTTCTCGGAAGATAACTCCTCTTGAGCAAACCCTCCTCTACGCCAGACTGCACCAGCGAGAGCACTTATATTTGAACGTTCGTTATACCAATATAGATTGTCACCACTTTCAGTAAGCTCTATGTAATCACGATTAAGTTTTAACCATTCTTCAAAAACAGGTTTTAACTTCTTAAATTGATTCTTATCTTTTTTTACTACTATTTTGGTATCAACCCCAAATAGACCCATATGGACATTCCTTACTTATATTTAACTAACGCCCACTTAATAAGTGGCTAAAGCTAGCAATTGGCATGATAGCTATCGAATCATAATTTAATTTTTTGTCAGTACATTTTGCTAAGAGAGTTATCATTGATGCAAACTCTTTGATAATAAATGGGTAAACTAAACTCATCACGAAGCTTATCAAGATACTTTATCGCCATTTCATTTACAGGGTGCTCTCCAACAACAACTAACTTTTTTGGGACAACATCAGAATCCCAATACCCGTATTCCAAGAGCTGTCCAAGTGCTTCGCGAATGCAAAGTTTTAATGTGGAATTTGTTTTTATTTCATAAAATATGAAGCCTTCAGTATTTTTAATTACCGCATCAACCCTTGTTCCAAACTTTGTTAAACACTCATCACCAACATTTTCTACGCCATACTTATTAGAAAGTAACTGACATAGTTTCAGTTGAAGTTCATTATGTTTAAATTTCACTTCAAATTTTTTTGCTGGAGAGCTATAAGTGCCATTTAACTTTTTACTTTCACTAAAACCACTAAAAGTAAAACAAGTGCTCTTACTTAGTATTGACTCTTTCAAAGAAGCATTACTTTCAACATACTCATATATTGGAAGTAACTGATCAAATGTTTTAAGAACATGATCGTAATCAATACTGCCAGCATCACACAAAAGACCAAAGAATATAAAATTTCCTTCCTGAAAGTGAGTCAGGTTAATTTCTGATATTTCCTTTATTTCACTTCTTCCACTCGATGAGTGCACCCACATTTTTATATTCTCTAAATCATGGGTGTTTGCAAGTAGATACTCATTAAACCGTAGTATTTTAATTTCAAAGCCAGAAATGTCAGGAAGTGTTCTACTTAATTGAAGTGAAAGGGCTAGACCATATCTAAATCCCTCTTTTTCAGTTCCTATATTAAACTGAAGCTCTGTTCGGCCACCGGAATGAAACGCCCAATCCTCATTAATGGTTTGATCACTAAATATATTTAATGTTTTAGGCCTAGATATATCTTTTATTTTAGCTCTTAATCTCTGTAACTGACCTATATTATAGCTTTTAGCTTTAATATTTAACTCGTTACATATTTCTATAATATTCATACCTATCAAAATATTCCTAATTTAGTAACATGTGTATAGCAGAAAATCTCGCCCCCACAAATCTCTTCACTCTAGTCAATAGCACCTCATTAAATGAAAAATAAGATAAAATACCGCTCTGACATTAAAGCCGATTCAGAGAAAGTGTGCGTCCTGTTATTTATTTTTAATAATTCTGTTAATCATCAACAGAACCCCATATTGAATTGATAGTATTAACTTTTAGTCAACAATAAGAGAAATGGTAATATATTTCATCTAACCATCTTTGAGTCACTCCAACGCCTACTGAAAGGAAAAAGTACGCAGCACTTTATCCCGCTTGCTACTATTGCTACCCCCGCCTGCCAAAGCTGGAAAAATTTAACCAGCCCAATAAAACAAACCATATTACAACCCCTATATTTATGGCGAAGACAATTTCTATATTACCCATATCTTGCCCAAGCATGATAATAAAGATAAGGACTTGGACAATAGCAGCAATAATACAGCCCCTAATAATGTGTTGGTCCTTGAAGAAAACTAGCATAATTCCAATTACCAATACCGTCGCGTTAAGCAGAAACAGCATTCCCACTTTTTGGTCGCGGCCATTAGAATCTAATAACAAGCCAGTAAAGGTAATGTATGCTAGCCCAGAAATGTAGAAGACTATATTTAGTCCGCGTTTCGGGAGTAATGGGCCGCGCGATAATACTTGCTTTAAATTTAAAGTCTTTCCTATCTGGAGCCAATTGTGAAGTATGATCCCGGCAAGAAAAAATACGCCTAATACGATGGCCGCATAAATACTCATGATGTCTCCTGTGGCTTAACACATCTAGCTACGGCGCAGCTTTATTACACCTGATTGCCTAATCTTGTGATCTGACTTTCAATTTTATCGAAAGCAAGGCCAACTGTTACGTGTTCTTGTTTATTTTCTTGTTAGAGTGTGGATAACTCCTGAACCGTCATAACCTTTAACCCAAAACATTTTGATACATTTTTGATGTAGTCTGGGTGAAAAACGGATTTTGAACCAGCATTTTTACCCGAATCTTGTGTGCAAAATATGTCATTGAAATTAGCATAATGTGCCGATAATGAATCCCCATCAACCCATTCTGCCACCGATTTTTGAAAAGTCTTAGAGTGATTTTTGGGGAGCTTGGAAGCAATTGAAGCGACTGAATGTTGCTGCAAGCCAAGTACTTCTTTTAATTTTTTATACTCAACAGCCCCCCCACCTTGGCTTTCAATGTAATTGCTACACTCACTTAATCTTTCTGCGTACTTCCAAAACTCATCACTACTATTGAATGATACTTTCATATCACTTGGTATTTCAGGCGAACGAACCGTGCCAAGATTAGTCATAGGTAAGACTTTAAAACCTAGTCTTTTAGCTTCTAATAGGCAAAATTTATGAGTGTGGTGCAAACCAGGGTGCGCCTCATTATCTGAAGAAAAACAAAATCGTCCATGAAATCGTGATTCGTTACTTTCTATTTCAATAACTTCTGATTTTGGTTCGTATTTTTGCCAGAATGATAGTCGATCTTTCTTTTGTATTGATTCAAGTGAAACTGCAATTTCACAAATATACGGCTCTATCTTTCCAGCTTGAATAAGATCTTTAATGAATCCATAACCTTCAACTTCAAGAACAACTTTTTCCCAAACATTTGAATCAAATGTAACTTTCATCTGTACCAACTTCCCTGAGCATTCTAACATTAATATAACAGGACTCTCGATTCCCCAAATCTGTTCCCCCTAGTCAGTAACAACTAGTCGGATGAAAAATAAGATAAAATACCAATCAGATGTTAAGGCAGACTCAGAGAAACAGTGCAGTCTTGTTATTTATTTTTAAAGTCGTGCTAATTATCAACAAAACAAAATATACAACTGATTCTATTACTATTTTCATTTAATAAAAACAAACAAACTACTCTTTAGTGGTAAACCGTGATACGACTGAGAAGTAGACTAATAAAACAGCTTAAAAACTATACGTAAGAAATGCAAAATAGCTAAATATTAAAGCTAGAAGTAACAAGTAAGCAATTCAAATTGAGTTGTTGTGTATCTCATTATTTACTTAGGACCGATAGTATGCGGCTTAAATATAAGATAAGCGGTTAAAAATATGAAACCATCATCAGCCTATTCAAGTACAACTATGCAAAATCATCTTCGTGATATGTGGGTTATTTAAAGAGTAAAACAGCAAGAAATACGGCTTTAATATGATATTTTAATCGGGAACAATTTTGGCACTGCACATTATCACCTTTATGTTCAACCGGCGCTCAGGGACTATTTTATCTCTAGATCTAAAAAGCATCCGATTTGGAGGCCAAATTCAATGAAGCACTACAGTTAAATAAATTTTTCACATAGTAGCTTTAATAACTTTGCTTAAATGTTCCGGTGGAGAGAGTCTTAAACACTTATTATATGCTCGTTGCATCATCCATTACATAGAATTTTTATCATTTTGATCTATTGGAGCATTTCCGAATTTTCGCTATATTCCACAGATTCAAGAAAGCCAATATCCCTGATTCCGGTTCTATAACTGTGCCACATTTTATTTATATCACCAGACTTAGCAGAACCTAGATAATCCCCACGTGTTTCATCTGCATACTGCTATAACTAAATAAAAGACCAGTAATTGCAAGTAGTAAACGTTTCAATTTGCACCCTTAAATCATTAATAATTTCTAGATATTACTGTAACATACGATGACATCGTATATTATTCAACGATATAACCAAGAAGTAATAATGGCAAATGTAATCGAAGAGCAATTGAAAAATTGCAACAAGTGTAAGAAAACAACCAAGCACCATAGAAGCAACTCTAAATCTAGTGGCTTTATGTTATTAGTACACTTAGTTCTAACTGTTTCAACAGTTGGTATTTGGTTAATTTCAGTGATCATTTAGAAGTTATTAAATACAAAAAATTGATTGCTGCCAATGCGGTGAGTACGGTAATTAACCACGCAACAATCATTTAAATAGAGATAACTAACGTTCTAACTAAATTAAGTTCCAAATGGAAAGTTAGTGATTTAAGTAAAAGAGACTTATCTTATAGGTACATTTGTATATGATGAAATTTGACCCTCGCAGACCATTAACAGAACATACATGTTTTCGTTTGCTTGTAATAATACCCCTTGCCTTTGGGGTTGCTCTAGGCATTATAATCTGGTTCCCTATGAACTTTTCATTTACTCTTGAAGGCTATAAGTATTTTTTAGAGGTAAGCAAATTACCAATAGGATTTATGGGGCTTGCGATTCCTTTAGGTGGATTCTATGGTCTTTTACACAAATCCATACAGTTATCCTATCAAGCTGGAGAGGCAGATCGAGAGAGAGAACGTGAAAGATTCAAACGTTACTATGAATCTCTTGATTCAATATTAGTTCTACTATATAGAATTACAAATCATACCGACGCGTTGCTTAAGTCACTAACCCAGCACAGTGAACATACCGATAAAAGAGCTAAATTAATTTTTGATAGTTGGTCTTCTTTTTATAGTGATGCACGCTTCATGCCTGCAATGCTAGGTGTTACCCATCATTTTAATAACATAGATCCTGTGATGTTGGGATTTGAACAAATAGTCCACGACCGTATTATTGTAAACACCGATTGTCAGATAAATTATCTATCTTCCAATCTGTCTGACAAACTATCTAAGCTAGAGGGTGTATTAATAAAAGACCGTGAAAATAAATATAATGAACATCTTGAAATCATGAAATCAATAAATGCTAGATATGGTGTTAACTCAATATAGTAATGCGACATTTCTAACTTTCTTTAACACACATTTTCATTTCATTGGCTGCATATTATAGTATTTATGTGCAATAGATCGCGTCTAGCCTATTTGATCAAGATCTCTAGTCAAAATAAGTAATACTCGCATGGTATAATTACTTCTTTTAATTAATAATTTCACATGGAATAAGACTTAAATAATGAATAGAATAATATTAATAATAATTTCTCTTGCATTAATGACTGGGTGCCAGACAACGAAACCAATAGATATGAGTGTGATTCAACAATCAAATTACATCATTGATGACAGCATTTTATCTAAAAATAAAGATGTAATTATTACTGATTCGCTAGAAAATAATTTTTATTATGCTGGATATGATTTCAACAGCTTTTTACTGGGGAACTCTTACTATCATATAATGTTTACCTATCACCCAGGCAATGATTATATAACAGCAACGTTTAGAACTATGCAACAGAATTGGATTAGTGCCGATTCTTTAAGTTTATATATTGGTAAAGAAAAAGTTATTAATAAACTAGGAGAGAATAGTAGGAACAACACGTCTGTTGTTGATGGTGGTTCTTTGGGGAACACAGTATATACTCACGAGTTATTTGATGTACGGCTACCTCTAGATTTAGCTACGAAAATAGCTAACTCACAAATAGATAAAGTAACGATTAGATTTCAAACAAAGCAAGGGTACGTAGATGAAAAAATACACCCCCAAGCAAGCATGAGTGAATTAAAGAGTGTGGTTGACTTAGCTAAAGCGACTAACTCCCGCCTATAGTACACAATACCACTGCGTATAACGCATGTTACGTGAAATCTAAATAAGACTGTAGTTCGCTACTTAAACCTAGCGAACTAATTAATTCGATATCCATTAAACTATTCTACGTTAGCCATCAAGTAAATTTCATCCATTAGGGGGGATTAAACATATTGTATATTATGTCAAAGCATCCAAATTCTACTGATTTTAACCTTATTTAACATATAGTATGTAACACGCATAACCAAAAGAAACCAAAAGCATACTCATATAAGAACCGCACTATAGAGCTCATTTATGTATGTTAACTTAGCTATAATTGACTAAAAATGATGGGATAATTTTGCACTAAATTGGGGAATCAATGTTTCAGCTAAAATAAGCCTGAAACATCTATTTTTCAAGTAACACCCTGCTACAACCTGTTATTTGAGTATTTTATCATTATCTATTTATGTGAAACTTACTAGATTGTTTTTTTAGAATTTGAATCTCTAGAGTTAATTTTTCCACTTGCTTTTGGGCAATTAAATCCTGTTGAGGCTGGATTTTAACATGCCACTTTCGAAAACCATAAAAAATTAGGAGCAATGATATAGCGATAAAAGATCCGATAAAGTGCATATAAAGTTCCTTATCACTTTCATCAATTTTAGCTTTAGCTTCCAATACCGTTTTCTTCGCTAATTCTTTAGGCTCTAGGACTTCTTGATTATTTAATATTTCTAATTCAATAAATCTATCAAAAGATCGCTCTTGAAATGAAGTGTAAGTTTGTAAAAATAAAATAAAACTACTTATCAATAATACCAAGCCGAAGAGAGAGTAAAACTTATATATATTATCTGTAGGTAATGAAACTTTAGAATTCAATGTAAATATCCTTATTCACCAACGCCCACATTAAGCAGACTCAAATTATTGGCTAAAATATAGCGTAGCGGAACCAAGTTAACTGTTTTAGCTCCGCTTAAATTAACGTTCTAAGTACAATGTTAAAGCTGGGCGTAAATCCTGTGCATACCTCTATCACCTTGCTTATAACCTTGAGGGTTTACTTGAAACTGCTTTCCTGTAAGTTTTAAGTTCGAAATTTTTGCTACAGTGCATAGGTCCCATTCGTGACCAGGTGTTATATGACCACCTTCAGTCTGGAAACACCTTAGTACTTCATTACCTGCTCTTGATATACCCACCGCACAAGGCTGAGCAACTCTTGGTAAGCCACTATAAAAAAATGAAATTTCTTCATTATTATTAATAGCTCTGATAATAGATTCAATCATTTTAGTTCCTCTTTAGTAGTATGGTTAATATATAACTTGGGATTAATTGAATAAATTACAAGAGCAACTTATGGTTAGCATTTAAATAACATAACTTTCGATTTAAAAATCTATTATCTCAGTAGTGTTTTGGGCTTCAATTCCCCCCGTCCCTAACCCCTATATTGAGCTCATAGCCCAACTAAATGAATAAAGAACCACGCTCTTAGTTGGGCAAAGAGTTATAAACACACCAAAGTCGCTTGGTAGTTATGGTACGACAAAGTCGCTTGGTGATCACAAACCTTGATGACTCAGTTCTAGCTTACTTCTGGACATAAACGGCTTAGGGTTATTATTCTAACCGAGGTGATAGCATTAGATTTTGTAGGGGTTGTGAGAAGTGAGGAGTCAGCAGTTCCATTCACTCCCACTAAACATAACATGCGTTATCTGCGGTGATATTTCCCCCTTAGTCTGTGGCCAAGTAACCCTATATCACTACACTCAGCTATTATGACTAATACGACAGAATGAGTGCTTACCATCGTTTCTATATTGGATACGTCCTTGATCTTCCAGAGCCCTAGCTAAGACAGCAAAGAACCAACCGCTTTTGCCCTGAGTCTTACTATGCTGTGGATAGCTGTCCTTATTCAAATCAAGGTTATTCTTAATTAGGGTAATTGGTATCCATCCGTCTAGATATGAGTCGGTGTGCAACTCAATAAAAGACTCCATGACATTGCACATTTCATCGAACAGGTCGTCAATTTCCTTCTTGTGGTTCATAGCTTTATCCCTAATATCGGTAAAATTAACATCTAAACAAATTCAAAAAAAAACCACTATACAATCAATATCGAAATAGTAGCTAGTTTTTATTATTTCAGCTGAAATGACGTAGCGATAGCCAAGATCACAGTTAACCACAGCATCATTTTTGCCTGTCTAGCCGAGCGATTTTCTTTATTCTGCTCTTCTAACAAGTGCTCCAAGCTGATTAAGCTCGTCCCTTTAACTCTAAAATAGAAGGAATCAACCTTTTCTAATTCTCCTGACTCTGTTGTGGCTTTGCAAACCACCTCAGGGGGAACTAGCAAAAATTAATTTAGATCAAAAAGAATCAGCCAAATAACAGCTCTACGATAAAATCACTAGGGATTGCTCACTTTGGGGCAAATAATAGTTGGTTTAAATAAGCGACGTAGGAGAAAAAACCAACTGCTATTTGTACCGATGAATGCTTGTTAATTCACTGCCGCTTGAGACTACGCAAGTCTTTCTCAATGTCTTCAATCGATGGCCTGTCAATTAGCAGAGAGAGGCATTCTTGGTTTAATATTTCATGAGGTAAGCCTAACTCTATCAACGCTTTGACTACTTCATCATCTTCGCTGGTCATTGCGTAGTGGAACAAAATAATTACTTCATATTTTGAAACTTGAGAAAGGATAAACTTTAGATAGAGTTCTCGGTTTACTGCTTCAGTAACAAAACGTGCAATAAATTTCAGATTTTTAATATAACCATTAACAAACTCACCAAATTCATGTTCAAGTGTCGACACTGCTGAAGAATACATTTGCTTGCGCTCATCTAGCGATACTTTATAAAACCAAACTTGTCCAAGTGCTCCTAGCGCCCCTCTCATTTCTTTTGTTTCAGAGTTCGTTGAACCGGTATAGTCTTTTATCCGCTCCCAACGTTTATTGAAGTCTTCAGTTTCTAATAGCCCAGACTTAATTTCAGACAGGTACTCTTGATATTTTGAATAAAAATTTATGCCATAACGAGCTTCTAATATTTTCGAATAATGAACATCAGCGATTGAGTCAGGAATTTTACAAAGTAATACTCTGGCATTTGAAATACACTGTTCCTCGAGTTCTTCTTTTATCCTGCCAACCATTTTCTTCAAAATGCTTGCCCCTTGATAACTTTCGTCACCAATAGATATAGATGCGCTAGAGACTCTACTATTTAGTAGCTCCATAGACTTGTAAAACACCTGGTCTTGCTCAAGTTTTAGGTTTTGCTTGCTATTGGCATAGATAGAGAAAGCTACAGCAAAAAAGCCTAACGCCCCATACACTCCACCAATATACGATCCAAAATTAGCCCAATCGGAACTTACCTCTGAAAAGCCTTCATTAAATGTTCCAAAGTATGCGAGTAATGGTGCTGAAAAAAGGAAAAGCAATAAAATTCTGGCGAAAATATTCACTATAAATCATTCCTACTAGTGGGTTAACGCCTTGCCATAAGGGGCGTTCGGCTTTTTTGTGGGCGATTTTATTAATGGTCTATGTTAGAATTTTATCTCATGAAAAACTGGATTGAGAAAAGGACAAAACCCAAGATACCAACAACACCTGATTTAGTGGAGCTCTCAATCCACGTGAGCATTACAACAACCATATGTAGTAATTGAACTACGGCTGTATACATAACGAAACCAGCTAAAGGCACCGCAAACATGGCTCCAAAAATTCCAGCCGCCCACATAGGTGTGGTACCTGGAATTAATTCATTTGGACTTATCCCTATGATTGAGGCACCCCAAGCGAAAACAGCTAAACCAATCGTATAGTTTACTGCCAGTAACAACTTAAATGTGTGTTTATCAAAAAACGTAGTAGGTGGTATATATTCATCCTCCTCGACAAAGGCAATTTCTGGGTTTAAGAAACCTTTTAACTGTAGAGAACTCGCTTTAATCCAAGCTAAATTATCTAGTTTGATCGCTTCGACTGCCAACAAGAATACAGATACGTATTCTAATGTACTCATAATTACAATTTTCATACTGCTCCAATAAAACGCTAAGCTAAGCGGAAAAATACAGTTTGGCTAAACTGCGTGAAGCGCGAGAAAACTGTAGTTTTTCCGTTTGGCGACTTGTTAAATGGCTCTTGAACCAGTAGTTAAAACAGCAATCGTTGAATGGTATGGTTTGCCTTCCTCATCAAAAGTTGACTCTTGCCCGATATGCAATACTTTGTAACCATGATCTTGTATATAATGATTTACATTAAACTCAAAGAATTCTCCTCCATACGGAAGTTTGCAACCATGTTTACATGACTCGAGAATGTTAGTTGAGATTACTTTAATTTCGTTTACTGATTGAAGATCCATTATAACTCCTTGTTGAATTCGATTAATTACAGCTCTAAATTAAGAATAAGTAATACAGATAAATTGAATAAAATTCACGTTATTAAACACACTAACATGAAAGGCATTTAACGTTTTTGTAGTAGGATGTCTCGATTTTCCAAATTCATTCACCTCAATAAAAGTAGATTAATCAATTGAAAAATAAGATTATACTTCAAGTTTATTAATTACATGTTTATGGGAAAGCGGGTCGTCCTGTAAATTATTTATTTAGTCTTATAACCTATAAGCTAGAATAGCTATACTATTGATTATATTTACATTAATTTTAGACTACAAGATAAACCTGACTGCGTTTACCAAAATGCCAATCACACTGTATAAAATCATAACCTTTCCATAAAAAGGTCAAAACATAAGCCGTCTATGTTTAACCATGCGTGATAAAACATAGACTATTGCTACAACTTATATGACTGTATATAAAAACAGTATTTATTGTTTTATAATAGCAAATACCTCATAAACAGTTATAAGGAAATTCGCCATGTCTGTTCGTAACCTCAAAGATGGCCACAAGAAACCTTGGCTTTGTGAATGCTATCCACAAGGCCGTAACGGAAAGCGCATTCGCCAGCGCTTTGCCACCAAAGGCGAAGCAACAGCCTTCGAACGTTACACAATGAACGAGGTTGACGATAAGCCCTGGTTAGGTGATAAGCCGGACACACGGAAGTTATCAGACTTAATTGAACTGTGGTGGCAACTACACGCTAAAAACCTAAAAAGTGGCGTACATGCACACAGACGTATGATTATAATTTGTGAACACCTTGATGATCCCATCGCAACGAGTATTACCGCCAGGGATTATGCTCACTACAGGGCAAACAGACGTATGGTCGGTGCAAGTCAACGGAACGGAATAGAGGAGCTGTCTGCAGCATCACAAAACTATGATCTGAAGTGTATGCGAGCAATGTTCAATGAGTTGATCAGATTAAAGGAATGGAACTACCCTAACCCACTTACCAGCATTAATCTTATTCCAAAGTCAGAACCAGAATTAAACTACTTATCCCAGCAACAAATAATAACACTGCTAAGCTTTGTTCAGGGTCAGTGCCACGCAAAACAATTGACGCAGATAATTAAGATTTGCCTAGCCACCGGTGCCCGGGTGAGTGAAGCAATGAACCTTAAAGGGTCACAGCTATCCAAGTATAAGATCACCTTCTCAAACACAAAAAGCCGTAAAAACAGAACAGTTCCTATCTCGGAAGCGCTTTACAACGAAATTTACCAGGATAGTACTGACAAGCTATTTACTTGTAATTACGTGGCAATATGGAAAGGTGTTTCACATTGTTTTACCGATTTACCAAAGGGACAAGCAACGCATATTTTGCGACACACATTTGCCAGCTATTTTATGATGAACGGGGGGAATATTCTCGTTCTACAAAAGATATTAGGACACGCAGACATAAGCCAAACAATGCGGTATTCTCACTTCTCTCCAAGCCATTTGCAAGATGCTGTAAGCTTCAATCCACTCGTAAACCTAGCACTGTAACGTGGCGATAAAGTGGCGACAAATAATATTGGTATGCACTCATATTCAGAATTATTTAAAAACTGGTTAATTTAATGCGTTAACCAGCCTTAAAAAATACCCCTTCCCCAATATCACAATTTGCTAACACTGCACTATAAAACCCTAAACAAAATAGCTTTAAAACCACTATTTATCAAAAGGTTAACTTAACCCTCTGCTATTCATACTGTAACAGAGCACGCTAAACCCAGCTCTCAAATCAACAAAATACTAATATATTCTAATTTACATTTTAAAGGCGCGCTTGTAGATTAAATAACTCAGGGTTATTTAACCCATTTACACTTTCTAATGACAAATACAAAAGGAGTTGCAATGAGTTATACAGTGATAACAGGGGCAAGTGCTGGTATCGGCAGTGAATTCGCGAAACAACTGGCACAGACAGGTCAAAACTTAGTATTAGTCGCTCGCCGTAAAGAGAAATTAGAAGAGCTAGCGCAAACGCTACAAGCCCAACATGATATTGATGTTAAATGCTTTGCCATTGACCTTGCAGAGCCAACTGGAAGTGAGATATTAGCGACGGAGATCCGCATTAACCACCTTGCTGTCAATGGCCTAATTAACAATGCTGGGTTTGGTGACCGTGGTAACTTTGCAGACTTACCACTGCAGCGCCAAATGCAAATGATCCAATTGAATGTAAGTACCTTAGTTGAGCTTACCCACCGTTTAGTGCCAAACATGCGTGAACAGAAGAAACCGTTCATCATCAATGTCGCGTCAACCGCTGCATTCCAAGCGGGTCCTAATATGGCGGTATACTATGCGACAAAAGCTTTTGTACTGTCTTTCTCGGAAGCGATACACGAAGAACTTCGTCATCAAGGTATTGCAGTCAGTGCGCTCTGCCCTGGCCCAACCTTGTCTGAGTTTGCCGCAGAAGCCAATATTACCGATTCCAACCTATTTAAAGCCGGGGCGATGACATCAGCAGATGTTGCAAAGCAAGCGTTAGCAAACCGTCACAGTGCAATTGTGGTTACAGGTATCAAAAACCAAGTTGCTGTATTGGCTGGCAAAGTATCACCCCGCTTCATCACGCGTAAAATTGCGGGATGGTTACAAGCATAATGCAGTGTATTATTAAATGCCGCGCAACGACACCAGAGCAAAAAGCGTTACGTCTTACTCAGATCATAGACGTAACCGCCGCTCGTTTTACAACGCTCAGTTATGAAGACGTTAACCTAAAGCATATCGCTGCCGATGTGGGGATCACCAAAGCAGCCTTATACCGTTATTTCAGAAACAAAGAAATCTTGTTCCTCGCTGTGTATACACAAGAAATAGCATGCTTAGCCCAAACAGCAGCCGGTGACATGGGACAGCTACCACTGATTGATTCAATCTGTAATACGTTAATTAAGCACCCGTTATTTTGCAAACTCAGTGCGATCATGCACACAGCCCTGCAATGTAACTTAACGCTAGACGAAGCACGTCAATTCAAAAGCACGTTATTACAATTCATTGAGCAATATGCCGCAATGATAAGTGAACATTATGCTCTGAGTATCGAACAAGCGACCGAGCTGTTATTGCAGGTTCAACAGGTGATAATTGGTTGCTGGCACATGAGTCATTCTGTAGGTTCGGTTGCAGAGGTCATTAAAGAAGGACCACTACAGTTATTTGAGCTTAATTTTGCAGACATATTACGCTCGCATATAGCTCGGCTTGTTACTAGCTATCAACATCAAACCTAGGTTACGCCTAACCGCTTGCTGCCTATAACGAAGTGACATCAAAAAATTCACTTACCGATACATTCCACAGCTGTGATGCAAGGACCCCTGTTTTGTTTATGTAGTTTGAAACAATATAATAACCCAGTGTATAGCCTGCATGCAGAGGTATTGCATCAGGTTCAGTCCCAAAAAACCAAGCATTATGATCGTAATTTAAATTAGCCGTTTCACTTAGCATTCTTGAATGTAAAACATCAATCATATCTTGGTTGATTGCGTTGGCGTAAAATGGAATATCACCATTTCTAAGCTCAGTTTCAAAGTGGCAGGCTAGCCCTTCGCTTATTAACGCTTCCCGAAGAGTGTCTCCATACCCTACCCCTTTATGTCGAAAGCAATGATGAATCTCATGGCCAAGGCTAGGTATGAACTCTGTATTAAGCGCCGAATTCAAGTTGTCATTATTCAAATCGAAGAACAACATTATTTGTTTTGATGATGGACTGTAACCGCTAAAACCAAATTCAGGTATGACAAAGTTACCTTCTGACATAACCACATCAATATTGATTTCATCCAAAGGCAGTTTTTCACCAATGCATTCAAGTGCTTCATCAAAAAGACTATCCAGCCGAGTCAAAAGGTCATCAAATTTTCCATGTGCATTTAACTTATGCAAGAAGATGTTCATATATACCCTAATCTCAACAGCTTATTATAGCGATTTACTTTAAAATCAATAACACAAGAAGGATGACATGGTGAAGCCTCTGAGGCCCACCACTTATTCTTTTTAATGAACTACATAATATCTAAAAGTCTTCTAAGGCAGCGAAATACGCCATCACTTCATCAATATGAAATTTACCATCTTTGTTTGTATCAGCATTTTCCATCATAAATGCATCAAAACACTCTTCCCAATATACAGAAATGCTTCTTAAATACTCAAGTTCCATACCATCATCAGGATCAATGAATCCCGTTTGATCGTAGTCGTAGGTTTCTAAGTACGCTTTAATCTGTGTTAGTTCTTCACTTGTGAAGCGAGCTGTATCATTTGAAATGATTCGGCGAAGTTGGAAATTAAACACTGCACGCCCTGCACCATCTAAGGTTACAGACAGATTTCGTTCTGTTTCATTATTTTTGATACCGAAATTGTCAGCGCTCTTAAAAGTAAGGGTTTTTTCACCAAAGTCATCATCACCACCATTGAGACTATCATCTATATCTTTCATGCTGCATCGGATAGACACTTCATGAATAGCTGGGATCTGAAAAGTATCGGTCAAATTTTTATCAAGACAATCGATGGTTTCACCACTGCTTACGCTATGGGTTTGAGTCAAATATGCACTATTATGTGATGGATCCACTTCTAAAAAGGCAACGTGGCTTGCCAGTGTTAGCATTAAATTATCTCGGTCATCTAAAGGATGCCCATTCGAAGCAGAATGCACAGCCCATTTTAAATCACCTGAACTCCAATTATCAGAATCGTCAATAAGGTTAATTGACATTAATTGGATTTGAAATTCATTTTTCATCGCTAATTCCCTTAAGTTAATGATATATAACTTTTAATTGTTAACATTTAACTACTTAGGTGCAAGCTATCAAACTTAATTATTAATTAATAGTATTATTTTTATTGGTTTAAAAAATTTTGATAAGGCCGTGATTACTCATGACCATAAATGGCGATCCTTCATAAATTGTTAGCGACAGTCCATAAATATTACAGGTCGAACACAGCGTCACTATGCAGAAACGGTCAATCCAGACGCTTTCAAATCAATGTCCTTACCTCTAACTTTTAATACAAACAAAAATGAAACTGAAACGTCACAATATTCACTTACAATTGCCACCTTAGTGCTGCTTATTTAAAAAGGACGATATAAAAGTGGCTAGTTGTAACTTACTTAAGTTTTCAGAGTCAGTCGGCTATGGATGTAAACCCCCTCCTAATATGTTGGTAAAAATGCTAAAACCACCAGCAAAAATAATGCTTCTGATGATCATAAACTGCAATTTTTAATAGCAGACAGACCTGAACAATTTTATATTATCGGTAAGGTAAATTCTGGCTCAGCTGCAGTGCCCTTGATTGGTATTTTTGTCGGCGCAAAAATAGGAGCGATGATCTCATTAAAGCTCAATGAAGTTGTTTTAAGAAAATGTATTAATGTATTTGTTTTTCTAAGCTCAATAAAAATTATCTTTATGGATTTTTAAACAAACAAATACGTTCAATAATTTATTACAGCTTTCTCTAGAAGGCATTTTTGAGAAAGCTGTAATATGAAGGAATATGATGATTAACGCGGATTTTAATCTAATGAAATCCATATCTTATTTAGTTCACTCCAGCCATATCCATTCACGTTAGCGCCATTAATTTGTTCAGATAACGCGAGTACAAAAGGCTCATGCTTTAATTCTTTTACTACGTTTTGCTCACTTAACCAAGAGAACAATGCGGTCAATAAGTCTGTCGCTTGATTGAAGTCTCTCTCGTTCCGAATTGACGTAAGAGATGAGTCTAAAGCTTCGAGTATTCCAACATCCAACTCATGATTTTCAAATGGATACTGTAATAAAAAACTTAACCAAGCACTAAATGAATCATTTTCTTCAATAACACTACAAATACTGACTTGTTCAGATTGACTGTAGTCCCCATAATCCACTGAAATACCTTGATCATTGTCAGTTGATATACTGCTAAACAGTTTCTTGCATTCCGCTGTATCTTCAAAAGTAATATGCCGTTTCATCATCGATTTATGAGGGTTTTGGATCATTAAAAAGAAGGCCGATTTGTCACTTTGGCTCGTAACCGTCGTATCTGGTACCTGAAGGCAAATCTGATTTTGTGCACACGCTTTGCTTTGTGCCCATTCAGGGTAAACCCACAGCTCAACCCAATCGAGGATAGAGGTCTCACGTGAGTAGTAAGCATTACGGCTTAATCTAAGCATTTTAGAAGAGAATACTGCCAATGAGAAAGCCCCCGAACCAATAAGTCGCGTGGTCGTCGAGGTCATCTTAAATATTGACGACTCTGCCCGAGAAAGTAATCTGGGTAGATGCCAATCTGGCTGATTTAATTTAATCTCCAACTGCTCATCAGAAAAAGCATTCACTTCAATAATATGGTTATAAGTCGAATGCCAATATGTATGTTTGATTAACCTATTTAGGCAATGAGCGACATCTTGTGCTGTGAGTATACTTCCGTCATGAAAACGTACCCCTCTGCGAATTTGAAATTGCCACCTTGTAGCACTGTCATTAGAGACCCAGTGATAAGCTAAATCACCGACAACACTCCCTTTCTCTACTGACGTCAAACATTGGCAAATTTGAGTCACCAAAAAACGTTCCGTACGCCGCTTCACCTTATGAGGTTTTAGCTCTTCTAACTCTCGATGAAAAGGCATATAAGCAATACGACGAGCTGACTGACTAGCGTCATTTAAATATGATTGAAACTCCCTTCCTGCATCTCTACCACCAAAACTAAGGATACTAAGTAACTGATCTAAGTTTCCTTCATCGGCGAGTCCTCTCGCGGATTCATAGCAAGCATCAATGGGCTCGACTTGGCAAGTAAGTATCGCTTTTTTACTTCTTCCAGAGCTTGCCTCCCATTGAATCCAACCAACACTCACCAATTTTTTTAGTATCGTTTGAACATGTCGTTCAGTGACATGCAGCAGAGCCGCTATCTGGCTTATTTGACAAGTCGATACTCCAGGACCAAATGTTTGAAAGATTTGTTCGTAAATTTCAAGCTTACGCTTTAAGTTTGCCATTCAGTGTTCCAAAGCCCCCTAATTGAGTTAGGTAACCATATCCAGCGTTAATTAACCCATGTTCCATAATCGATTGGACTTGAGCTGTTACTTCTGACAATAGGATGTCAGATTCAGTTTTATTTTCAAGCACAAGCTGTGAAAAGTGATCGATTTCAAATTCAAAACCATTCCCCTCTACTGGATGATCGATGGTGAATGTTTTTCCTTGATATTCAATATCAATAACACTGGGATTCCACCATTTTTCTCGAATGGTAATGGCTAATTGATCACCACGTAATATCGCGACCCGTGGTAAATTTTTCACAATTGAAGCTGATATTTTTCCGTTAACCTGACCTGTAAAAGTAAAACAAGCATCGGTGTCAACGTATGACTCGGCCACCAGCGTTGACATCTCAACAACAGGTTCCGGGACATTAACCCCTAACGACCGACATAAGTCACAGTATAACCAAAGCCCGTAAACCCCTACATCGAGCGTTGCACCGCCCGCTAAATTTGGATTAAATATGAACAACTCGGGATCATATTCGTGTTCATTACCAAAGCTCGCTTCAATTGAAGTCAGTTTAAGGTTATGCCTGATCAGGTAGTTCTTCAATTCTTGGTAAGCTGGAAATGCAACGGTTTTCATGGCCTCTAATAATATCACCCCATTTTTTGTTGCTAACGCCTTCATAGATAACCAATCCTGTAGGTTGGTGAACGCTGGTTTTTCAACAAAGACATGCTTCTTATGGGTTAAAAATAGTTCAACTAAGGGATAGTGGTACGGATGTACCGTTGCAATATATACAGCATCAACATTAGGATCCTTTGCCATATCGTCGTAGCAGCCATAGCTCACGTTACTTTTAAACTCTTCACCAAATTGTTCAGCGCGACCTAAATCTCTGGCGGCTACAGCATATAACTCGCCATATTGACTATTGCCATTCAAAGCCGTAGCAAACCGCCTCGCAATATTGCCTAATCCAGCGATTCCCCATCTTACTCTTTTGTCTGTATTAACCATGATTTCTCTCACTATTTAACTTGTAGTTAAGAGTTTATAGGCAAAAGCATTCTTTAAATATGGAACAGATAATAGAAGTTGTTCATGATTTAGGGCGAGAACTGAATGGGGTATTTTATGGTACATCGCTATAAACACATTATTTTCGACAGACAATTAGGTCCCAGAAGGACTTAATGACGTTCCAATAAAGCTTATTATCATTCATATAGCCTTAATATACACTGGCTACATGAAAATAAATCAAACGCCATTTAACAAAATCCCACTTGCCTTAGCCATAATGATCATTGCTACAGGACAAGTCGGTGTCAGCATTTACCTGCCGTCATTACCACTGATAAGTCGTGATCTTGGTGTGTCCCAAGCCGACATACAGCAGCTTGTCACCCTATTTTTAGTCGGCTTCGGATTATCACAGCTTTTCTATGGTCCGTTGTCAGACGCTATCGGTCGTCGTCCGGTATTTTTACTCGGTCAAGGTATCTATTTGGTCGGAACCTTAATCTGTGTGCTACTCCCCGACAGCTATACTGCACTGATTACAGGTCGCTTATTACAAGGTTTAGGCGCAGGTAGCGCATCTGTATTAAGCCGCAGTGTCCTCCGCGATAGTTACAGCGGTAGCCAACTCACGCAAGCGATGTCCTATATGTCCATAACAGCATCTATCCTGCCTATTTTGGCTCCTGTTGTCGGCGGCTGGGCCGCATGGCATTTTGGCTGGCAATCCGTGTTTATCTTTGTATTGCTTTATCTATCGGCCATTGTCACTTTAGGATACTTTGTCTTACCTGAAACGTTACCACATGCAGTGACAAAATTTGAAATAAGAAAAACACTACGTGGCTACTGGCATTTATCACGAAACTACCAAGTGATCTCATCAGCAAGCTATAACTGGGTCGGTTACTTATCAACGCTAGTATCCGTGTCACTGCTACCCTTCTTATTACAAGAAGGATTAAAACTTAGTGCAGCAGAGTACGGAGAAGTGATGGTCATCCCATCTGCAGGATTATTAATGGGCTGCTTGATCTTAAATAAACTCAATAAACGCTTCACTACCAATCAACTAATATACTTAGCATCGAGCATTATGATGATGGCTGGCTGTTGGTTAGTGTTTAATGAGATGTCGTTGCCTAACCTGATATTTGGTTTTACTTTACTATCCATAGCACAAGGGATCTGCTTTCCATTATCGATGAGCATGTTACTGGCACCACACAGTAAGCAAGTCGGGGCGGTATCTGCATTATCGGGATCGGTACAGATGTGTATTGCCGGGCTGCTCGGTGGTTTTTTAATCAAACATTTGATCAACAATCAAACAAGTTTGGGGGTTTTCTATTTACTCACAGGTTTAACCATCGCGCTGATATTAACGCATAGCCGACATCGGCATATGAACCAATCCTATTTACCCTTAAACTCGCATGACTCGAAATAAACTTTTAGTTGTATCTACACCGCTTTCTTGCTCAAATAACGTTAACGTAATTTATGTAATTAAAATAAGGCGATAATTCGCCTCAATTGAGCAAAATAACCTAGCCATGAAATATAACCGCGTTTTTATTAATAGCCTGACCTATGAACTGGCTCCAGAGATCATAACAAGTACAGCACTAGAACTCCGCTTAGCTCCTTTATATCAAAAGTTACGAATTCCTGTCGGTCAACTTGCCGCACTCACTGGTATTAGCCAACGTCGCTGGTGGCCAAAAGACTACATGTTATCTGATGGCGCATTAACTGCCGCACAAAAAGTCCTTGATGAAACGGGCATCAATGTCAGCGATATCGGCGCTGTGGTATATACCGGTGTCTGCCGTGACCAGCACGAACCAGCAACAGCATGCCGTATCGCCGCAAAATTGGGCGTATCTAATAACACCGCCATTTATGACATTAGTAATGCCTGTTTAGGGGCCTTGTCCGGCATGTTAGATATCGCCAACCGCATCGAATTGGGCCAGATAAAAGCAGGGTTAGTGGTTTCTTGTGAATCTGCACGTCATATTGTTGATGTGACTATCGATGATATGCTAGCCGATCCGACCATCAGAAATTATGCCACATCACTGGCAACCTTAACTGGCGGCTCTGGTGCCGTTGCTATATTACTTACCGATGGCAGCTTAAATTTAGCGGGGTCTCGAAATCACCAATTATTAGGGGCCACGCACTTATCTGCGCCAGAACATCACGATCTATGCCAGTGGGGATTGAAAGAAATCGATACTCAGTTATACCGTGAATATATGCGTACCGACGCAGTCAAATTACTCAAAGAAGGCGTCGCACTGGCGCAAGATACCTGGCAGCAATTTTTAGAGCAACGCCAGTGGACCCCCGAAGATGTCAATAAAGTAATTTGTCATCAAGTGGGCGCAGCCAACCAAAAGAAAGTACTAACCGCCTTAAATATTCCGGTTGAAAAAGAGTTTCCGACCTTCAAATACCTAGGGAACATGGGCACAGTATCACTGCCGGTGACCGCAGCGATGGCCGACGAAGAAGGCTTTTTGAAGAAAGGTGACAACGTGAGCTTCTTAGGAATAGGCAGTGGCTTAAATTGTATGATGCTTGGATTAAAATGGTAACCCTATGTTAGATAAATTATTCCCGTTTAAACGTAACTACCTTGATCGTAACGGTCAGCAATATCATTACCTCAATGAAGGAACCGGAGAGCCTGTCGTTATGGTTCACGGCAACCCGAGTTGGTCGTTTTATTATCGTAATCTGGTCTCGGCATTAAGCACCAATTATCAGTGTATTGTACCCGACCATATTGGTTGTGGTCTTTCTGATAAGCCCGATGATAACGATTACGACTATACCTTAACCAGCCGAATTGATGATCTGGAAGCATTACTTGAGCATCTGGATATTAAAGAAAACATCACCTTAGTCGTCCACGACTGGGGCGGCATGATAGGTATGGGTTACGCAGCACGATATCCAGAACGGGTCAAACGCCTGGTGATCTTAAATACAGCGGCTTTTCATCTGCCTTTATCAAAAGCGTTTCCGCTACCATTATGGATCTGTCGTAATACCGTTGTCGGCACGTTTTTAGTGCGTGGTTTTAATGCCTTTTCATCTATCGCTTCGATTGTTGGCGTTCGTCGCAAAGCAATGAGCCAAGATGTTCGCCGCGCTTATGTGTCGCCTTTTAACTCTTGGCGTAACCGTATTTCCACCTTACGTTTTGTGCAGGACATTCCGCTAAAACCTGAAGACCGCAATTATCAGCTAGTCTCTGATATTAGCGATAGTCTGGCTAAGTTTTCGACTGTGCCAACCCTGATTTGCTGGGGATTAAAAGATTTTGTGTTTGATAAACACTTTTTAGCGCAATGGAAACAACGCATGCCGCACGCCCAAGTGAATGAATTTGATGACTGCGGTCATTATATTCTTGAAGACGCCAGTGATGAAGTTATCGGGCTAATTACCGATTTCATGACAGATAAGGGCTGAATTGTATGGCAATTAGCGCAACCTCAGAGGCGATGAACTTCTGTCGCCATCTCTCCCACGCAGCATTCGCGACCCCCGACTCTCTCGCTGTCGCCGTGCAGCGTAGCAGTAGAGGTCAATTGGTTTATGACGAAATTAATTTATCGTCTCTTGATCAGCAAAGTGATGAACTCGCCTATGCGCTAAATGCTTATGGCATAAAACGAGGAATGAAAGCCGTATTAATGGTCACGCCAAGCATTGATTTCTTTGTCTTGACCTTTGCATTATTTAAAGCGGGTATCGTACCGATCTTGGTTGATCCAGGAATGGGGATCCGCAATTTAAAACAATGTTTTAGTGAATCGGCTCCCGATGCTTTCATTGGTATTCCCAAAGCCCATATCGCGCGTAAACTGTTTGGCTGGGGTAAAGACAGTGTCAGCTGTAGCCTGACCGTCGGCGGCTGTGAAATACTGTCTCGCCTCACCGGACAAATGAGCTTACAGCGTTTATTAACTGAGTATCGTGCCAATTTAACCCCAAATAAACATCAAAATGAGCAGGTTAAACCTTATCCTATCGCCCTATTTGATAACAGTGAATTGTGCGCCATATTATTCACCAGTGGCAGTACTGGCGTACCTAAGGGCGTTGTTTATAGCCACCAAATGTTTGAAGGGCAAATACAAGCGCTCCGCGATGATTACGGTATAAAGCCCGGAGAAAGGGATCTCAGTACCTTCCCGTTATTCTCGCTATTTGGTCCAGCACTGGGCATGGCGTCAATTATTCCAGATATGGATGCCAGCAAACCGATAACCGCTAACCCGAACTTTATCTTTGCTGCCATTGAAAAATACCAATGCACTAACCTGTTTGCTAATCCGGCATTAATCGAGATCCTTGGTCAAGCAGGCTGCAAACACGGTCAACCCCAGATATTAACCAGCTTGAAACGCGTGATATCTGCTGGAGCGCCAGCAACCTTATCGTCAATTTCACGCTTTACTCGCTTGCTTAAAACCGATGTAGAAGTATGGAATTCTTATGGTGCCACAGAGTCATTGCCCCTCACTAAGATTGGCAGTAAAGCACTACTAACCATGCAAGACATTACCAATAATGGCGGCGGGATCTGCGTTGGCCAGCCAATCAAAGATGTTGAGATCGCTATTATTGCGATCAGCGAAGACGTCATTACAGATTGGGATAATGACTTAACCTTACCAACCCAACAAATTGGTGAGATCGTCGTGAAAGGACAAGTGGTCAGTCAGCGCTATTATCGCCGCGACGTCGCCACCCAACAAGCCAAGATCAAAGACCCAACGAGCACTGAATCACAGCCAGTGTTTCGACACCGCATGGGGGATCTGGGATATGTGGATGAACAAGGTCAGTTATGGATGTGTGGACGTAAAGCGCACAGCGTAGCCACGCCGAGTCAACGCTATTTTTCGATCCCTTGTGAGCGAATATTTAATACCCACGAACAAGTGAAACGTACCGCACTGGTGGGGATCCAATACCAAGGTGAAACCATACCGTTACTGTGTGTCGAATTAGAAAATGATGCTGTCATCTCGACTGAACAGTTATTTAACGAACTTAACGCGATTGGCAATAAACATCAGCAAACATCCGCGATCAACGCGTTTTTAATTCACCCTGATTTTCCTGTCGATATTCGCCACAATGCCAAAATATTTCGTGAAAAATTAGCTCTTTGGGCACAAAAACAAGCACCTTATAATCGTTAACAGTATGCTAAAACAAGGTCTTAATATGACGAATTTCAGTTTACGTCCGCCCGCAGAACAACGTGCACTTACTGCATTATCTGCGACCACCAAACACGTATTTGTCACTGGTGCTGGTGGTTTTTTAGGGACCAGTATCTGCCTAGCATTAAGTGCGGCCGGAATTAAAGTAACCGGGTTCGCCCGTGGCCATTATCCGCACTTATCAACGTTAGGTATCAACATGGTGCAAGGCGACATCAGCGATTTACCGGCGCTCACCGCGGCGATGAAGGACTGTGACTTGGTCTTTCATGTCGCATCGAAAGCAGGTGTATGGGGTTCGAAAGCTGATTATTATCGACCTAATGTGGAAGGTACTGCCAATATCATTCAGGCCTGTCAGTCACTGGCTATCGAGCGCTTAGTATATACCAGCACCCCAAGTGTGACATTTACGGGCGAAGACGAGGCAGGGATCAATGAATCGCAACCTTACGCCCAGTCATTCTTAAATTATTATGCGCAATCCAAAGCGCTTGCCGAGCAAATGGTACTGGCCGCGAATAACGATAGACTCAAAACAGTTGCTTTAAGGCCACATTTAATTTGGGGTCCCGGTGATCCGCACCTAGTGCCACGCGTCATTGCCCGAGCCAAACTTGGTCGATTAAAATTAGTCGGTAAAGAGGATAAACTGGTTGATACTATCTATATTGACAATGCCGCCTATGCCCATATTCTGGCGGCGCTAAGGCTAGCCGACCCCACGCCAAGTTGTGCCGGTAATAGCTACTTTGTCAGTAATGATCAACCTATCACGATGGCCAGCATGCTCAATAAAATACTCCATTGTGCTGATTTACCACCTGTGACGAAACGCGTACCAGCACTACTGGCCTACTTAGTCGGCACCGTACTGGAGAAGATATACCAGTTGCTTGGCAAGACCCAAGAACCAATGATGACGCGTTTTGTCGCACGCCAATTATCAACCAGCCATTACTTTGATATCAGCGCGGCTAAAGCGGACCTGGGTTATCAACCTCTGGTCTCTATTGACGAAGGTATGCAGCGTCTGAGAGCCTCTTTATCAGGAGACATCAAAGTTTGACCGTTTTTAAAGTTTCGTCTCTTTAAAGATGACTATTAAGCGCCTTTGGGGAAGATCTGAGTCAGTCTAGTTTAGCTGACTCGATTCTCCCATTCACTACGAAGGATCCCATATTTAATCGAATCATAGTACTCTCCTTGGTAGTAGCGAACCTTACGTAAACAGGCTTCTTGTTGAAAACCTAACTTCTCTGCGCAAGCCATCATCCGAGGATTTCCAGACCAAGTAGTTAAACCAACCCGCTCAATGTCCAAAATAGCAAATAAGTAGCGGGTCCATTGTGGTAGCGCTCTATAAGCCAAACCTTTACCCCAAAAATTAGAGTCGTAGATTACAATCCCCATTTCTAGCCAGCGAGTAGACTCACATTCCCAGTAATAACTAACAGTACCAACTGGCACGTCATTTACTGTAACTAATTGGATATCTGAACCATCGCATAAACGTGAGAAGGTATTTCTTGAAAACTCGTTCAATGATGGCGTTGAATATGGAAAATAAGGAGCATTAAACTTAGTCCACTCTTCATCGCAAGTTATCAGGTGATAAATTGATTCCAATTCACTAGGCTTTGCCCTACGAATTTTAACTTCATCAAGTTCCATCATAGTGTGCTTAAACCTTTTCTGAAAGTAATCGTACTTCACGTTGTGGAAAGGGTATGGTGATCCCGTTTTGTTTCAATGCCTGAAACATCTTTAGGTTAGCGCTGTATTTCACTTCAAAATAGTTTTTCGTCGGCACCCAGAAACGTATGCCCAAATTAATTGAACTATCGCCAAAGGCTTCGATGCCAATTTGCGCGGCAGGATCTTTGGCTACTGCATCTATGCTAGCCAGCACTGTACCCAAAGTGGCAATAGCCTGTTCTGGATCATCGTTGTAACTAATGCCGATGGAGGCTTCCACCAACATGTATTCGAAGGAATTATGCAGAATTTCACCAACGATATGCTTGTTGGGGATACTGATTTCATCACCCTCTTCATTCGTGAGGATAGTCATCCCGAGAGTGATCTCTTTAATCACGCCAATGACACCCTGTATTTTGACGGTATGACCCACCACAAACGGACGGGTTAAAATAATAGTAACCCCCGCTGCATAGTTTGACAGCATACCTTGCAGGGCCAAACCAGCACCCAATGCCAACGCACCGACGGCAGCAATAAACGGCGCCACACTGATCCCGAGTTTGCCCAATGCAATCACTGCGACCATCACAATGACGAGCATGCGCACAGCATTGGAAATAAATCCGCTCAGGGTGACATCAACATCATGCTTTAGACATTGGGCTGCAATAAAGCGTTGAACTTTACCAGCCACCCACAAACCGATGATGAAAATAATCATCGCACCAAAAGTCTGGAAACTGTATTGCACCACAAATTCAGTTATGATGGTATACACGTTCTGCAGTTGTTCTAGCTCTTCTTGTAACGCGATCTCGTCCATATTGTTGTCCTTTAGTCCTTTAAATTCCCTGAATAATGATATTGCTTGCCAATGCTCATTGGCGTTCGATCGATTACGTCTATGTCTTACCTGTTTATCTCATCACCGCTATGACACGGAACTCTGTATATAAGATTAGGTTATCGATAACAAAAGAGGTTATTTTCCGCTGACATGAGCGTGATATTTAGATAGTGAGTGTGACGTCGTCACACTCACTATTTGAAAATAATAAAGAGCCCCTAGAATTAGAAGCCTTAAATATTATATTTTGAATGAACCTACATGAAGGTCTAAAGTTTGAGCAAGCTGCTCCAGAGTTTTACTAGACGCTTCTAGCTCTTGGCTAGCGATCAAGCCTTCTTGAACAGAGTTATTGACCGAATCCATATTCATATTGATTTCATTTGCTACACAAGATTGCTCTTCGGTAGCAGTTGCGACTTGGGTATTCATATCAAGGATAGTAATGACTTGCACTGATATGTTTTCGAGAACTTCCAGAGCTTGCGCTGTGGTTCTTGTACCCTCTTCTGTTAAAGATCGACTACTTTCCATCGCCTCTACCGCATTTTGGGCCTCATGCTGCAACTGATTAATCATACTTTGAATTTCATCGGTTGACTGTGCGGTTTTAGTAGCAAGATTTCTGACTTCATCAGCGACGACAGCAAAACCTCGGCCAGCCTCACCCGCTCTGGCAGCTTCAATTGCGGCGTTGAGAGCAAGGAGATTAGTCTGCTCTGAAACACCTCTGATCACGTCGAGTATAGACCCGATTGACTGTGTTCTTCCCGCTAATGCTGTGATAACCGATGACATGTTACTCATTTCACCACCAAGGCTATTGATGGTATTAGATGAGTCTTGTAATGTTTTACGCCCAGCTTGAGTTTCGCTATTTGCACCATCAGCCGAATTTGCTGCACCCGCAGCATTTTGCGATATCTCATTAATAGTCGCGATCATTTCATTTATTGAAGTTGCGACTAATAACGTTCGATCGCTTTGCGCTTGACCTCTTGATAAACCAAGCTGAGATTGACTGCGAAGTTCAGTCGCTGAACGACCTATGCCTAACCCCGTATCTACTACTTTGGAAATTATTTCATTAATATTACCCACAAAGATATTGAATGCTTTAGAAATATGGGCAATTTCATCCGTTCCTTGCACAGGTAATCTAACGGTAAGGTCTCCATCGCCTTTTGATATATCGTCTAATGCCTGTTGCAAGCCAGCAAGCGGTTTGAAAAATCGACCCAGTAGCCACATCAACACGCAAGCACATATCAGAAAGATAACAATGATTGCGATTAACTGAGTCATCACAATATCTGCTACAGCATCATCGACTTCTGAAATTGGGATACCAATATCAAAACCACCCAATAACTCACCATTCTTATCATAAACGGGGACGATTATGTCGTACACCCACATGTCTTGCACATCCGCATACCATTTAGAGTATTTTTGCTTGCCTTTCCCTGCAGCTTCTACAGTGTAGCTATCTTTATAGATCTTATTTAACTTGCTTATATCGCTATGTGCAACGGCTTGAATGTTTCGGTCTATGAAAATCGCGTAGCTAATATCTGAACGTTCTGAAAGTGACAGTACTAACTCTTGTAAATCAACCAATGGCTGGGAAGACTTTTGTAATACATACTCAACGTTTTTAGCAATGACTTCAGCCTTTGCTTGGGATTTTTTTAATATAATGCCATCAATTTTTTGATTCGATATATAAGCAGTAGAGGTGATACTTGTTATGCCTGCGATCGCAAACATAACGAATACCGTTATTAATATTAAATTTTTCATACACGACATCCTTGGTGTTATCATTCAGTTACAGTAATTAAATACCATGTATTCATTCCACTTGTTATCATCTAGAATCAGCAGACTACAATAACTAAAATATTCTACCCCCGCTTTTAAATCAGAGCATAGATTGAAAAGTCAGAATACCATGATGCTATGTTACAGGACATTGAAACTTGTTCATTTAAGGTGAGGTTTACCGCTATTTAATCTACTTTTTACAATTGTAATGGCTCATTGGAGGCTTTCTTTATCTAGAAAGAAAATCGTCGATATACGGCCTATTGAAGATGAAGATGCTAATGCGCAGGTCATGACTATGCAGGAAAAAAGTCCTCTCTAACGCTTATTCTACCCCTTTAGAATCAATTTTATCCCGTAATTCTGGATGGACCATTTTACACTGCGTTAGTGAATCCCACTTTCGCGTCGATTCTAATGGAAATACTTATTTCTAATACTTTTGTAATATGTGATACAAGTCACCAGAAAGGGAGTTCACCTTGAATAATATTTAATCTAATCAAGGCTAGATCACAATTTAATTCGTTATACAAAAACTGCCATTAAGCCAGTAAGTAGCTGTATTGGTATTGCTGGCCACGCCATTAACAAACTCAAATAGTTCGTCCATTCAGATTGAAGGTCATAAGAAGAATTTATTTGACTATGCTTAAGCATTTGGAATTTAAAGGCACTTGTTATGTGCTGATTACTTTTCGCATTTGCATCAATCATCTGTTTGTAGCTTTCCTCCGTGTCGTAGCTTTAAGCCTGCTGGCATATCACGCCGTTTGTTTATGTCTAGATAAAATCTGGTTGATAAACAATGCACAAAGAATCATAAGCAGTGCCACCCATGTATTAGTTTGAATTGAGTCATTCGTTACAAGCGCACCAATGAAAACACCAACTGCAGGTACAATGTAGTTAGTCATTGAGGTAAACACCGAGCCTGCATTTTTAATACACATCATATATAAGTAATAAACAACGCCAGCGCATATCGTCCCTAAATAAAGGATCGAGAATATAGCGGTTGTCGATGCAACTTGATATTCAAAAGGGGCAGTGATAAGTGCAATAACGATTAATTGAATACTTGCCGTCAAAAGTACATTTTGAGCAACAATTAAAGGATGCTCATCCCTAACGCGATTAAGCAATAGCAATGCAATGGCAAAGCATACCGCAGCGACGATAATAGCCGACGCACTGACTAAGTTTATTTCCCCAGCCCCTGAAGATAACTCAGGATAAAATAAGACCAACAACCCACTAAATCCGACTATTACACTAATACTATTGCCCGCATTAATCGTTGCCCCTTTGACAAAAATAGGCGCTAACAATAATACATAGAATGGTAGAGTTCCCATCAATATTGCGGCAATCGAGCTATCTAAATCTTGCTGTCCCCACGGCACAAGCACAAACGGGATTGCAGCTTCAAGTAATCCGATAACGCTAAATAAAACCCATTGATTACTTGATCTTTTAACACCCAATGACTTACAAATAACAACCAAAGTGATTGCACCGATAGCTGCACGTGTGGCACCAATCCAAATAGGCGAGAAACTCACTAGAGCGATGTCCTGAAATATAAATTGAGATCCCCAAATGAATCCAATCGCTAATAACGTTAAATAATTTTTAAGAAGCATGAAGGTTAACCTCAATAATGTTTGTAAGTTGGTATTTAATCAACAACAGCTATACAGCATGCTTTTAATATGTGGTGTTGTAGTTCTCTGATTTGAACGCGATGGCCTCAACCTCTATTTGCATCCCTTCAAGCGCAAGTGCTGATACCGGGATTAATGTACTGGCTGGTAATGCATTAACCATCCAGTATTTATTCATTTCTTCACCCCAGATTGATAATTTTTCGACATTATGATCAACAATTAGAATGGTTATTTTCATTACATCTCTGAAGCTTAATTGATGGGATTTCAACGCAATCTCTAAATTTTTCAATAGCGACTTTACTTGATGGCGAAAATCTTCGCTTAATGTATGGTTTATTCCTTCTCCGCCACTTTGACCTGATATATATACGAGTTCTCCATTTGAAGGCGCTTTTACGGTGTGACAAAAGCCATAAGGTGTTGGGTCAAATAGTTCAGAAGGATTGCTGAAAGAAAGTGTATTATTTATCATATTATGAACCTAATAGTCGTTGTTTTTTTAATGAGGCATGCAGTATAATTGTTAAAGTTAACTTTAAGTCAATGCTTTAATTTAAACTATTTAAACATCCCAATGGAATGGTACAACATCATGATAAATAAAAATTATCTAACCGTCGGTCAGCTATCTGAACGAAGTGGAATTGCAACCTCGGCACTACGTTTTTACGAAACAAAAAATTTAATATTATCGTTCCGAACGAGTGGCAACCAGCGTCGGTACAACACATCAATGTTACGGAGAATTTCATTAATTCAAGTAGCACAATCTGTCGGTTTTACGCTTGAAGAAATTACACGTGAACTAGAAAGCCTACCGATGAACAAAACACCCACTAAACAGGATTGGGAGCGAGTAGCCAAGAAATGGGAGAAAGATCTCGATAATAAAATGAAAAAGATAGCATCGTTAAGAGAGAATCTGACAGGTTGTATTGGCTGTGGTTGTTTAAGTATGAAGAAATGCCACTTACTTAATCCCGATGATATTCTTCATGAAAATGGGGATGGTGCACAGAGGTTAGTGGATGGATAATTAACCATCATTTAATGGCTGTGAACTAGATAGCGAAAGGATCTCGTCATTCCCTCCACTAACCATAACGTGCGCCATGTGCACCAAAAGCGACATTTCTATCGGTGAGAGCACATGACATCTAAAATGGTATTCATTAAAATCAATTCTGAACAAGAAATGACACTCATAATGACATAGCCGATTTTAGTTTAGTATCATTTAGAGTGACAGAGCAATTAACGCTGCTCTAAAGGATATGAGCGATAGCTCCACATACCATATACGCGTAAAGCATCACGGTAAATACCTAATAATTCACCATCACTTGGTACTTTAAGCTCTTCTAATGGTCTGTCATTCGCAGCATAAGTGTCAAAGGAGATACCTTTAGGACCAGTCTGCCAGCTTGCTACTTCAAATAATGTTTGTCCGCGGCGAACATGACTTGCAGAACTGATAATCGTTGCATGATCAATATTATGACGAGCCAAAGCGTAGCTGCTATACAGTGCATTTTCTACCGTACTTCTCGCGTAGTTATCTTCTATAATACGAGATGAATCAATACCATGTTTCACTAACCAATCAGCCATTAATTTACCTTCGGTTTTGTGGTTTTTAGGCACGCCACCAGTAACCACAATATAGGACTCAGGGTTCTTTTTCGCCATAGTCAAGGTTGCGTTAAGTCGGTCAATTAAAATTGGGTTCATGCTACCATCTGGATTTAGCGCGTAACCTAACGTTATGATCGCGTTATTACCTTTAGCTGATTTTTTGATTTTATTGCTTAGTGGCGTTTCGACAATGCGGTCAATGGTAGATATGATTTTCTTCAAGTCCGCTACGCGTCCTTTATTCAGTCCTTCTAATGCGTTTAGATGGCGAGAAACTTCACTTTTGTTGCCTTTAAAATTCTGCCAAATAACTAAATAAGAGTGTGCATCTACGTCATCTGGAGCCACGCTTAAAATTTGGGTGAATAATTCAATCGCTCGGTCTACATTCTTGTTATAGATCTGAGCATTGGCTGCAGAAAATAGCAAATCGATTCGGTAAGGTTCTAATTGATAAGCATCAAGCAAGTTATTGGTGATGATTTCCATATTGCTTGGCATTTTTGCCGTAAAACCAGCATGAGATATACGAGCTGGATTTTTGAAGGCTTGATAAGCATCGTTAAGTAGTTGATCGACTACTTGACGTTGGGATGTCATGTCCGTGTAATTTGCTCGCGGCTGAATAACATCTGACGCAGCAACAGTTTGCGCTGAATAAATAGAACTTGAAAGAATAAGTGCAAGGGTAAGTGTTGATAATTTGCTTTTCATGGTTGTACCGAATGTATAAACAGGTGTCTTATCCTACAGTGATAAAGCTTCGGTATAAACCCAAAGAGTTTCTCCGATTAAGAAATCACCTTAATAGTCGCTATAACAGAAGTATGATGATGAATTATATTGTATTTTTCAATTAACCCTATAACATACATTTAAAATGTTACTTATATGAGTATACAGACTCAGCGAACTTGTAACCATACAATTTATAGGAAAAATTTATGCGCTCACTATTTTTACGAATGCGTTTTATTCACTGGCTGGGTGCTGTTGCACTGTTTATTAACGCGCTATTTTTAACTGATAATCTAACTGCACAGATCATTCAATATGTCGTTATAGTATTTTTAATCCTCCACGACATCGATGAAAAATACTGGGGAGTAGACTCATTAGAAAATGTCACTGGATACATGAAATCTTTTGAGAAAAAAGATCTTTCAATCCCTTGCGACTTAGATAGCCGCTACAACAGTGAGATTGGTAACGTGCTAGATGTAATCAACGCCTTCCGAATAAATGTGAAAGATGCGTTGGTCGATATTCAAGATCAAGCGAATACCTCGGATGATATTGCAGAGCTCCTTAAACTAAAAGCACAAAATATCTCTTCACGCATTCAAGAACAGGATAATCATGTTGGTTATCTGACGGATAGAATCGACACTTTGGACAGTACTTCTGTTGCGCTACAAGAAAAAGCAGAAGAAACGCGTCTGCAAGTAGAACGAACCCACGCAGGACTAATTATATCCAACAATAATATGGGGTCGATGTCCAAAGGACTGAAATCATACATCAAAAGTAACGACGAGTTACACAGTAAATTCAACCTGCTTTCAGAGCAAACGAAGTCAATCGAGAATGTGGTATCTGTGATACATAATCTAGCCGATCAAACAAATTTACTCGCATTAAATGCAGCTATTGAAGCAGCTCGAGCAGGTGAACATGGCCGAGGCTTTGCAGTAGTCGCTGATGAAGTCAGAAACTTAGCTATATCGACTCAACAAAGTCTGGTTCAAATTAACCAAATCATCGCAAATATTTCTGCCGCCGTAGTCGATGCTGGTGAACAAATGAAAATACAGTCATTAGCCATCACTTCACTATCGGAACACACAGCTTCGAGCCAATCAGAATTGGAGGTCGCTTGTAGTAATATAGATGGGATTTTGTCATTAATCGGCGAAAATGAAACTAAAGATAATGTAGATATTCAATACATTAATCGCTTAGTGAGAGATGTTGCAGGCGAAATTGAAAAACTTAAAAACCTCTCGGGTTCCAATGCTCATGACAGTAGCGAATTGGAACAACAAGGCCATCGTCTAAGTGAGGCTACAGCACAAATTGTAGTACAACTTGGCAGTTTTAAAACTCGCTAACGCCAAATTTAATTTCACCAACGCTAGCAGCCTAGAGTAAGCTTTAATAGAGAGGCCACATGAGAATGACTCGTTTCACCGATTATAGCTTACGCACCTTGCCAAAGGCGCTTATGTGTAATTTTCCAGTAATTCGAATACGCTATTAGGTTAAATTACTGTTTTTCCATAATACCGCGCCTTTGCCTGTCTGAGCTAAGATGTCTTGCGGATTTCTTAGTTTGCACTTATTGATAGATAGGCAACCACAACCTTGCCCAACACTCATTTCCATCTGATTTCCCTATCTAATTTTATATTTAAGTTTATGAAAATAGGACTTTACCTCAACATAGGTTGAGGTATTAGACTAGCACTAATATAAATAAAAAGCATGGAGCATAAAATGAAAAATAGAACTATTCCCTATCTATTCGCGCGATTTTTTGATGGTATTTCATCTGGAATGTTTATGATGGCGTTACCATGGATCATGCTTTCAGAAGAAGGGATGGGGTTGTTTGTGGCGATTACGGCATTGGTCTGTACCTCTTTATCATTTGTTTTCACACCCTTTTTTGCCACTTTGATAGATCGCCATTCTAGAAAGAAAGTGTTGGTCGTCATGCAGTTAATACAATCAAGTACCGCATTGATGGTGTTCATTGCTTATTACAACGGTATGCAGTCTCACTGGCTTTTGGCTTTTGCTCAGTTAATATTTTGGTTAAGTAATGATTTAGCGTGGAGTTGTAATAATGCTTTCACACAAGAAAACTATCGCCAGGATGAATACGCGAAAATATCCAGTTATCAAGAAATCGTTATGCAAGTCACAACACTTGGTGCGGGCGCATTAGGGATTATTTTACTTGAATACTGGTCAATGCTTGAGTTTTCATTTTTGGCTACATTCGCTTCACTCCTGTCTGGATTATGCTATATAGCGATCCCTTACAAGCGCCAATTCAGTCCATCCTTAAAAGAGGCATTCTTTAAGCAACTTGTCGCAAGCAAAAGCATATTTTCTAAACAAAAACACTTTTATGCATTTTTGGCATTATCTTGCTTATCTTATCCAGTATTGACCTTTCTGGTAAAACTTGTCCCTATATATTTCGCAGAACAAGGCATCAGTGGTAGTTGGTTTGCGGCATGGGAAATGAGCTATGGCTTAGGTGCGTTACTAAGTGGATTGCTGATTGCTCGCCTTTTAAGGCGTTATGAGCATGAAAATGCAATGATAGTTTCAATTCTAGTGATGGCGATCTTACTTCTTTTGATGGGATCTTACCTTTCCCCTACTTTGATTATATTACTTACTATTGGCCTTGGTTTTTTCAATTCATATAATCGTATTGCAAGAACCAATAAGATGCATCATGTCATTGCGATGGAAGAAAGAGGACGCGTTGAAGGTGGATTAAAACTGTTCTCTACACTAGCGCAAAGCTTGAGTTACGTCGTTATTGCGCTGTTAAGTTATTTACAACTCACAGCCTTAGGTTTCATTATTATCGGGATAGTATTGCTGATCGCAGGGGTGATAATGCTGCACTTAAAACAGCGTTCAAATATTAAAACATTTTTGAATCAAGCTGAAATTATCGGTCACTAGTCTATTGATAGAAACTATACGACCGTCGTTGCTTGCTGTATTAAAATTTAACGAATATTTAAGTACCACTACTAGACAGTAGTGGTACTTAATAGTGGCAGAGCTACTCTTGTTAATCGGCCGAGTATTACAGCTGCCCAGCAAACAATTCAAACACGGGGATTTCATTATCGTCCAGCATGCCCATGGCTTCGGGGTAGCCCACCACATGCTGGTATATACCTTGCGCCAAATAGTTATACAACAAAGGCTTAAATCGACCTTGTATAGGCTCAGCGTCAGCCTCAATTTGTTGATAGCCTTTATGCCACGACAAGGCTAGCATAGCCGAGATCATGCTTATCACAAGCGGCCCTGGCAGCAGAAAATGGGACTTGTATAACAAGAACAACTTGCGCAGAGACTTTTGATTCCAGGCATGGGGGGCTACATCTAAGGAGTTAGCTACACGAATACACTCGCCCTCTGCAAAGCGCTGATCGGAATACGTGGCGAAGTCTTTATTACCTGCGGAAGGGCCCGCAAAAGCAACCGTCGATATTTTTGCGCTCTCAGGCAGTTTTTCGCCCTGGGTATCCTTCAGCCACAAAGCCAGTGTCGGCGCTAAAGCACCACCTAGACTGTGCCCCGTCACGCAGATATCAACGGCGTCTTTACCCTCAATGTCGCCCTGCAAAAATTCTAATAAGCTCTTACCCTCTCCTGGTACGCCGGGTTCCGCAATCATTTCCTGTAACTTGGTTATCCCAATTCCAATGCTCTTAGAAATTTTTGGTTTCAACTTAGCTGCAGGTTTTCCGTACTGCCACGGCACCATGCTAGCCACTTGAAAATCTTCTATTAACCAGTCTTTCAGCCCCACCGGGTTAGTGCCGCGTATGCCTATAACATAACGTGACGGATCTTTAATATTACGCACCAGGTACATTAAGTTGTCATCAAACAAGGCATTGTCGAAGATAAATACTCCCGGCCCCCAGACCAACTCCCATTCATCTTTAACAGGTGCCCAGCTGGTTAAGGCATGCTTAATATCTTTCTCAATTTTTTGAGCATTACACTTATCGGGACCAATTAAATCAAATCCATAGTAAGACATATAAGCAAAGGCCAACATGGTTTGGCTTTTTGAATAACTCATGATCTATTTCCTTTTCATTCGGCACGGTAAACCCGCCATCAAGCAAATGCTTAACAGAGGGACTTAATTACCGCGTTAATTAATAACCAGGTCCGGTATGCAGTACTGAGGGTACTGAACGGAAATAGTTGTAGTTGTGCTGCTTATCTTCTTCCGTAGCAGTCCACTCCGTCTCTAACTTAGCAAGATCTTCTTGCAGCTGGTCAAACACCTTGTGCATATCGTCCTTATACTTCGCATCGACACCATTGAGCAGGTTAGTAAAGTCACCTTGCAGTAGCGTGAATCGAGCCTTGCCGGTTGCCAATGCCACGAATGCCAAAGAACGCCATTCATTTATAGCGGTAGTGCCGCCATCCATAGGCACTTGAACCTTGCTAATGCGAGGGTCCAGAGCCGCACGTATACCCGTTGTGCCATAAACTTGATGACGAATAACCGTGTGGTGAATAGTGTCCGAAGCAAAGCGTGCAACACCCGCCTTAGTCTGGAAGCTCTCGTAACGTGCAGGTAAACCCTTGACCATGACCTGTAACAAACCAGCGTGGAAATCTTGTAAGTACTTATCCGCTTGTACCGCAGCATCATTCGTATAAATAATATCGATCAATGCCGTGGTATAGCCATTCCAGATTTTAGCGTAATCTAACTCCCACTTAATACAGGCATTCGGCAATAGCTCGCCGGGCTTACCCGCAGAACCCTGCATAGTTAGCATCGCAGCACGCGCTTCAAAATCTTCATCTGCGCCATACTCGAAGTTGGAGTAGCAGTCGTTTAAGTGGTGCACCAAGCTATCATGGGTGGTCGCAAAAATTTGACTAAATACCGCGCCCTCTTGAACCAAGTGTTCGGTAGTAATCCCTTCCGCCAATTCATGGGCAAAGAAGTGCAAATACATGAATGTTCTGAATGGATGCGCCCACTGCCCTTGCGCCTCAAAGGCGTCATGCATCGCCACTTCAACCAGGTTATAAGTCATATGTATTTCAGCCAAGTGCTTACCGCTGATCACTTGATAATACATAGAAGCTAATACCAAGCTTTCCGCACGACGGAAGCTAGGGCTGCGCGGGTCTGCTAGCAATACATCAGTGGAGTGAGGCGCCACGACAGAAATCAATTCCAAACGCTTCTTTGTGCTGTTTACTTTAAAGTAAGCCGCACCGCCATAGGACTCATAATCAGGCTTGGTTTCATAGTTCTCTAAGAAGCGGAAATCAATGGTCAACATACCCTCGCCCATTTCTGGAGCAGGCTTTAAGAAAGGCGATGCCACACCAGACTCGGCCAAATACCCCAACAACTGGCCTTCTTTAAAAGCAGCAATCGCAGGCTCAGGCGCTGTGTCCACCTTGCCGCCGTCGGGTAGATGTAAACCAAATATTTTCTTCGTAAACAAGCTAGGCCAGTATTCAGAACCGTCGCTCCAAATAGCCATACGCTTTTTATTGGTCAAGGGAATTTTAACATTCGCTTGAGGCAGGTAGTGATCCAGTATCGCCATGACAGAGAAAGCGGTCCTTGCTGTCTTTATCAATTTTTTAAACAGAGTGACTGATTCCTCTATATTAACAACGGCAGGAATACTCAAACGCTGCAGTAAAAACTCCGGGTGCACTTGATAGTATGGCTTCAAGGTGGTTTTTGAAGGTGGCTTTTTACCACCATAAACTTCCGTCAAATTAAGCGGATGAGGAAAACGGTCTGCGCTAACTAAAAAGAAATACACCGGCGACCAAATCGTATTACTCAACATGACGAGGAAACCACCGAGGGTCTTCGGCAATAAAATCACCGTCAATACCAAACCTGTAATACAAGCACCCACAAAACCCCATAGAGCCAAAGAGCCCTCTGGTAGCACCACTGCAACTGACTGAGAAAAGCCAATGTCTGCAGCCGTCACTTTTAAGATTGCGCTGTACAGTAAAATACCAGAGATAGTACTAATAGTATGGAAGGCTGTGCTCCTCCAGGGAGTAGCAGTACCGATCAACAATGCCGTTAGCTGCGATGCAGCCTGCCCCACTAGCAACCACGCAATGATTTCTCCGCCTGCTGGGATTGTACCAGTTAGCACCATGATTATTTGAGCAACCTGAATACCTGCCAGCGCGAATGCCACAAGGGCCTGTGCACCGCCAAAGAACAAAGCGAAACCCAAACCAAAACAGGCGCCGCCCGCAAGATAGAGCATGGCAAAGCGCATGTCTGCATGAGTCACAACCATACAAGTAATAAAAAAGAAGATGGTAGTAACCACAGGGGCTAAATTTAATAGACGAAGATTTAAAATAAATACGCCAAACTTAGTTCGCGTTTGCTGAAAGGCATGACCGCTCAGTAACAAACCCAATTCAAACAACATACCTAAAACACTACCAATGATAGTGAACAAGAAAGGTAGCCACATCCATGCGGCCATATTCGCCCCAGCCTGAGGCGGTTTCAAAAAGGTAAACAAATCACCCAGCCAAGCCAAGCCCGTAACAGAGGGATTGAGCAGCTGAATAAACATAACGCTAGACAACGCTGCCATAAACAACAAACTCAATATAGAAAAAATTGAGGGCAAGGTTGCATAGGTAGGCTGTTCTGGCTTTTGAAAGCGGACTTCATCCGCATATTGAATAGGTATGGGGGTAGGTATAGGTGATCTTTTTATTTGTCTGACGACCTCGTTACCGCCTCTTTTAATTGATGCAGGATCCTGTCCCGCATCATCCTTCAGTTGAACTGCAGTTTCATTTTTCATATTTGCCCTTTTTGCTTATTTATTATTTAAGTGAGAGTTTTATTCGACATTCCGCACGTAGTTTTTTTGTGATTTTCGAAGGAGTTGCCTACACGTTCGTAAAAGATACGATTGTTGCCCATGATAGATTTTTAAATGTGAATAAGAATGTAATATGAAATTTAAGCAATGTACCACCTCATCAATAATTCAGAAGAAAGACAATATTAATATGGCATGGAAACTTTTTAATATTCAATAAGTAGTAATTATAATTACACTTACTGTGATCTACTCAGCAATAAGTATAATTATTTAGGGGTACGGTACGTAGGTTTTATAATTATTACTAACAAAAAACTGGACATTCGCCATTAGAAAAATTATTGCGACCTAATTAAACGGTCGAAGGATACTAGTTTGCTAACGCAGAAAGGGGGAAATAACGCCAGAGGTTGGCATAGCTGGTTTGGGAGCTTATGATTGCTTTGGACAATAATGTGCATTGCGCAACAAATTTTTAAGCACAATTATTGAGTGATTGATGTATCAAAGCTTCTTTTTTCAACCATTTGATAAACACAGAAATGCGAGACTTTCTGATTGAACCTGAATGATATACTGCTGAGTACTCAACTCCTGGTAGTAGGCTTATATCAAATGGCTT
>Ga0209395_1000842_pt1 | contig 44336 bp, 35 predicted proteins | sample GOMGulsemesocosm_3_FD_184635 | JGI IMG/M metagenome (GOLD analysis project Ga0209395, IMG submission 184635) | Methane-oxidizing microbial communities from mesocosms in the Gulf of Mexico - GOM9D Gulf of Mexico (SPAdes) (version 2) | ecosystem: Environmental > Aquatic > Marine > Cold seeps... | reverse complement strand
AAGATCCGCTGAAGATGAAAGCGTTGCAAAAGGGGCTTACTCAGCTCTCAGAAGAAGGCTCGACGCAGGTGTTTATGCCTCAGCGTAGCAATGACATTATTGTTGGCGCGGTGGGTACCCTACAGTTTGATGTGGTGGCTTATCGTCTTCAGGACGAGTACAAGGTTGAGTGTGGCTACGAAGCCGTGAATGTTTATACGGCGCGTTGGGTTGAGTGCGATGACGTGAAGATGTTTGAGGAGTTTAAGAAGAAAGCCTACGACAATTTGGCGATTGATGGCGGTGGTTATTTAACCTATCTGGCGCCGACTCGCGCTAATCTATCGTTGGCCGAAGAGCGCTGGCCTGATGTGCGTTTTAAAACGACACGTGAGCACTAAGCCGGAAACATCAAGTTAGACCTCTGTCATCACGCTTGTGCCCTGTGGGTAAGCAAAGCGAGAGAGCTTAAACTATTAAGGTTCCTCGCGGGTGTTCGGAATGACAAAGTTTACGGAGGTTGGCGTTAGCAGTTGGATAGCTTGTTAGTAGATGTCCTCGCCGCCCTCATCAACATAGGGGTTAACGGGTTCGCCGGGGATATTATGTTCCTCGTTAGCCCAGGCCCCGAGATCAATGAGCTTGCAGCGTTCGCAGCAAAAGGGGCGGAAGGTGTTTTCGCTAGACCAGGCGGTGGACTTTTTGCAGGTTGGGCAGGAAACGATGGCGGTGGGTTTGTTTTCAGTCATTGGTTTATTTGGCACCTTTTGCCAGTTCAAGATAGCGTTGATGCAATGTTAACACCTTTGCTTTAAGTTCTTCAGTCGTCGAATCATTCAGAATAATATCGTCCGCTCGTGAGCAGCGGGTTTTACGATCCATTTGTGCAGCCATAATGGCTTTGATCTGCTCTGTGTTGCTGTCATCTCGGGCACACGCTCTTTCTAGCTGTATTTGCTCAGGTGCATCCACAACCAAAGTTTTATCGACTAGCTGATGTTGATCTGTTTCTAGCAATAAGGGTGAAGATAGAATCGCATAAGCTGATTGGGCCTGCTGAAGCTGTTGTTGCAAGCGTTGCCTAATCAGTGGATGCAGTAGGGCTTCAAGCCAGAGTCGCTCGGATTTATTCTCGAATATCTGCTGGCGCAGGGCCTGACGGTTGAGTGAACCGTCAGGATTGATTGTCTCATCGCCAAAATGCGCCTGAATCGCGAGTAGCGCCCTGCCTCCAGGCTCTACCACTTCACGTGCGGCAATGTCAGCGTCCACAACCGTGATGCCTAAATCGGAGAATAGATTTGTAACGGTAGTTTTACCGCTGCCAATGCCACCTGTCAGGCCAATTATTATCATGGCGCTATGATACGGTAGAACTCGGGTATGGCAATAGTGGTATTCGCGAGAGGATTAAAGTCCAGCGTAATTCAGGTAAGCACGTGTGATTTCTTCACCCCAAATAGCGGCAATAAAACCAGCTGCGGCGAGGTAAGGGCCGAAGGGGATAGGCACGCTTTTGCCTTTGTTTTTTAATACCAGAAGGAAGATGCCAACAACAGCGCCGACCAGGGACGATAATAAAATGATTATTGGCAGTACCTGCCAACCGAGCCAGGCTCCCAGAACCGCCAGCAGTTTGAAATCACCATGGCCCATGCCTTCCTTGCCTGTCACCAGCTTGAATAACCAGTACACGGACCATAGGCTAAGATAACCGAATACTGCGCCCCATAGGGCTTCGGGTAATGAGCAGAAAAGACCAAAGTTATTGGCGATTAAGCCCAGCCACAAAAGTGGCAAAGTAATGCTGTCGGGTAATAGCTGATGATCAAAATCAATCATCGTTAATGTGATTAGAGCCCATGTTAGCAGCAGCATGGCGCCACCTTGCCAGCTGACACCAAAATGCCAAATTGCCATGCATGACAATAAACCTGTAATAAACTCTATAATCGGGTAGCGCTTTGAAATGGTTGCTTTGCAGTTATGACATTTTCCGCCCAGTAATAAATAGCTGATAACAGGAATGTTTTGCCATGCTTTTATGGGGGTATCGCATTTTGGGCAGTGTGAATTGGGCGTTACCAGATTAAAGGCTGTCTGATTATCTTCTGATGCATAGGAGTCTTCAGTTTCCAGTAATGTTTTACATTGAGATCTCCATTCGCGCTCCATTACGATTGGTAGGCGGTAAATAACAACGTTGAGGAAGCTGCCGATGAGTAGACCAAGAATACCGGCAACAGCAATGCCTGCTGGCATGTTGACAGCTAAAAACTCTAATACTTGCATAGGGATTATTTTTTGTGTGTTGAAAAGATTAAACCACTTGACCCATTTTGAAGATGGGCAGGTACATAGCAATAATCAGGCCGCCAATTAGCACGCCTAACACAGCCATAATCATGGGTTCCATGAGTGCTGTCAGGTTATCGACGGCGTTATCAACTTCTTCTTCGTAGAACTCTGCTGCTTTGTCTAGCATGTCATCTAGCGCGCCTGACTCCTCCCCAATGGCTGTCATTTGCAGTAACATATTAGGGAATACGCCGGTATTGCGCATGGAAAAGTTGAGTTGCTGACCTGTGGAAACATCTTCTCTTACCCGTTCAACGGCCGTTCGGTAAACCACGTTGCCGGTAGCGCCTGCCGTTGAGGTTAGTGCTTCTACAAGAGGGACACCGGCTGCAAAGGTTGTGGATAAGGTGCGGGCAAAACGAGCGTAAACGGACTTGATAAGTATCTCACCCATCACAGGGATTTTGAGTACAAACCGATCAACGGCATCAGCCACTTTTTGTGAGCGTAATTTGGCTTCACGGAAAGAAAATATAAATGCGATCAGTGCAGCGACAAAAATTAGCCACCAGGCCTGCAGGAATTCGGAAATGCCGATCACCATTTGAGTAAAGGCTGGTAATTCCGCACCAAAGCCTTCAAAAATTTCCGCAAAAGTAGGCACTACTTTAACAAGCAAAATACCTGTAACGACAATAGCCACGACCACTACGGCTATTGGATACGTCATCGCTTTTTTAATTTTCTTTTTCAGGGTTTCGCTCTTTTCTTTATATACCGCGACCCGATCAAGCATCGTTTCGAGTGAGCCAGATTGTTCTCCTGATTCAATCAAGTTGCACATCAATTCATCAAACTGGCGTGGATGTTTGCGTAGGGCGCTAGCAAAGTTGGTTCCAGATGCGACATCTGTTTTGATGGCGGCGATTAATTCTTTAAGGGTTAGGTTGTCTAGTCCGTCGGAGACAATATCAAAGGACTGAACCAAGGGAACGCCCGCTTTCATCATGGTCGCCATTTGGCGAGTAAACAGGGTGATGTCGCCAGGTGTGATTTTTTTCTTTTTTGCACTACTAAAGAGTGATGCTTGTTTTTTCCGTACCTTGGTGGGGGCGATTCCCTGTTTGCGCAGTTGCGCTTTAACCAGTGCCATGCTGGCACTGTTCATCTCACCATCGGTCTTTTGACCGCGTTTGTCTGTGCCCTGCCAGACGAATGTCGAGCTTTTAGCTGCTTGGCTTGCCATGCTTAATCCTTGGTCACTCGGTTCACTTCTTCCAGGCTGGTAACGCCCTGTGCGGCTTTCATTAATGCCGATACCCGTAAGTTACGGAAACCTTCTTTTTTAGCTTGGTTGGCAATTTCTAATGAGTTGCCTTCTTCCATGATGATGCGGCCGATCTCTGGGGTTATTTTGACCACTTCATAAATACCCACGCGGCCTTTGTAGCCATTATTACACTGGCTGCACCCGCCACCAGGGGCCATGATTGTGGCTCCTTTCAAAAGCTCGTCGGTAAAGCCTTCTGCAATTAGCGTGTCGTGTGGGACATCCGCAGGTCTCTTGCAGTGTATGCAGAGCCTACGCGCTAAGCGTTGTGCAATAATCAAGCTTACCGAGGTGGCAATATTAAATGCCGGTACGCCCATATTGCGCAAACGCGTTAAAGTTTCCGGCGCACTATTAGTATGTAGTGTAGAAAGTACCAAGTGTCCAGTTTGAGCCGCTTTAATTGCAATTTCAGCGGTTTCCAAATCTCGAATCTCACCTACCATAACAATGTCGGGATCTTGGCGAAGGAAGGAGCGTAGTGCTGTTGAAAAGTCGAGGCCCACTTTGTGATTCACATGGACTTGGTTAACCCCTTCCAAGTTGATCTCTACAGGATCTTCGGCGGTGGAGATGTTGCGTTCTGGCGTGTTTAGAATGTTAAGGCCGGTATAAAGAGAGACCGTTTTACCGGAGCCTGTTGGGCCTGTCACCAAAATCATGCCCTGAGGTTGGTGAAGGGCTTCCATATACAGCTCTTTTTGGTCATCGTCATAACCGAGCGCATCAATGCCCATTTTTGCGCTGCTGGGGTCAAGGATACGTAATACAATTTTTTCCCCCCACAGTGTAGGCAAGGTATTTACCCGGAAATCAATGGCACGTTGTTTAGATAACTTCATTTTAATGCGGCCATCTTGCGGCATGCGCCTTTCTGCAATATCCATTCGAGACATGACTTTTAAACGGGCAGCAAGCCTTTGAGCCAAATTTTGAGGAGGTGATGATACTTCGTGTAATACACCGTCTGTCCGGTAGCGAATTCGGTAGCTCTTTTCGTAGGGTTCAAAGTGAATGTCCGATGCGCCGCATTTAATGGCATCCAACAGAATTTTGTTTACAAAGCGAACAATTGGCGCTTCATCAGCACCTTTTGAATCGTCTTTGTCCTCACCTTGGTCGCTGGTGTCCTCTAGATCTAAGTTTTCAAGATCAGCATCGTCAAGATTGTCTAGCGCGTCATCTTCGGCGTCTAAAAACTTCTCAATGATTTCTGCTAATTTGGCTTCTTCCACCAAAATAGCATCGGTGGTGATACCTGTGTTGAACTTAAATTCATCCAGTGCGGGTAAATTAGTTGGGTCTGAAACGGCAACATATAGACGGTTTCCTCGCTTGAATAGAGGCAGCGCATGGTGGTGTCGAATTAATTTGGCGTCTACTAGCTCTCGAGGAAATAGCTCTGCATCAAATACAGATAAATCTAATAGCGGCGTGCCGAATTCATCAGAGGCAGCGATTGCAATGGGTTTACTGCCAGCTAAACCGCTTTGCACCAAGTGTGTTACGAAGGGGATACGGTTCTGTTTGGAGTATTGGTATGCCTCAACCGCTTGGCTTTGGTTGAGTATTTCATCGGTTACCAAGCGCTTGGCTAGCCCGCTGAGGTGTGTAGTGGCGGTGTCTTGTGGGGTCATATCGTATGCTAGCTAATAGTAGGTGACGTGTTTATGAAAGCATAGCAGCTTTTTATGAAAAACCTATTTGGTATTTTGTATGCTGGTGTATGCAGCGAAAATGCAAAAGAGGTGGTATGCCAGGTCAAGGCCGGGCAATAGTGACAATAAGTGTCAAGTTTGTTGGTGTTTTGTCGTGGCAACACAATTAAGAAATTTTCCTCGTTTCTCCTCGGAGAAAAAATTTAACAATAAAAACATGCGGTTAGATTTTTTCGATGGAATTTTCTTGCGTTTGGCACAGCCGTTGCTATACCTGTTGTGACAACAAATTATTCTCGTGAATTTGTTATTTTAAATCTAGGAGCTTCACATGAAAGAATTGAAAGTAGTAAAAAAGGCACAACAGGGTTTTACTCTGATTGAATTAATGATCGTGGTTGCGATCATCGGTATTTTGGCGGCGGTTGCTTTGCCTGCATACCAGGACTATACGGTGCGGGCGAAAGTCTCTGAAGTGATGTTGGCTGCTTCGACTCACAAAATTTCGGTTGCAGAGTGTGCTCAATCTACTACAGCTCTAACGGGGTGTGGCGCAGGGCTCACAGTTTCAACTGCTAGTGACTATGTAACTGGTGGTAGTGTGACAACTGACGGTATTATTAGCGTAACGGGGTCTGCGGCAGCGCTAGGCGGTAACTCAGATGTGACTATTGTGTTAACTCCAACTCGTAATTCTGATGGTTCTGTTAACTGGGGTTGTACTGCAAGCGCTGGTACTCATTATGTACCGGGTAACTGCAGAAGTTAGCATGTAGCTTCTTAGCGGGTTGATTTATAAGGGTCGGAGAAATCTGACCCTTTTTTATGTTTGATAAAGAAGGGCCGGTTTAGCAGAATGAGTTTTCCAATAAAAGACAGGGTCACCTTCTTATTTTTAACTTTTTTGTTAGTTGTTGCTTGGCTTTATTGGGGGGGGCTTTCCGGCCCTTTTTTACTTGATGATCTGTCTAATTTAAATCCGGCATTTTTAGGCGAGGTCAGCTGGTCAGGTTTGCTTGATGTGACCAGTAAAAATACCAGCGGGGTTTTGGGGCGGCCTATCTCTGTTGGTAGTTTCACCGTTACGGGGTGGCTGCATGGTTGGAGTCCCTGGGGGTATAAATACCACAACTTGCTTCTTCACATCCTTAATGGCGTTTTGCTTTTTTATTTGTTAGGCCGCTTGCTTGAGAGGATGAAGTCTATTGCGCCTCACATGGCTTGGGGGCTCGCTGCTCTTTCTGTTTCAGTGTGGTTAATTCATCCATTACAGGTCAGTACCGTGCTATACGCAGTGCAGCGTATGACAATACTATCTGCCACTTTTACTATTCTAACTGTGCTCGGTTATGTTTTGGTTCGGCTGGGAGGCAGAAAACCTGCACGGAAAATTCTGTATTATTGTTTCCTGTTTCCTGTTGGTGTAATGATGGCTAGCCTGAGCAAGGAAACGGGAGCATTGATCCCCTTATATATATTATTAGTTGAAGGGGTGTTTTTTAAATTTAAAAGCTTAGAGAGTGAGTCGATAAAAATTGATCGGGTGTTTTGGGTTGCGGGTATCGTATTGCCGCTCGCACTTGGTAGTCTTTATTTTGTTTCTCACTTAGATGAGCTGGTTGATTATAACCTAAGGCTGTTTACATTGTTGGAGCGACTGTTTACGCAGACCCAGGTTATTTGGTTTTATGTACAGTTAATCGTGTTTCCAAAGCTGTCTCACCTTAGCCTTTATCATGATGATTTTCCTTTGAAATCAGCAGCTGATTTTTGGGTGGTAATAGCTGTTTTTGGTGTTTTATTAGCTTTTTTTCTGGCCTATATTTGCAGGAAAAACTGTCCCTTGATGAGTTTTGGTATCCTCTGGTTTTTTATTGGCCATTTGATGGAGTCAACGGTTTTCCCTCTTGAAATGGTTTTTGAGCACCGTAATTATCTACCTGCTCTAGGGATTATATTACCTATTTGCTATTTTGTATTACAAGTTAAGTGGTTGAAAATTTTAGGATGTGGGTGTTTTGTTTTATTAATGGCGTTGTGCTTTGTTCGCGTAGGGGCTTGGGGGGATGAAGGCATATTATATGCCGTTGCTGTTCATGATAAGCCTTCTTCATTTAGAGCTCAGATTAATATAGCTGATTATTACTGGGAGCATGAGGCGTATGAGCAGGCTTTACGGCACCTTAAAATTGCCAGTGAGCTGGCCCCGGAAGATGTGGGGCCAATTTTATATCAAGTTAGGATGGTCTGTGCTTTACAAGGTAATGTTGAAAAAAAATTATTAGAAGAGGCGGAGCATAGGGCCGGAACTTATCCATTAACCCCTTATGGACTGTCGTCGTTGGGAGTAACTGTTATGTTCACTGCTAACAATAGTTGCCAGTCGTTAAAAATGGAGTGGGTAAGAAACCTAGTGAGCCGAGCAATTGCTAACAAAATAACCAGTCAATCTAAAACTAGGCTTGGGCACTTATACAGCATGCTTGCCATGGCAGAGTTTCATTCTGGGAATTATGAAATAAGTCTAGAGGCTTTTGATAAGGCCTATCAGTTTGGCGGTAAGACAGAAGCCGTAATAGAAAAGGCTTATATGCTTCTTAAGCTTAAAGACTTCGATAGATTTAATGAGACGCTATTGCTTCTAAAAGAAATCCAGGAAAGGTCTTATACTGAAAGCTCACATCCGGTTGAGCGACTTGAACAAAAACATCAATCAATGATTAACGATAATATTGAGAGTTTAGGTATATGACAACATGTAAAGTTAGCTTTGTCATCCCAGCGAAAAACGAAGAGAAAAGTATCGGTGGAATTGTAGAACGGTTGGTCGCACGATATCCCAATTTTGAGGTATTAGTAGTTAATGATGGATCAAACGACAAAACTGCCGCTAATGCAGAGGAAATGGGGGCAAGGGTGGTTAGCCACCCTTATTCAAAAGGGAATGGGGCCGCAATAAAGACAGGTAGCCGTAAAGCTAAAGGCGAAATATTGGTTTTTATGGATGCCGATGGCCAGCATGATACAAATGATATTCAAAAACTATTAAATAAAATTGATGAAGGGTTCGACTTGGTGGTGGGAGCAAGGGAGGTTGATACTCATGCTTCTTGGTTCCGGAAGTATGCGAACCTCTTTTATAACCGTTTAGCGTCTGCCATGACGGGCCATAAAATCGAAGATTTAACCTCTGGTTTCAGGGCGGCAAAAGCATCTTATTTTAAGAAGTTCTTGTATTTACTTCCTAACGGCTTTTCATACCCGACTACTAGCACCATGGCATTTTTTCGGTCCGGTTATTCTGTGGCTTACGTATCTATTAAGGCAAGGCAGCGGGAAGGTAAAAGTCACATCAAACTGTTCAAAGACGGGACAAGGTTTTTTGTAATTATTTTAAAAGTTGGCGCTTTATTTTCACCAATGAGGCTTTTTTTACCGGTTAGTGCCGCATTGTTTTGTGTTGGTTTATTCTACTACGGCTACACTTATATTAATTACAGTCGTTTCACTAATATGAGTGCGCTGATGTTTGTTTCATCTATTATTACTTTCTTAATTGGAATAATTTCAGAACAAATATCCTCTTTACACTATAGAGGTGTTGATGAAGGTTCCGCTATTGACGACGGCAAATAGAGCGCGAACTGGTTTAGGGGAATTGATCGTTTATTGTTGAGCTTTTAAGTGGCGGACTCGTGAAAGTATTCAAATGGGGTATAGGTATTGTTTTGATGACAGTCCTATTGACCTGGTCTCTCTTGGACGGGGACTTATTAAATCAGTTTAATATTAGGCTTTTATTAGAAGTTGCGAGTATTTCATTAATAATAATTTTTCTTAATAGCAGGATCATATCGCAAATAACAGTCGTGTATGGCAAGGGCTTGAATCTTGCGGAAACAACTTTGTTGTCTGTAGTTAGTGCGTTAGGCAATAGTCTTGCGGGTCTCCCCTTAGGTACCGGTATTAAATTGTTTTTGATGAAAAGGCGTGGAGGTCTAACGGCAAGACAGGTGGTAGCAGGATTTCTATACTATACTTTTTTAAATTGCTTCATATTGTTAAATGTAATCGTTTGTGTTTTTGCTTTTTCCTCATGCAACGCATTCTATATGCTACTACCAATTGTTATTGCTTTTGTGGTTTTTATACTGCTGTATCTAGGGCGTTCTTCGCAGATATATTTTGAAGTGATAGCCCCTCTCCTTAATATGAAGTTCTTAGTGAAATCTGTAATGACGAGTGTCACGGTAGTCTTTTTCATGCTTTATGCATACAGGCTTGCGTTGTTTAGTTTTTACCCTGAGCTGTCTAATATTGCCGTAACATGGATGTCGGCTTCTAGCCTATTAGCTGGATTTAGCGTGGGGGCCCAATCATTAGGCGGCGGACAAGAACTGATTATGGGAATGGCGATGAAAATTTCCAATTATGGAGTACTTGATGGAGTAGAAGTTGCGTTGTTTTTACGTGTTTCTTTCCTGTGTACAAGTGTAGTTATGTTTTCTGTCATGTTGCCTTATATATATAAAGAAGGGTGGCGGGCCTCTATTTTGTTTGATGACCGAAATTCATAAGACTGTTTTTCAACTTTACCCAACTTACGTGGCTGCAGGTGTAAAACATCTGTGGAGTGATTATTTGTAATGACTAAGACAAGTGAAAATAAAGAGTCTCATTTGGTTGTAGGTGATATTAATGAGATTAAAAACTTTTATGAAACTGTGTATTACGCTAAGCGTAGTGATAACTTGCACGTGGCTAGGCATTATTTCAGGTTATTTAATAAGTTAGGTCTTAAGCCCAAACAAAAAATTCTGGATGTTGCCTGCGGAAGTGGTGAGTGGTTGAAGGTTTGTGAAATTTCAGGGCTTGATGTCAATGGGGTGGACTTGTCAGAAAGGGCGATTGAAATATGTGAGCTGAATATGCCAGCGGGTAATTTTTTCTCTCAATCAGCTGAAAAATTACCTTTCGAAGATGGTTCCTTTGACGTAGTTACCTGTTTGGGCTCGTTAGAACATTTTGTGGATCCTGTTAAGAGTTTGCAAGAAATGGTTAGGACGTCAAAAAGTGACGCGGTTTTTGTGATTTTAGTTCCTAATAAAGGGTTTCTGACAAGGAGGTTAGGTCTATTTGGTGGGACTCAGCAAGTTGATGCAAAGGAAGAGGTTCGTTTTCTTGATGAGTGGAATGAGCTATTTGAAACTGCGGGACTCAAAGTGGCAAAACGCTGGAAAGATTTGCATGTTTTGAATTGGCAATGGATTAGGAAGGGTAAACCTATTTATTGGCCTATTAGGGCTCTGCAAGGCCTGTTGTTATTAGTCTGGCCTCTCAGCTGGCAATATCAAGTTTATCATTTATGTGAGAAAAAATAATTTTAGTTGGGGGCTCATCATATGAAAGTTATTTTTATTTCCAGAGCATACCCTCCAACAATAGGCGGGATAGAAAAGCAAAATTTTGAGATTGGTTGTGCTTTGTCAGAGCTTGCTGATGTCAAAATTATTGCTAATACTCGCGGGAAAAAGTTTCTTCCACTTTTTTTGTTTTTTGCTTTTTTTAAGGCTCTTTTTTTTGTACGTAGTTATGACGTAATTCTCTTAGGGGATGGTTTGTTGAGTGTGCCTGGCTGGATTTTGAAAAAACTGAGCGGCAAGCCTGTTGTATCAATAGTTCATGGCTTGGACATCACTTTTTCCTCTTCGCTATATCAAAAACTTTGGGTACGGTTTGCTCTCTGTAGGCTGGATGCCTTGTTTGCAGTAGGTCATGAGACTATTCGTCAAGCGGTGAACAGGGGGGTTAAGGCGGAGAAGTGTGTTTTTATTCCAAATGGCGTTGAGCCTGTAAATCAAGTAATGGGAAAATCAGAAGCAGTAAATGGTCTAAATTTAAAGGAAAGCAGGTATCTCTTAACGCTTGGTAGACTGGTAAAGCGCAAAGGCGTCGCTTGGTTTATTAAAGAGGTTATGCCGTCGTTGCCCGATGATGTGATTTATCTTGTGGCTGGGGATGGGGTCGAAAAGCAAAAACTGGAAAAACTTGTAAAGTTTCATTCATTACAAGACAGGGTGATATTGCTTGGAAAAGTTTCTGAATTAGAGAAAGTTCGGCTTTTATATGCTGCAGATATTTTTGTTCAACCTAATATTCAGGTTGATGGAGATATAGAAGGTTTTGGCCTAGTCGTTCTTGAGGCAGGTATTGCAGAAATGCCAGTTGTTGCGTCAAAACTTGAGGGGCTTAATGACGCAATAAAGCATAATGAAAATGGTTTACTTGTAGAGTCCGAAAATGCGCAAGAATTTATAAGTGTCTTAAGTGGGCTTTTAGATGAGCCACAAAAAAGAAAAGAGCTAGGTAAAAAATCCAAAATTTATATTGAGTCCAGTTGCTTGTGGAGTCATGTGGCCAGATCTTACAACACTGAATTACTAAAGTTGTTGTAGTTAGAGCTGTCTGTGTAGAGGGCAATATCGTGATTTTAATACCACTTTATTCCCCGAAAGAGTTTGTCTTTAATGATGCCTAGTGCATTACGATCATGATGATGTATCTCCTCCCGAACCCCCCAAGAGCTAGCCAACTATGGCCTTATATTCAAAATAGATAAAGTTAACGAAATTATGAAAGCAATATATACCGCAGTTGGTTTGGCTTCACTTCAGCTTATAGCTACCTATCTTTCTGTAAATGAGGTCGAACTGGCGGCCATGTTGAGGGGAGTTCTAGCTAATAGTGCATTTTTCTGGGTGTTGCTAATTTTGGCAAGCTCTTTAAGAGCAATGCGGTTGACAGCGATTGTTTTGCTGGCGGTGGGCGCTGTTAGTGCTTTGATTAATACTCATATCAGTATCAATGGCTCTTTGCCGTCTTTAGGCCATGCAGCATTGGCAAGTAATGGGGCCTTCCTTGAAGCCTTGATGTTGCAGCCTAGTTTATATATATGGTTAGTTTTGGCGGTTACCATTCTGTGGGGAGGGCGAGTGTTACCGTGTGGCTTGTTTATTAAGCCTTCACGTTTTTTAGGGTATAGCCTTGGGAGTGTTTTGACCGTTTTCCTGCTGGCCACCAGTTTTCTCCCGGTTCCGGCATTCAGTAAATGGTACGCCAAGAGTTTCGTTGAGTTTAATTTACCAACTAGACAAATTGATACTGGTCATATTCAGGGGCGGTTGGATGGACATAGCTTAGTCGATTCAAGAGAAAAGGGCGCGCGGGGTGCTTTAACGCCAGTAAAAAATGTAATTTTGGTATTGGTGGAGGGATTAAGTCAGGCGCATATCGATGCTGGCTGGCTACCTCAGCTGAGGCTACTTGAGCAACGAGGCCTTAAAGCAATACGTTTTCTTAACCATCAGCGGCAAACAAATCGAGGTCTATATAGCTTGTTCTGTGGTGCTTATCCCAACCTGCTTGCTGGCGTCGCCAAGGCTGACTTAATGGCGTTATCGGGGTTGAAGCAATCTTGTTTGCCGCACGCCTTGGAGAAAGGTGGCGTTGAGACCGCTTTTATTCAAGCGGCTAGTCTAAATTATATGTCTAAGGATTTGTTTGCCGAGGCTGCGGGATTTTCTATAGTGAAGGGACAGCATGAGATAAGTCAACCCGAACTCGTGGGGCCTTGGGGAGTAGATGACGTCTCCTTGTACCGGGAGGGGCTACGTTATCTTGAATCTTCTGGTCCAGAGAAACGCTTTCTGGCTATGCTGACTACCAGTACACACCCACCCTACCGTGTACCAGATGGAGGCCAAGGAAAGCAGGAAGCTTTTAGGTATGCCGGTGAAGCAGTGGGTTGGTTAGTAGATGAATTGGAGCGAAGAGATATTCTGGATGAAACAATTATCATTATTAGTTCGGATGAGTCTTCAACCGGTGATTTGGCTGTGCACACGGAGCTACCAGGGGACAATTATGGTTACCTGTTAGCCTTAGGGGGTGGGCTGTCCGGTGTTGCCACGGGGTTGCGAGGACAAGTAGACTTGCCTGCAATCATTAGTGAGTTTTTGGGATCTGATTGGGGGGTGAGTGGTGTGCCTTTGTCGAGTACTCCCCATCCTCTACGTCGTTTATATGCGGGCAATGCTTTCCAACAAGAATTATATGAGATCACTGCTGATAGTTTCGTTCGTTGTAATACCAGTTTCCAGTGCAATAAGAAAGTGGTGGAGCAGCGTATATATGATTTGGTAAAGCAGAATGACCTGACCGAAGCTGATCAAGGACCAATATTGGCTAATATGTCTTTGCGTAATTTCGATGCCAGTCTTGATCCGATGGTGCTAGGGCGGCTTATTACTACTAGTCCTAGAGGTAGTACACTTTTTGCTAAAATTGACTTGGATACCAGTGCTTCTCCTGACCGGAAAGAAGACAAAGTTGTCGATTTTTTAGGTTGGGATTGCTCAGAACAAGTTGGCGGTAATATTTCACTGCGTTTTACTGTGCCAGGAGGAAAGTCGACCAACCCTCGTTATTTTTCCTTTCCGCAAAAGTTTGATCAGCAATGTCATAAATTATGGGTGCATGATTTGGTTCAGCCCACTAGTTCCAGCTGGAAGTTGAACGAATGGCGGTTAGAAGTAGACCCAGAAGAAAGTGCTATCGTGGATCATATCGCTAAGGAGAAATTTCAGCCATCTCAACTTAAACGTATTGCTCACGCTGGAGGTGGGCTTGATAATAAGGTTTATACTAACTCGATAGCCGCACTGGACCACAACTATGCCCTAGGGTTTCGTCTATTTGAATTGGACTTCATTTGGACTAGTGATAGTCAGCTAGTTTGTGGTCACGATTGGCAGGACTCAGTCGATAAGAATCACGGTTTCCGTTATGAAGTTGCTCCAACTCTTGCTCAGTTTGATCGAGACTTTGCTAATAGCAAATATGCCCCTTGTACTTTAGGGGCTCTCACGGATTGGCTAGTCAGACACCCTGAGGTTGAGGTTGTTACAGATATTAAGGATCAAAATCTAAAAGGACTTGTGCTCTTGAGGCAGTCTTTAGGTAGTAATGCATCACAAATAATTCCTCAGATTTATGCTCCGTCTGAGTACTCTGTGGTGAGGGAAATAGGGTATGAGCAAATCATTCTTACTCTATATCGTTATGGCGGTGATACTCGGCAGTTATTAAAAGATATTTCAGGTCTGCAGTTGTTTGCTATTACTATGCCAAAGCACCGAGCTTTGGGAGGATTAGGGGTGTTGCTCGGTAAGCTGGGTATCGCTACCTATACACATACAATAAATGATATTAACAGCTTTGGAGTTTTTCGCGAACATTGGGGAATTGATGAAATATATACAGACTTTATTACACCTTAACCTCTACTTTTGATGCCCACTAAAAAGGGGCGGATTACCATGTCACTGTCGCCCGATAGCGAGCTAACTAGCAAGGCATTAACGATGGCGTTTGAGTCGAGAGGACGACCGCAAGGGGTGATGTTCCATTCTGATCAAGGCTGCCAATACACCAGTCTGAGATTCCGTCAGCACTTATGGCGCTATCAGATAGAGCAAAGTATGAGCCGTCGGGGTAACTGATGGGATAACGCACCGATGGAGCGATTCTTTAGGAGCCTTAAGAGTGAGTGGGTACCTGAGACAGGTTATCAATCGTTTGGTGAAGCCAAGCAAGCGATAACGAATTATATCGTTGGATATTACAGCCAGATCAGGCCGCATCGTCACAATGATACACTGCCCTCGAATGTTGCTGAAAAGCAGTACCGGGATGCGTACAAAACCGTGGCCAGTTTTACTACTACATAGGGCTCTGCAATAAATTCTGTCTTAGCGGTTGCTTTCGTCAGCATGGTTCGAAAGTCGTTGATATCTTTTCAGTTTTGAGTGTTTTTTCCGCTTAGCGGGAAACAGCTTCAAGTTCTACTTCTACTTTTTTCATTATGCCTACTCTCCCATACATGGGATTAATGATAGGCAGTTACACAGATTTTTTTACAGTCTCTTAAATTGCTATTAATTGATGTTTTTTGAGTAATGTTTTGAATTCTTCTGCCGCCACCGGCTTACTAAAATAAAACCCCTGCACCAACCGAACCCCCTGTTCACGCACAAACGCTAATTGGCTTTCAGTCTCGACCCCTTCTGCAACCAAATCTAAATCAAGACTGTTGGCCATGGCGACAATTGCGGTAACAATGCTGGCATTGTGGCTGTTGCTATCAACATCAACGATAAAGCTTCTATCAATTTTTAATTCATCCAGCGGGAATTTGCTAAGGTAATTCAGGGATGAATAGCCGGTTCCGAAGTCGTCAACAGACAGCCGGACGCCCATTTCTTTTAATGCCTGCAGGATTTCAATGGTGGTGTCGGCGTCGTTCATGATGACGCTTTCGGTCAGCTCCAGTTCCAGGTATTTAGCCTCTAGTTTTGTTTCCCGTAAAATTTTACGGGTTTGAGAGACCAGGTCGGACTGCTTGAATTGCAGGCTGGATAGATTGACGGAAATTTTTTCCAGTGACAATCCTTTTGCTTGCCAAGTTTTAAGGTCGCTACAGGCTTGGTTAAGTACCCAAGCACCGATATCGATGATCAGCCCCATTTCTTCTGCAAGGGGGATGAACTGGGCCGGAGAAACCAAGCCGTGTTGAGGGTGGTTCCAGCGAACCAAGGCTTCGGCTGAGGCCATTTTTCCTGTTTGGATATCAACTTGGGGCTGGTAAAAAACGGTCAGTTCCTGCCTTTCGAGGGCTCTGCGTAATTCAGCTTCAAGCTGCAGGCGTTCGCGACCCATGCTGTTCATGGTGCTGGAATAATACTGGAAGGTATTTTTGCCAGATTTTTTTGCGTGATGCATGGCGGTATCGGCATGTTTTAACAGACTCTCCTCGTTGTCACTATCAACGGGAGCAACGGCAATACCGATACTGAGGGTCACAACCAGTTCATGCCCATGCAGCTTCATGGGTCGGCTGAGCACGTTCAGTAGATGTTTTGCAACAGTACCTGCGATTGCTGGGTCTTCAATCAGGTCCAGGACCAGCGCAAATTCGTCGCCACTTAAACGTGAGGCGGCGATTTCTGTCTCAGGTGTGATATGGCGGGCAATAGATGCGTTGCCGGAAATGCAGGTGTTCAGGCGGGCCGCTATTTCCTGTAATAATTTGTCGCCAATGCGGTGCCCAAGGGAGTCGTTAATGCGTTTGAAATTGTCGATATCAATGTATAAAACGGCAATTTTATTCGTGGACTCGTTGGTTTTTTCGAGCATTTTTTCAAGTTGCTCGGTGAACAGTTGACGATTGGGTAGGCCTGTGAGGGTGTCATAATAGGCTAGCTGGCGCATACGGTTCGCCGCCAGTTGTCGCTCGGTAATGTCCTGGGCGATACCAACCAGCAGGTTGTTATCATCTTCCCGTGATAGCTGCAGGGATAGCTCGGCGGGGTAGGCAGTACCGTTTTTACGCAGAATGGTGGTGGTGAGCAGTTGCTCATTATATTCGCCGCTGTAAAGATCGCTAACGATTTCTTTCAGCTGGTTTTCAGATAGTTCAGGAAGTAGCTGACTCAGTGTTAGCTTGTTTATGTCGGTTTCCGCATATCCTGTGTTGGTGCGGGCGCGGCGGTTGGTTTGTTGTAGCTTGAGGCTGTGATCATCACAGATATAAATTTCATTAGATGAGCTTTCTATTACTTTACCCAAGCGGATAGCAGTTTGTTGTGCTGCGTGATGTTCTCGTATGGCTCGGGCTGCCTGTAACATATAGCGAATGCGGTGGCCGAAAATAGGCCAGTTAAGCGGTTTGACGGCAAAGTCGGTGGCACCTGCTTCGTAGGCGTGATTGATGGACTTGGTGTCATCCATGCCGGTCGACATCATGATGGGAACGAGTTTTCCCTTTGGATGGTGACGAATATCGGCACAGGCTTCCAGGCCGTTCTTTTTCGGCATTTCGATATCCAGAATGACAATGTCAGGCGTCTCTTCATCAAAGCTTTGCAGGGCCTCTATGCCGTTGCCCGCTTCGTTTACACGAATGCCATGACTTTCCAGCACGCTACGCATCACGATGCGTACGGTGGTGTCGTCATCGACAATCAGTGCTAGTGCTGTTTCAGACTGAGATTGGTTGCTCATTTGATACTTCTAACTCCTGTTCAAGCTGTATAGCGGCTTTACGGTAGCCCGTTTCAATTGCACACATTAGAGGTGTAATACCTGCTGTCGCTCCCTCTCGTCCAATTGCTTCCAGCTCTTTACAGTGTTTGGCTAATTCTAGCGCGCCAACATTAAAGCTGCTGGATTTTAATGCATGGGCGGCTTGATAAAGCGCCGTTGTGTCATGGGCTGTTTCAGCCTTGGCGAGACGCTTTAGTAGGGGGGGCGCTTCATCCAGATAGACACGAATTATTTTAGCAACGATGTCAGGTTGGCCGGGTTGCTGCAATGTACGCAAGATATCTAAAGTGTTGAAGTCTATTGAGCCATTGCTGTTGCGGCTAGGTTTAGGCTCTAGTGCTGGACTGATGGTTATTTCCCTCTCGGCAGCTGGCGATTCAGGTTCATTTACTGCAGGTTTCAGGGCATTGATCAGTACTGTCTGTAGTTCGGCATGGGTATAGGGTTTTGTTAGGTAGTCATCCATGCCTGCTGCAAGGCATTTTTCACGTTCGCCCTCGATGGCATTCGCGGTGAGGGCGATAATGGGGGTGCGCTTATTGGATGTGCCTTGGGTTGTGTTAGCAAAGTCTTCACGTTTGCGGATAGCAGCAGTGGCTGAATAACCATCCAAAACAGGCATCTGACAATCCATCAGAATCAAATCGAATTTATTGGCTGAAAAGGCCTCAACCGCGAGTTGACCGTTGCCAGCAATGGTGGTTTCGCAGCCCATCCAGGAAAGCATTGTCACGGCAACTTCCTGGTTAACCACGGTGTCTTCCGCTAACAGTACTTTTGCGTTGAGCTGGGGTGGGGGATTTTCCTGAACAACACCATTGTTGTAGTTGCCGGGCGTCAGCGGGCTAATTTCGTGATTAGCGTAATTAATGATGACGTTATAGAGTTCGGATTGGTGTAATGGGCGGTTGAGCAGTTGTACAACATTAGCGGCTTGCAGAGCGAGAGCATCAGGTGTGGCAGAACGAGGCACCATTAATACGAAGGGTGGTACGTCAATGGTCTCGTCCTGGCGGATTTTGATAGCGAAATCCAGTACATCTGTGCCGCGAATAATATCTTGCTGTAAAAAAGCAAAATCAAAAGGTCTATCCTGCGATTGAAGGGTGTAGCTGATGTCATCCAGAGAGTTGATGCGATGATGGGGTATTTTCCAGAACTCCAGGTTATCGCAAAGCGTGTTGCACACGGCTTCATTGTCACCAATGACCAGTAGATTCAGGGCAGATATCATCTCGACATGGGATGCTGGTGTGTTTTTTTCTTCGGGCTGAGCCTTAACTTTCAACTGGAACCAGAAACGGGTGCCTTTGCCTATGGTGCTGTCAACGCTGATGTCGCTGCCCATTAGCTCTATCAGTTGCTGGCTAATAGTTAGTCCTAAGCCTGTGCCACCATATTTCCGAGTGGTTGACGTATCAGCCTGACTGAAGGCGTTGAAGATGTGTGATAGCTTGTTGCTTTCGATACCCGTACCAGTGTCTGTAACTTCAAAATGAAGTACTGCAAAATCTTGCTGTGGGTTGGGGTCGGCGCTAATTTTAAGTTTTACGGAGCCTTTCTGAGTAAATTTGATGGCGTTGCTGAGTAGATTGGTTAGTACCTGACGTAAACGTACGCCGTCAACCTCGATATCCAGCGCGATAGAGGGGGCGAGCTCATAGATTAATGACAAGCCTTTCTCATCGGCCAGACCGGCAAACATGTTGATGATGTCTTCGATAAACCTGCGTAGATTAACGCGAGTTGTATTTAAATCCAGCTTGCCCGCTTCGATTTTTGAGAAGTCCAGAATGTCGTTGATTACTTCCAGGAGGCCTGTGCCTGATTCAGATATTACGTCAACGATGCGCTGCTGTTCCATGGTCAGGTCAGTTTTGGATAGCAGATCGGACATGCCCAGCACGCCGTTCAGCGGGGTGCGGATTTCGTGGCTCATGGTGGCAAGAAAATCACTTTTTGCTCGATTGGCGGTTTCAGCTGTATCTCGAGCGTTTAGTGCTTCATTGGTGGCGTGACTGAGCTGCTCATTGCTGAGGGTTAGCTGCTGAGTACGTTCATTTACTTTGCGTGCCAGAAGTTCTTGATTGGTCTCCAGTTTAGTTTTGTAGGCCCTGATGCTTTTCAGCATGTAGGTCAGGCTGGTTGCCACTTCTTTAATTTCGTGGGTGCTATCCTTGGGGAGTTTTTGGTCAAAATTACCTTCAGATATACCGTGAGCTACTTTAACCAAAGCCTTTAATGGTTCAGTAATTCGACGGGTCATGAAGAGTGCGGTAAACGCAAAGATAAGCACGAAAAGCAGGGCTGCACCGATGATATTAATTGAAAGCCTCAGCAGCTCTTCCTTGAATAGGGTTTTGTCTAGCCCGAGGCGTACATAACCCATGATGTAACGACTTTGAGAGCCCTCGCTATTGAGTAGTGTGCTGATAAAAGTTTCTTGTGTGATGTTTTTGTAAATTGGGTTGATAGCTGAAAAAATTGGAACCAGCACATCCAGATATTCTGTTTGAGTGGTGCTGTCGGTAAAATTAACGGTACTGTTGTCAATGTTGTTGAGCTGTTTATTAATATCCGGCAGTTGGGCGGGGGCTATTGTGCGATCAAAAATCAGTTTTCCTTGAGCGTTATAAATCTGAGCGTAAGTGGTGTTGTTGTTTTTAAATAGCGCTCTTGCTGCCTGTTTTAATATCGGTTTGTTTTGGTAATAAATGGCTTTTTCCAAGCTGTGGTCACGGGGGGTGGCGGTGTTGATGCCTTCTTTAATAAAGTGCTGGGTGTCACGCTCGTACGTTGTGAAAATCATATAAGCGGACACGATCGCGGCGGCTAGTATGGCCAGAGTAATGACGACACGGTTGAATTTTGTTGTGATTGTAGCGCTTCTGATAGCAGGCATGGAGTTGTTTTTTTGATTGCCGTGAAGCTCGGACAGTTAGTGTCCAAAGCAAGTTAAAAGTCCCATTAAGCATAGTTCTTTTTGCTAATTGCGCTAGCGGTGGGTTTAGTTGTTGGAGTTTGATTCCATGAGTAGAAAAGGGTCGATGCGTGCGTTATTGAGGCTGACGGACCAGTGCAGGTGAGGACCGGTAACACGGCCGGTTTTTCCTACCAGGCCAATGATGTCGTGAGCTTGAACTAGGTCACCTTCTTTAACGTCGATTTGGCTCAGGTGGCAATACATTGAAATTAATCCTTGGCCGTGGTCGAGTAAAATAGTGTTGCCATTAAAGAAGTAATTTCCAGTGGCGGCCACAATTGCTTCCGCCGGGGCTTTTATGGGTGTGCCTTCAGTTGCGGCGATATCTAGGCCGCTATGGGGGTTGCGGGGTTGGTCATTGAAAAAACGTCGTAAGCCAAAGGGGCTACTGTAGGGGCCTGTCACAGGTTTAATCAGTGTTAGCGATGGCGTTAGCTGGTTATCCCAGTTCTTAAAGGCTTCCACCATAATTTTTTTTTCACGACCAATGCGCACTAGGTCCATTGGGGCAGGGTTGACCTGCCGTTTGTTGGTCAGAATGATGCGTTGTTCTTCGTAGGTTTTTGGCTGTACTGTAAAAGCGATTTTTTTATTTTCACTGAGGGTGACATGATGGGTTCCGGGTTTAGCTGCTAAGGGGATGCCAATAACGGCGTTCCAGCCTTGTTTGCCATTGGCGACCAGCATAACTCGTGTGTTGCGATAGTAAGCGCTTGGCGGCTGAGCAGTTGAAAGTTCCGCGTCGAGGACTTCAATAATTGCTATGCCTCCGGGCACAGGGGTGTGTGCGGGAATGTTGCTGGCGGCAAGCTGCCCAGAGCCAGCTGCCAGTATTAGCAGCAGGCTGTACTTTAGAGATGTTTTAAATTGGTTAAACCCCATCGCTGTTTTCCTCAATAGTTTCAACTGCACACTGTATTTTGCCTTGTCCGAGTTGCGCGCTTATTTTGTCGCCTACCTGAAGTTGTTTGCTGCTGTGGATAATACGTTGTTGCTCGTCTTTTATAATGGCATAGCCTCGTCCCAGGGTTTGCAGTGGACTGAGGGTGTGAAGAGCCAAACCGTTGCTTTTTAGTCGCTGATGTAAGCCAGACAGGTGTTGTTGCATAGCTCTTTGTAGGCGTTGAGACAGTTGTTGATTGCTCATGTTTAGTCGTGCAATCTGGTGTTCTGGTTGGCAGTTTTCCATGTTGGCGGTTTGCGTGGCGAGATGGGCTCGTTGCAACTTGAGTCGATTTGTTATCGCTGTTTTTAATCGCGCCTCCATATCATCTAATCGTTGAGTCTGTTCCTGGAGCTGTTGCCCAGGGTGGCGTAGGCGTTTCGAAATATGATCAAGCTGCTGTTTTGCCTGTTGCAACCTACGGTGCAGGTTTTCAGATAGGGTCAGCCGGGCTTTAAATAGTGCGGCCTGCCAATGCTGGTGGTCGGGGCTGAGTAACTCAGCGGCGGCCGATGGCGTTGGTGCGCGCATATCGGCGACAAAATCGGCAATGGTGAAGTCGATTTCATGGCCAACGGCCGAAATGATTGGAATGTTGCTGGCGAAAATGGCGCGAGCCACGGCCTCTTCGTTAAAGGGCCATAGATCTTCCAGCGAGCCGCCGCCGCGCCCGACGATTAGTGCGGCGATGGGATTGTCGCTAGAAAGGGTTCGATTTGCGAGTTTAATGCCTTCGACAATTTCGGCCGCGGCGTCTTTACCCTGTACCAATGCAGGAATCACTGACACTGGAATGCCGGGGAATCGGCGTTTCAGCACCGTTAAAATATCGCGAATAGCTGCGCCACTGGGCGAGGTGATAACGCCAATATGCGTAGGCAAGGAGGGTGGTGGCCGTTTGTGTGTTTCGTCGAACAGACCTTCGTTGCCAAGTTTGAGTTTTAATTCTTCAAATTGGCGCTGTAATTTTCCTTCGCCAGCATCAATCATATTTTCGGCAATAAGTTGGTAGTCGCCACGGCCTTCGTAGAGGCTTGCTTTAGCGCGAACAATAACATGCATGCCATTTTTAACGGTTATACGCAGACTTCGGTTGCGGTTGGTAAACATGGCGCAGCGCACCTGAGCCTTGTCATCCTTGAGGGTGAAGTACCAGTGCCCTGAGGCGGGTTTGACCAGATTGGAAATTTCACCTTCTACCCATACTTGCCTGAATTCGTTTTCCAGCAGGGTGCGTGCCCGACGGTTTAGGTCTGAAACCGTGATGATTTCGCGTTGAGTATTGGCGCTGTTGTTCATGGAGTTAGGGTTACTTGAATGTGATGAAAACTGAAAAGCAGTATATCAGCCGCCAGCGCTTAAGGAACCCTTAGGCTAGAGTGACAAACTCCCTTTTTCGACGGCAAGCCGCAGAGCCGACAAATTACCAAAACTCCTTTAACTGAAAGGCTTTGCCCCCTATAATAGCGGGTCAATTTTTAACTGGAAAGGTTGTACCCGCCATGTTGCGTATCGCTGAAGATGCACTGACCTTCGATGACGTTCTACTCGTCCCTGCTTACTCGGAAGTCCTGCCCAAAGATGTGTCCCTAAAAAGCAAACTGACCCGCGAGATCGAGTTGAATATTCCGCTGGTTTCAGCCGCTATGGATACGGTAACTGAAAGTAAGTTGGCAATTGCGATGGCGCAGGAAGGTGGTCTGGGCATCATCCATAAAAACTTTTCCATTGAACAACAGGCGCGTGAAGTGCGTGCGGTTAAGAAATACGAAACAGGCGTGGTGAAAGACCCTGTTATTGTTACATCAAGAGCGACGGTTCGCGACTTGATCGATCTGACCCGTGAGCATGGTTTCTCCGGCTTCCCGGTTGTTGATGGCAGTGCTTTGGTGGGTATTGTGACCTCCCGCGATTTTCGTTTTGAAAATGATTTGGATCGCGTTGTTTCGGAACTGATGACTCCTAAGGATCATTTAGTTACCGTGAAGGAAGGCGCAACGCCAGAAGCAGTTAAGCAATTATTACATGAGCACCGTATCGAAAAAGTACTGGTGGTTAATGACAGCTTTGAGCTTACAGGTTTGATGAGTGTTCAGGATATTTTTAAAGCCAAGGCTTTCCCTGATGCTTGCAAAGACAGCTCAGGTCAGCTGCGTGTTGGTGCCGCAGTGGGTACTGGTCCAGAAACTCCTGATCGTGTTAAGGCGCTGGTTGACGCGGGTGTTGACGTGATTGTTGTAGATACTGCTCACGGTCACTCAAAAGGTGTCATTGATCGGGTGCGCTGGGTGAAAGAAAACTACCCACAGGTGCAGGTGATCGGCGGTAACATTGCCACGGGCGCAGCGGCTAAAGCGTTGGTTGAGGCCGGTGCAGATGCTGTGAAAGTGGGTATTGGCCCTGGTTCAATTTGTACTACGCGTATTGTGACCGGTATTGGTGTGCCTCAGGTGACGGCTGTTGCTAATGTGGCGGCTGCACTGGAAGGCACCGGTGTGCCATTGATTGCCGATGGCGGTATTCGATTCTCCGGTGATCTGTCCAAGGCGCTGGTGGCCGGTGCTTCAGCGATTATGATCGGTAGTTTGTTGGCCGGTACTGACGAAGCGCCGGGCGAAGTTGAATTGTACCAAGGTCGTTCTTTTAAGGCCTACCGTGGTATGGGTTCATTAGGCGCGATGGGCCAGTCTAACGGTTCCAGTGATCGTTATTTCCAGTCTAAAGATGCCGGTGTTGAGAAGTTAGTGCCGGAAGGTATTGAAGGTCGTGTGCCTTGCAAAGGGCCAATGGCAGCGATTGTCCACCAGTTGATGGGCGGCGTGCGCGCTACCATGGGTTACACCGGTTGCGGCGATGTAGAAGAGCTGCGCACCAAGCCTGAGTTTGTGCGTGTGACCAGTGCCGGTATGAGCGAAAGCCACGTGCACGACGTGACCATTACCAAGGAAGCGCCTAACTACCGCATCGGTTAGGTCTTCGCTAGATTCAATTCAAAGGCAGCTCCATTTCAGGGGTTGCCGTCAAAATTTCAGGCATTAGCCTCCAATTGCAGATAAGCCACTATGACACAGAATATTCACGCTGAACGTATCCTGATTCTTGATTTCGGTTCGCAATATACTCAACTCATTGCGCGTCGTATTCGCGAAATTGGCGTATACAGTGAAGTGCATGCCTTTGATATGTCCGAAGCTGATATTCGTGCTTTTGATGCCAACGCCATTGTGCTGGCTGGAGGTCCTGAATCAGTAACTGAAGCCTCTACGCCACGAGCACCACAAGTTGTGTTTGAATTAGGTGTGCCTGTTCTGGGTATTTGTTACGGCATGCAAACCATGGCTGAGCAGTTGGGCGGTAAAGTGGAAGGCTCCGACGAGCGCGAGTTTGGTTACGCGCAGATTAAGGTTGAAGCGCCAAGTCGCTTGTTGGCTGATATTGCTGATCATGCCGACGAAAACGGTAACGTACTGCTGGATGTGTGGATGAGTCACGGCGATAAAGTGACGCAACTGCCAGCCGGTTTTGAGGTGATGGCCTCTACCGATAGCGCGCCAATTGCCGGTATGTGTGATGACAAGCGTGCCTTCTACGGAGTGCAGTTCCACCCGGAAGTGACGCATACGCTGCAAGGTCTGCGCATGTTGGAGCATTTCGTTAAAACGATTGCTGGCTGTGAAGGTCTGTGGACGCCGGCGCAAATTATTGAAGATGCTATCGAAACTGTGCGTAACAAAGTGGGTAGTGATCATGTGTTGCTGGGTCTATCCGGTGGTGTTGATTCCTCTGTTGTCGCAGCCTTGTTGCATCGTGCCATTGGCGATCAGCTGACCTGTGTGTTTGTTGATAACGGCCTGCTGCGTAAGAACGAAGGCGACCAAGTGATGGAGATGTTTGGCGGTAACATGGGTGTGAAAGTGATCCGTGCCGATGCTCAAGACTTGTTTCTGGGCCGTTTGAAAGGTGAAAACGACCCAGAAAAGAAACGTAAAATTATCGGTAATGCCTTTATCGAAGTGTTTGATGAAGAGTCCAATAAAATCGACAACGTGCAGTGGTTAGCGCAGGGCACCATTTACCCTGACGTGATCGAATCTGCAGCCGCTAAAACCGGCAAAGCGCACGTGATTAAATCGCACCATAATGTCGGTGGTTTACCTGACGATATGAAGCTTGGCTTGGTTGAGCCGCTACGGGAATTATTCAAAGATGAGGTGCGTAAGATCGGCCTTGAGCTGGGGCTTCCTTACGATATGGTGTATCGCCACCCGTTCCCGGGGCCTGGTTTGGGGGTGCGTATTCTGGGTGAAGTTAAGAAAGAATATGCGGATATCTTGCGCGAAGCTGACGCGATCTTTATCGAAGAGTTGCATAACTTTGATTATTACCACAAAACTAGTCAGGCTTTTACCGTCTTCCTGCCGGTTAAATCCGTGGGTGTAGTAGGTGATCAGCGTCAATACGAATACGTGGTAGCAATTCGTGCTGTAGAAACTATCGACTTTATGACAGCACGTTGGGCGCACCTGCCTTATGAGCTACTGGAAAAAGTATCGAGCCGTATTATTAATGAAGTGAAGGGTATTTCCAGAGTCACCTATGATATATCTTCCAAGCCGCCCGCAACTATTGAGTGGGAATAAGCGCTTCATAAATCAGTCTATTTACACCATGGCTGGTGTGCTCCAATGCTCATGTACTGGATGTGCTCTGCGCTTCTGTGCGCACCAGCGCCTTGGTCTGATGTAAATATCCCGGATTTCTAAGGCACTTATGTGGTGCCATAAATTAGATGTCTGATCCCGCTTGTGCCCTTTAGGGTGAGCAAATGTGAGGGATCTTTCCAGAAACAAAAAGATTTCTCCCGTTGGTCGAAATGACAGAGTTAGAAACCCAACAGCAAGCTGACGAACACTATATGCGCCGAGCCCTCGAGCTTGCTAAGCAGGCCGAAGTTTTGGGTGAAGTGCCTGTTGGTGCGGTGATTGTCAAAGACGATAAAATCATTGGTGAAGGTTTTAATCAGCCGATTTCCTCCTGTGACCCTACAGCGCATGCCGAAATAGTAGCGCTACGCGATGCGTCCACCAGTATTCAAAACTATCGCCTGATCGACTGCACCCTCTACGTAACCATCGAGCCCTGCACCATGTGCGCGGGCTCGATGATCCATGCTCGCATCAAGCGGCTGGTGTTTGGCGCCACTGAGCCTAAGTCCGGTGTGGTGGGTAGCAATGATAACGCGCTGCTATTGCCGCATTTTAATCACAACATTGAAACCGTATCCGGCGTTTTTGCTGAAGAGTGTTCGGCGATTATGAGTAACTTCTTTGCGGCTCGAAGAGCTGCTCGCAAAGGCTAAATTTCTTCTGTAAACAGGGCTTTACGCTGGTAGAAAAAGCCCGATTTCAGTATCATTACGCCTTTCTGAATATCCAGTTTTCGTCCAAAGGTTCCGTCTAATATGCTTGAACTGCGTGGTGCACCAGCCCTTTCTCCTTTCCGTCTAGCCAAACTACTTGAACAGCTTCAGGCCCGTGTGTCTCAGGTTAGCGGCGTTTATGCCGAGTTTGTTCATTTAGCGGATGTTGATGGTGAGTTATCAGCCTCTGAATTAGATGTTTTAAAGCAACTGCTGACCTATGGTCCCCAACTCGCTGCTGAGCAGCCAGAAGGTGAAGTGTTTGTGGTGGTGCCACGTTTTGGCACGATTTCACCTTGGTCCAGTAAAGCGACTGATATCGCTCATAATTGTGGCCTGCAAACAATTAAACGTGTTGAGCGTGGCGTTGTTTATTATGTTGCAGGTTCGCTTGATGATGCAGCCCGTCAGACTGTGCTTAATATCTTGCATGATCGTATGACCGAGGCGGTACTGGCAGACGTTAAAGACGCCGAACAGTTATTCCAGCGTGCTGAGCCCAAACCTTTGGAAGCTGTCGATATCTTGACGGGTGGCCGTGATGCGCTGGCTGAAGCTAACCAACGTTTGGGCTTGGCATTAGCAGATGACGAAATTGATTACCTGATGGAAAGCTTCACAGAGATGGGGCGTAACCCTAACGATGTGGAATTAATGATGTTCGCGCAGGCCAACTCCGAGCATTGCCGTCATAAAATTTTTAATGCCGATTGGACGATTGATGGCGAAGCGCAGGATAAATCGCTGTTTGCCATGATTCGTAATACCACTAATCTGAGTGGCGAAGGCGTGTTGTCTGCTTACAGCGATAACTCAGCGGTGATTGCCGGCTCACGCGCCGGTCGTTTCTTCCCGAATCCAGCGACCAAAGAATACAGCGCCAACGACGAAGATATCCATATTTTGATGAAGGTGGAAACTCACAACCACCCGACAGCCATTGCGCCATTCCCAGGCGCCGCGACGGGTTCCGGTGGTGAAATTCGTGATGAAGGCGCGACGGGCCAGGGCGCAAAACCTAAAGCAGGCCTGAGCGGTTTTTCTGTCTCTAACTTGAATATCCCTGGCTTCGAACAGCCATGGGAAGGCGATTACGGCAAGCCGAATCGCATCGTATCCGCCCTCGATATCATGACCGAAGGCCCCTTGGGTGGCGCGGCATTTAACAACGAATTTGGTCGTCCTAACCTGTGTGGTTATTTCCGTACCTACGAAGAAAGCGTGCCCGGAGCAGCCGGTGACGAAGTGCGTGGCTACCACAAGCCCATCATGATTGCTGGTGGCTTAGGTAATATCCGTGATTCACATGTGCTGAAGAGTACTATTCCTGCCGGTACCCGTTTGGTGCTGCTGGGCGGCCCTGCGATGCTAATTGGTTTGGGTGGTGGTGCGGCTTCCTCGATGGCTTCGGGTAGCAGTAGCGAAGATCTGGATTTTGCCTCTGTACAGCGCGAAAACCCTGAAATGGAACGCCGTTGTCAGGAAGTGATCGACCAATGCTGGCAGCTGGGCGATGAAAACCCGATTGCCTTTATCCACGACATTGGTGCTGGTGGTTTGTCCAATGCTTTCCCGGAACTGGTCTCCGATTGCGATAAGGGCGGTCGTATGCAACTGCGTAATGTGCCGAATGATGAGCCCGGCATGTCGCCGCTGGAAATCTGGTGTAACGAATCGCAGGAACGTTATTCTTTGGCGGTTAAGCCTGAAGACTGGGATCGTTTTGAAGCCATTTGTCAGCGTGAACGCTGCCTGTATGCCGATATCGGTGTGGCGACTGACGAGCAGTCAGTGGTGGTTGAAGATAACCATTTTGGTAATAAAGCTGTTGATATGCCGCTGAGTGTATTGCTAGGAAAACCACCTAAAATGCAGCGTAGCTTCGAACGCACCACGTTTGAAAAAGCCGAGTTTGATACCAGCGCGATTGACCTAGCAGAAGCTGCTGAGCGTGTGCTGAAATTGCCAACCGTTGCTAGCAAAAGCTTCCTGATCACTATTGGTGATCGTTCGATTACCGGCATGGTTGCCCGTGATCAGTTTGTTGGCCCTTGGCAAGTACCGGTAGCGAACGCTGCGGTGACCACCAGTGCCTACGATACTTACCACGGTGAAGCGATGTCGATGGGTGAACGTACACCGGTCGCCTTGATTGATTCGCCAGCCTCTGGCCGATTAGCAATTGGTGAGGCGATCACTAACATCGCCAGCGCCCACATCGGCGATATCGGCAATATTAAACTATCTGCTAACTGGATGGCCGCTGCCGGTCACCCAGGCGAAGATGAAAACCTCTACGAAACGGTAAAAACCGTGGGTATGGAATTATGCCCTGCCTTGGGCATTGCCGTGCCGGTGGGTAAGGACTCCATGTCCATGCGCACCCAGTGGCAAGATGAAGATAAAGGCGAAGATAAAAGTGTGACTGCGCCGCTGTCGTTGATTATAAGTGCTTTTGCGCCGGTTGAAGATGTACGTAATACCGTGACTCCGCAGCTAAAAACTAATCAAGGCGCAACGGATCTGATTCTGATCGATCTGGGCCGTGGCCAGAACCGTGTTGGTGGTTCCGTGTTGGCGCAGGTGTTTAAGAAAATTGGTAACGAGCCTGCCGATGTTGATGATGCCGAAGACCTGAAAGCCTTCTTCTCTGTGATTCAGGGTTTGATCCATGATGAATTATTACTGGCTTACCATGATCGTTCCGATGGAGGCTTATTTGCTACGTTGAGTGAAATGGCCTTTGCCGGTCACACCGGTATTACTATTACCTCCGATATTCTCGCTGGCACAAAAGAAGAGCTGATCGATGCGCTATTTTCTGAAGAGCTGGGCGCTGTCATTCAGGTTTGCCAGGGAGATACAGAGCAAGTATTGGCACAGTTGAGTGCTGCAGGTCTGGGCGATTGTACGCAGGTAGTTGGCGCACTGAATGAGGATGATCGACTCGTTTTTGAACATGATGGTGATACCGTGCTGGATCTGAAACGTATTGACGCACAACGCTGGTGGACAGAAACCAGTTTCCGTATGCAAGCACGTCGTGACAATCCAAATTGCGCGCAGCAGGAGTTCGATAACCTGCTGGATGCTGAAGATCCAGGCCTGAACGTCGAGCTGAGTTACGATGTGAGCGATGATGTCGCTGCTGCGCTGGTTGGCTGTCCTGAAATAAAAGGGGGCAACCGCCCACGCGTCGCCATTCTGCGTGAGCAGGGTGTTAATGGTCAGGTGGAAATGGCTGCGGCCTTTGACCGTGCTGGTTTCAGTGCCGTTGATGTGCACATGAGCGATATTCTTTCTGGTCGCACCACGCTGGGTGGCTTCCGGGGCCTGGTGGCCTGTGGCGGATTCTCCTACGGTGACGTACTGGGAGCGGGTGAAGGCTGGGCTAAATCCATACTGTTCAATGCGCAGGCGCGCAGTCAATTCCAGGCTTTCTTTGAGCGTGAAGACACCTTTACGCTGGGTATTTGTAACGGCTGCCAGATGTTATCCAATCTGCATGAGCTGATTCCGGGCACTGATCACTGGCCCCACTTTGTGCGTAACGAATCCGAACAATTTGAGGCGCGTGTGGCGATGGTAGAAGTGCAGGAATCGCCATCGATTTTGCTGAAAGGCATGGCCGGTTCACGTATGCCAATTGCTATCGCGCACGGTGAAGGTCGCGCTGAGTTTGCTGACGCTGCTGAACTTCAGTCATTAACAGATAATGCTGGCGTGGCGCTGCGTTATGTCGATAACTACGGCAAGGTGACGCAAAGCTATCCGCAAAACCCTAATGGATCACCTGAAGGTTTGAGTGGCATCACTAGCCGCGACGGGCGTGTGACTCTGATGATGCCGCACCCAGAACGGGTATTTCGTGCCGTACAAAACTCTTGGTATCCAGCAGACTGGAATGAGGATGCGGCCTGGATGCGACTGTTCCGTAATGCGCGAGTTTGGGTCGGGTAGAAAACCCATCGTGTCATTAAGGTTTGAGGTGGGAAGTCCGGATGTTGATACTGAAGGGTTTCTCGCTACGCTAGAAATGACATTGACGGTTTCTGTGCGGGAGGTGGCGTTTTGCTAACGCCTATTAAACGCATCCTGCTGATAATCGCTGGTATTCTTTCTTTGGTGCTGGGTATTATTGGCGCCTTTGTTCCTCTGCTTCCTACCGTTCCGCTGGTCTTGCTGGCGGCCTACTGTTTTGGTCGATCTTCGGAGCGCCTACACCAAAGGTTGATTAATCACCGTTATTTTGGCCCGATTATCGATAATTTTCAGACTGGTAAGGGTATCCCCAAGCGGGTTAAATACCGAACCATTGCCGTTATCTGGCTGAGCATGGGCTTTTCTTGTTGGATGGTGGCCAAGCTTTGGCTCTGTGTGATTCTGATAGTGATTGGTCTTGGCGTGAGTATTTATTTATTACGAATGCCTGATTATAACGGCCATAATAACTAGTCGCTGGGTTGTGGCTAGTTGTTGGTTTTGTCTTTTTCGGCAATGCCTAGATACGCTAAACACATATCAGCACTTGGCTGTTTATACGCGGTTTTCATTTTGCTTGGGCCAATGCCGTCACCGGTATTCCATTCCTTTTCGCAGCCCTGATCATACTTTTTAACATAAATACTTTCTTTGTCGTAATGCAGAATTAATTCACAGCGAGCGTAGGGCTTGTCTGGGCTCACGTTGCCTTGGTAGACAAATTTATTTGCGGTTTTTTTAAGTAAAACAGGTGACTCGTCATCGGGTGTGCTGATCCAACTATTACGCCAGCTGGACAAGCTGCCGTGTAGTAGGATGCCGTCTGGCGCTTTTTCAATGAATAGCGCGGCGGTTGACGTCACCCATTCGCCAGGTTCTCTGGCTTGTAAATAATAGCAGCCGTAGAGGTGTGGATCATCTTCAGCGAGAGTTGCTTCAGAAAGAAGTGTGAAAGCTGAGATGAGTAGGAACTGAGCGAATTTTTTCATTAGCCTGCTGGGTTTTCGTGCTTAATGTTACATGTTATGACAGTTAACTAGAGCTTAGCACTGCAAAAATAGAAAGCAATGCAGCTTAAAATCTTATTCGATAGCGCACCTGTTTTGTTATCAAGTTATTGCAGAGGGCCTAGGAATGGCTGAGTAGCAGCAGGTTTTATTGAGTAATAGGGTGCCGTCATTACCACGGTTTCTATTTCAGACGCCTGCTGAATGATGATGCTGTGGCTAATGACCTTAATGGCAGTGAGGCTCTTTCCGCACTAGTCTAAAGCTGAAAAACACAGCCTCTTAGCTGAGATTCTGTCAATACTGTCAGTCCTTATCGTATTTGAACTTCATATAAATGATGCCGGGTGTCATTACTAATCGCCAAGAAAGCTCCACCTCATCGCAAAACTGTTCATCATATTGTTTGATGGTTTCAATCAGGCACTCAAGCCACAGATCGTAAAATTCAGGCTTTATATCCAGGTTATTGTGGTTGTGTCGTTCAGCAATGTTACGGATGGCATCGTCGGCCTGACCGCTGGCGTAAAAGGCAAACAGGCTATAAAAAGATTTTTTCAGCATGCTCTGCTGTGTTGCCATGTCGGTATTGGTAAAGCGCAGGGCGATCTCTATGTCGGTCTGCAAGAATTGGAGGTAAAAAGCTTCGAAAAAGCTGATACCGTTTTTGTCATTGTTCAATATGCGTTTGTAACTAGCATCAAATGTGGATTCAAACCCCATTTGTATCTCCTAGGGAATACAAGTTCTATTCTAATAACGGTACCTTTTTTGGCGTCGTAACGACTTGATTGCTGTCAATTTTTTAGGTTTTTGTGTCTGGCGGGGGTGCGGTCGCGGACAACTTTATTGCGGCCTTTTTCCTTGGCTTGATAGAGGAGGTCGTCGACACGTTATATGACGGCTTGCCAGTTACGGTCTGTTTTTGAATTAGTAGCTACCCCGGCGCTGATGGTGACGTAGCCAGTTGGGCTGTGGTCATGAGTTTCCACTGCAAGATAGATGTTTGCCCGGGTGCTTTTTGGTGATTGTTTGCCCTTTTTTATTGCGCACCAGGCTGCCGTTCACTTCGGTTGCTAGTGAGGCAGTTAGATGGGGTACCAATAGATGGCGTCCCGGGTGATCAGAAATATTTTAGGGTTCCAGTCATAGCCCAAAAACTGTTGTGCTTGAATATCTTTAATGAGCGTTAATATGCGCAATAGGTAGGCGTTCCCCCTATTTTCGCAAAAGAGATTCAGGAAAATCATCGGTTTTTTGGAGCCAGAGCTTTGTAAGTTCAGCACTTAATACCGCTGCCATAATTTATCATTATTGCCCATCATCTTGCCTTGATTCTCCCTTTGTAAGCCCATTTTTAATTGTTTAATTACCCCTGATGTGACTAAACAACCATTTGCCAAAAGAGGGCTTGATGATGAAAAAATCAACTTTAATGTGTGCGCTTTTAACGTTAGGTACAGCTACTACAGCAGTAGCGGCACCCGTAGAAATTTCCGATGAGACAAAACGCAATTCGGTCATCTGGGGCAGTATTGCTACTGGGGCTGTTGCTGCTGGGCCGTTAGGCGCAATGGCTGGTGTGATTGCCGGTAGTTGGCTGGGTGAAAAAGTCGAATCAGCGGGTCAGGTTGAGGATGCTGAGCAGGAGCTAGCCAGGGCAAAGGCGCAAGCTGAAGAGTTGACGCAGAAATTAGCTGAGGCTGAGATAGCTGATCAGAACCGTCGGCAGCATGACTATCAGCAGATTGCCCTTGAACAATTACAGCTGGAATTATTGTTTAAAACTGGCGCCAGTGAATTAACGCTAGCGGCTCAATTAAGAATGAGTCTTCTCGCCAGTTTATTGAATGAATACCCGGAATTAATGATCCGTCTCGATGGTCATGCCGACCCGCGCGGTGACGCGAACTATAATCGAACTCTTTCTGGTAATCGTGTACAGACCGTACAGAACTTTTTGATTGCCAAGGGTGTTGCTGCTGAACGCTTTAGCGCACATTCACATGGCGCGAGCCAGACTTCGGCAATACAAGGGGATTATGATAGCTATGCGTTGGAACGGGTGGTGAAAGTACAGCTAAGCAATCAAGCGTCGCAAGAGAGTTTTGCACAAGCGGCTATGCGCTGAGGATACTAAGATATTTGATGTACCACGTTTTGCCCGGCATTTGCCGGGCTTTTTTATGGCGTAAGTTTAATTAACGCGGCTTTGATCGAGGTAGTACGAGGCTGAATATCACGCCTGAACCGTCATTGCGATTGTGTGCTGTTACCTTGCCTTGATGGAATTTTACAATCAAATCGACAATATGCAGGCCCATGCCAAGGTGGGGTTTATCGCTGCCTTTTTCTCGTAGGGAAACGAGGTTATCAAACAGTTGGCTCTGCATAGTTTCGGGCAGTAACGGGCCATCATTACTGATATCGATGCGGATATTATCGCTGGTTGTTTTATAGGCGATTTCAATCTCACCATCGGTTGTTGTAAAGCTGCTGGCGTTGTCGATCAGTTTGTCGAGCATCTGTACTAGCAGCTCTGGTGCGGCCATCAGCTTGTTGTCAGGGTTTTTAATTGCCGAGCTGTCGATACCTGTCAGGCGAAAGCGGTTGTTTTGATAGCTGTCCCGGTAGGCTTGAGTAATTTCTTGCAATAGTTCTGCGATATTAATGCGTTCGAGTTCAGCCTGTTCAATGCTTTCTTCAACTCGGCGCGCTTCACTCATCGCTGTGATAAGGCCGCCCAGACGCAGTGCGCCGTCTTTGGCTCGTTGCTGGTAAGTTTGGCTTTGTGTGTCCAGTGGCTGGCTCGACAGGTTATCCAGCGAGGAGTGAATAATGGCCAGCGGCGTGCGTAATTCGTGGGACAGCTTGCGCGCCAGCGTTTGCAGGTAATCGGTGTATTCCTGAATACGTTTCATCAAATCGGAATAACTACGCGTGAGTTGGTCAATCTCGTCATTGGCACGGCTGGTGGGGTGGTGCTCAATAATTTCATTGGGATCAACCAGTGCCTGTTGGGTGGCCCGGTGTAAACGACGAATACGCCAGGACAGCCAATTCGCGTAACCGAGCAACGCCAGAGCGGTCAGGCTGATGACTGAAAAGCTGAGCAAAAAAAGGCGACTAAAGGCTTGGTCAGTCAAGCCGGCGGTTTGCTCACTGCTTTGCTCAGCCACCAGTACGGCGATAACTTTACCTTGATGCTTGATTGGCATGGCGGTGGATAGAATATGATGATCGGAACGTTCCGGGTCGCGGTACCAATGACTGCTGGCTATGCCCTGTTGCGCGTCGGGAAATTCCTGATGTGCGGCGTAGTTAACGCCATTCTGATAGCGGCCGTTGTCGTAATTGTTTGATGTCAGTAGCGCACGGTACAATTTGCTTAACAGCCAATGGGCCTGCGATGGATTTTGTGATTCTGGATTTCCCGAGCTGGCAATCAACCAGCCATCGGAGGTGGTTAGTCGGAGTCGTAAGCCGGGTTGGTTAAAGGCGGAAATAGTCTGTTTGGAGGCTTGCGCTTGATAGATAAACCAGGGTGGCTCACTCTTTTCAGAGGCCTTTTTCAGGAAGGGGCCATAATGATTAGCGTCTTGGTGGGATTCATCAGTAACCTGAAAACTTAGTCGCCCCTGCGCTAGGGCCAACGGCATTTTTATTTCCAGTTGGTAGCCTTTTTCGTGATCTGACCAGGCAGCATCAATGCGGGATTCGCGATAGGTTTTTCCCGCGCTGTTAAAATAGCGGGCGGTAATATTACCCGGTGCCACGGCGGTAAAAATGTAATGGCGACCAGAGCCGGTTGCCAGCATCAGGCGATCACCGTTCGATGCCAGCGACTGAATAGGGTTGTTATAAATCACCTGCTCATCCTGCACTGAAAAAAACAGTGCCAGACTGTTACCGGAGATGCCGCAGCGATAACGCAGGCCGTGTACGCCATCATCGGACTGGTAATCCGTCCATGGCACCTCCAGCCATTCTTCGTCATAACCGTCGGCCCACACCGGCGTATCCAGAGGAAAACAATAAAAGGCATTGCTGTCGGTTGCTGCGTTTAATGTTGGCATTGTGAGTTGGCCATGGGGGTGTAACGCAGCCGGGTTTTGCGCCAGTGCCTGGGCGATGACCTTAGAGGTGGCTTCTAGATTAGCCTCCTGCCCAAGGCGCAGGGAATGATCCATTTCCTTCAGGTACTGGCAGCCAGCCCAGGGCAGGCTGAGCAGCAGCAGGCTGACGCAGAGCAGTTGTTTGTTTAGATTCACCTGCCTAACAACCTGTTACGCATGCCAACGATAACCCATACCGTAAGCCGTCTTAATGCCATCGAAGTCACTATCGATGGACTGGAATTTTTTACGGATACGTTTGATGTGAGAGGTGATGGTATTGTCATCCAGAATGACATTAGCGGCATCCATCAATTGCTGGCGGGTTTTTACTTGTCCTGGATAGCGGGCCAGGTCGCGAATAATCCAGAACTCCGTGACGGTAATGTCGAGCGGCTGGTTATCCCAAGCAACGGTCATACGGGCCTTGTTAAGGGCGAGCTTTCCGCGCTCGATAATTTCTTCCTGCGCCTCGGGCTGGGTGAGTGCTTCGATACGACGGAACAGTGCAACGATACGCGCCATCACGTGGGGCAAACTGATGTCCTTGGTGAGGTAATCGTCGGCGCCGAGTCGTAGTCCTGAAACTTTGTCGAACTCGCTTTCACGGGCGCTTAAAAAGACTATGGGCAGGGTTTTGGAACGGTTGCGTAAATCCCGGCACAGGTCAAAACCGCCCTCAACTTCTTCGCCAAGGCCAATATCAATCAGCGCTAAGTCTGGCAGCATTTGGTCAAAGGCCTGCATGGCTGAAGGACGGTCGGGATAAATGCTGACTTCGTAACCATGCTGCATAAAGGCATCGCGATAGTTTTCTGCAATGCTGGCTTCGTCTTCTACAATCGCGATGTGTTTTGCCATTTGTTGGCGTTCCTTATTGTGCTTTCGAGACATTGTAGCCTAGACAGCGAGTTAATGACTGCGTTGCCATAATTCATCACAATTGCTCATGAATTTGCCTATTTTGGATCATTAAATCGCCTGTCTTTTTGTGTTGAATAAGCACTATATCTTATTGATCCGACAGGAGCCTGACATGCTGATTACCAATCGATCCGAACGCGCTATTTTTGTGGACAAGAGTGACCCCTTTGCTAAACCTGTGATACGGCGCTGGCCAAAATATGCAGCGTTGATTGTGGCTGCTCTGCTGGGGTGTTTGTTGTGGTTCTCTGCTCAGGCGGCGGTGCCGGAAAATATTTCGCCTTTGAATGACGTTGGCGCCGGACAAATGCTTCTGCAACCAGAAGGTGGTCAGCTAATACTCGCGCTGACGCAGCAAAGCAAGGTTCATATCAAGGTCAGCGGCATGGTGGCGCATGTTTCCCTGACGCAAAGTTTTCACAACAATAGTTCGAGCTGGGTCGAAGGCACCTATGTTTTTCCCCTGCCTGACAAGGCGGCAGTGAACCGCATGCGGATGGTGATTGGTGAGCGTGTTATTGAAGGCCAGATTAAGGAGAAGGAGGAAGCCAAACAGATTTATCACGAGGCCAAGGCAGTGGGAAAAAAAGCCAGTTTAATCAGCCAGCAGCGTCCCAATATGTTCACCTCGAAGGTGGCTAATATTGGTCCGGGTGAAGTGATTACTGTGCAGCTCGATTACATCGAAATCATTGCTTATGACCAGGGGCAGTTCGGGCTACGGTTTCCGATGACAATTACCCCTCGTTATATTCCTGGTTCGGCGTTAATGAATCAGGATGAAGAATCTGGTACTTCTCTGGTTGCAGGAACATCCGGCTGGGCGGTGAATACCGACCAGGTGCTCGACGCCAGTGAAATTACGCCATTCTTGAATCCAGCGCAGCCTTCTCCTCAGCAGCTGGTTAATCCAATTACCGTCACTGCGGAGCTGGATATGGGCATGCCACTGCAAGCTGTTGAAAGCGCCTATCACAATATTGTGTTGTCACGGAAAGACAACCGTTATCAGCTACGTCTGGCCACTGGCGATGTTTCCATGACGCAGGATTTTTCACTGACTTGGCGGCCACAGCCTGGCACCGCACCATGGGCTGCGGTGTTCAGTGAGCAGGTTGATGGTGAAAAGTACGCCCTGCTGCTGATGGTGCCGCCGGCTAAAAACAGCGGTGCAGGCAATGCGTCTTCGGTGCTTTCCAAAGAAGCCATTTATATCATTGATACTTCTGGATCCATGGATGGCGTTTCTATTGAGCAGGCTCGTCAGAGCCTGTTGTATGCGCTGGCGCAACTGAAGCCACAGGATCGCTTTAATGTCATTTCTTTCAGCTCAACCACTCACACGTTGTTCAACAGGGCCGTTGCGGCCAGTGCGAAAAATATTGATTATGCTCGCCGTTATGTGAGTGGACTGCAATCTGGCGGGGGTACGGAAATGTTATCTGCGTTGCAGGCGGCGCTGCGGGACGAAGCAGAAGCGGGGTTTGTACGTCAGGTCATGTTCATTACCGATGGCGCTGTAGGCAACGAAGAGGCCCTTTTTAATACCATTCACCGCCAACTTGCTAACAGTAGACTGTTCACTGTTGGCATCGGTTCAGCGCCCAATTCACATTTTATGCGTAAGGCCGCGCAGTTTGGGCGCGGTAGTTTTACCCACATTGGTAAAGTCTCAGAAGTGCAGGAAAAAATGACCCGTCTGTTCAGCAAGTTGGATAATCCTATCGTCAGCGATATTCAGGTGAACTGGCCGCAGGGTGTCAAGGTGGAGAGCTACCCTAAACGGCTACCGGATTTATACAGCGGCGAGCCGTTGCTGGTTGCGGTAAAAGTTAGCGATTTGCAGGGTGCTGTTTCGCTGTCCGGTAAAGCGGCCAACAACGTTTGGCAGCAGGAGATTCAACTGAAAGGCGTACAAAATCACTCCGGCGCGGCAACACTCTGGGCCAGAGAAAAAATTGCCAGCCTGCTGGATGAGAAAACCACCGGACGCCCCGAACCGCAAGTACGCCAGGCGGTGCTTGATGTGGCTTTAACACACCAACTGGTGACGCCTTATACCAGCTTTATCGCGGTCGAGCAGGTCATCAGCCGTCCTGTCGAGGAAGGGCTGAATGCCGAAGCCGTGTTAAACGCTCGCGCCAAGGGGCAGGGGCCACAAGCTTATGCCTATCCACAAACTGCCACGGGCGCACAACTGAGTCTGCTTTGGGGGGCGCTGCTATTGCTGATCGCTGCCATCGTTAAAATCTGGTCGCCTGTCTTTATGAGAGGCGAGCAGGCTGCTGTGAAGGGAGCTGTGTCATGATCTTTTTAACGCTGAAGCTGATCAGAAAAACGGTTATTGCCCTGTGCCTGGTGGCCGGTGGTTTTCTGCTGGCCGATAGCGGTTGGATTTACGCCAAAGCTCAGCTGGCTCAGGAGCTCATCGAAGAGGCTTGGTTACAAACGCTGGAAACCGGTGCTGTCGTTAAGCCCTGGCCCTGGGCCGATACCTGGCCCTGGGCCGATACCTGGCCCTGGGCCGATACCTGGCCCTGGGCCGATACCTGGCCCGTCGCCCGACTGGAGATCGAAGCGCATGATGTGGATCTCTACGTTCTGCAGGGCACCCACGGTAGCTCCCTGGCGTTTGGGCCTGGTTTCCTGATCGGTAGTGCCACGCCGGGCGATGAGGGCTCAACCATTATCGCCGGTCACCGTGATACCCATTTTCGTTTTATGGAAGAACTGCAACAGGGCGACCTGCTGAAACTGACGGATAGTGGCGGTGATGATCATAATTACCGGGTTGAAATTCTAGATGTGGTGGACAGTAACCAGCAGCAGCTTTTTGCCAGCAGCGATAAAAAACAGCTGCTATTGGTCACCTGTTACCCCTTTAACACGATCAACCCGGGCGGCCCGCTGCGGTATGTGGTTTATGCAGAAAAGGAGGTGTTGCTGAGCATGTAGAGCTAAGCGGGTTGGTTGCCTGATCTTGAGGGGCAGCCAGGCGCTCTGATCATGGTGCGGCGAGAAGCTTTGTTTGCTGGGTAACGGAGTTGCCCCTGTTATTTGACGGCGCATTATAGTTATCGCTGCGATATTGAAAATAACCTTCTTTGAGCTATTCTTTTAAAATGGATGACTTTTTGTTTCACCGCTGTACGGCTTCGGCGATTGTGCGTGTGGGTCTATGGAAGGAAGCTATTTTCACATTAATTTAAAATTAATAGGGCTGTTATGGCTTACTCAAATACGGCTGTTATTCTTATCGGCTATCAAAATGATTATTTCTCCCCCAGTGGCGCGCTTCATGCGGTTGTTGAGCAATCCTCGGCACAGGTTTTAGGCAACACGTTGGCGCTGATAAACCAGCTGCGGGAAACCCCCATCACAATTATTTCTACCCCTATTTACTTTACCCCTGATTACAGCGAACTGGTTAATCCGGTTGGGATTCTTCAGATTATCAAGGATGCCCAGGCCTTTAAGAAAGGTTCGGTGGGCTCTGAGACAATTACGCAACTGCGTGATTTTGGTGATCGTTTGCTGACGATAGACGGTAAGCGTGGGTTGAATGCGTTCCACTCTACGGGGCTTCAGGAAGCGTTGGATAAACGCGGCATTACGCATGTGGTATTAGCCGGGGTTGTAACCTCGTTGTGTATCGATTCCACCGCGCGCTCGGCTTTTGAACTGGGTTACGACGTGACGATTCTTTCAGATTGTACCGCTGGCAGAACGCAGTACGAGCAGGACTTCTATTGCACTGAAATTCTGCCGTTGTATTCACAGGTAACAGATAGCCAGGCATTTCTAAAAAACCTATAGGTCCCCTGTGTCAACTGATAGCCGTCATGGAAGAAATGAGCGTCTGATACAGGCGCAATACCATCTGATCGAAAAACTTCGTGAGTCAGAAGAACGCTTTCGAACGCTGATTGAATCCCTGCCGCAACAAATCTGGACCGCTTTGCCCGATGGCACACTGGACTACGCCAATCAGCAGATGTGTGAGTTTTATGATCGTGGCCTTGATATCTTGATCAGCAAAGGCTGGGAAGATTGTATCCATCCGGATGACTGGGAAAACTACCAAAAACACCGTGCTGAGGCGCTGCACTTCGGCAATGCCTATGAAATAGATATCCGTCTTCGAAATAATGCCGGTATTTACCATTGGTATTTAGCCAAGACGGTGCCATTGCGCAGTGACAGCGGCGTTATTATCAAATGGTTAGGCAGCCTGACAGATATTACCGAGCGTAAACAGGCGGAAGAGGCTATGCGCTTGAGCTCGTTGGTGTATCAACATAGCAGCGAAGCCATGATGGTCACCGAGGCGGACGGAACAATTATCAATGTTAATCCTGCATTTACCCGTATCACGGGCTATACACAGGAAGACGCGCTCGGTAAGAAGCCATCAATACTAAAATCCGGTGTTCAGACTGCAGCCTTCTATAAAGAGTTTTGGAGCGCTCTTAAAGGCAAAGGTCGCTGGCAGGGGGAATTGGTTAACAAACGCAAAAACGGTGAAATATATTCCCAGTGGATCTCTATTAATAGCACCTACAAAGAAGATGGCGCAATTCTTCATCATGTTGCTCTATTGCAGGATATTACCGAGCAGAAGGAAAATGAAAAGCGGATTTGGCTGCAGGCAAATTTTGATCATCTCACCAACCTGCCAAATCGACGTATGTTTCTTGACCGTCTTGAGCAGGATATCAAGAAGGCCCACCGCTCAAACATGAAGATTGGCTTGCTGTTTCTTGATCTGGATAATTTTAAAGAGGTTAACGATACGCTGGGACACGAGGCCGGAGATGAGCTATTAAAGGTGGCCGCCAAACGTCTAACGGAGTGTGTGCGCGAGGTTGATACGGTTGCCCGCCTTGGTGGCGACGAGTTCGTTATCATTCAGGGTAATTTAATCAATGAAATAGACATTGAACGTGTTGGCAGCTCCATAGTGGAAACACTAAAAGCACCTTTTCATTTGGGTAATGAGCTGGCCTATGTATCAGCCAGTATTGGCATCACCATTTATCCTGACGATGCAACAACGCCCGAAATGTTGCTGAAAAATGCCGACCAGGCCATGTATGTATCCAAACGTAGTGGGCGTAATAGATTTAGTTATTTTACTAAGGGGCTAGAAAAAACAGCCCAATCTCGTCGCCAGATAGGTAATGATTTGCGTGCGGCGCTGCAGGATAAATAATTTTGGTTGGCTTATCAGCCCATCGTACATTTGACATCCGGATGCATTCATAAAGCCGAGGCGTTACTGCGTTGGGAGCATCCAGTTAACGGCTCCTATAGTCCCGCAGAGTTCGTCCCAATAGCGGAAGAAACCGGCATTATTGTTAATATTGGCGATTGGGTATTTCGTGAAGCTGCCAAGCAAGTTAAATTGTGGCGGGAACACTTACATTCGGATTTCCAGATCAGCATCAATAAATCCCCTGTTCAATTTCAACAAATAAGTGGTGGACTTGGGTGTTGGTTTGAGTACTTAAAGGAGCTAAACCTAACGGGGCAAAGTATCGCCATTGAAATTACTGAAGGGCTGCTGCTCGATGCAAACGAGACAGTCAGCTCTATGTTGCGGGCTTATACTGAAGCGGGTGTCGATATTTCCCTTGATGATTTTGGCACTGGCTACTCATCGCTGGCTCACCTGCAGAAATATGATGTTGATTACATCAAAATCGATCGCTCTTTTGTTAACGACCTGGCAAACAATCCTAAAAATTTAGTGCTGTGTAAATCGATTATCCTGATGGCCCACGAGCTTGGTATGAAGGTGATTGCCGAGGGTATTGAAACCATCGAGCAACGCGATATTCTCATGGAAATAGGCTGTGATTACGGCCAGGGATTTCTGTTTTCAAGACCGGTGCCAGCAAAAGAGTTTGAAAAGCTGTTTGAGACATCTTTTGCTGGAAATCTGGTTGAGTCGATTGAATTTACGGACGGCTAAAAATAAGCCTGTTAAGGCTTAACCGGATCCTGCGCCAGCTCAATTAAATGCCCGTCTGGATCGCGCACGTATGCAGTGCGCTGGCCCCATGGGCGATCAGTGGGGGCAATTACTTCAGGCGCGCCGCCTTCTCTTAATTCGCGGAAGGCCTCATCCACATCATCCACTTTAAAGCCCAGCTCAAAACCGGGGGCATCGTCGGCCGGAGCTTTGAGTTTCATGCCCAGCGTGTCGGACATTGCTTCACGGGTAAAAAGTGCTAGCCGGGTTGCACCGGTTTCCAGCTGTGCGAAGGCTGCGGCTCTATGCTTGAGCTCAATGCCAAGAACGTCGGTATAAAAGGCCAATGCGCGATCTAGGTCTTCGACAATGAGCACGATGTAATCCGGGGTGCGTAACTCCATAACGACTCCTTAGCACGGAAGGGTTCCTTGTTTTAACTTCTAGGCAGGTGCTGATCAATTCCCGCCTTAATGTTATCCGATAAGGGTTCAACCTTGGGCGGCCAGATTTCAACCAGTTCACCCGTCGCATCAAACAGGTACTTGTGAAAATTCCATTTTGGTTTTGCTGCGCTGCCCAGCTCTTCTATCATCGCTTGGTAAAGCGGGTGCGCCTCGTCGCCCAGTACCTTTTCTTTGCTGGTCAGCACAAAATTAATGCCGTATTTTTTGGTGCAGAAGGTTTGAATCTCCGCTTCACTACCGGGTTCCTGTTCGCCAAAATCATTGCTTGGAACACCGATAACTACCAGCCCTCGATCACGATAGTTTTGCCATAATTCCTGTAAGGCTGAATACTGTGGCGTGAAACCGCATTCAGATGCGGTGTTGACGAGCAGAATGGTTTTGCCCGCGAAGTCAGATAACGGCAGTGGTGTGCCGTCGATAGATGTAAATGCGAACTGATGAGCGTTCATTTTTTAATCCTCTTCTAACGCTATTTCACCATCAATATGATGACTAATACCTAACGAAGGAATGGAGAGCGTCATGTGCACTTCGAGTGATTCTGAACCCTGCAAAGTGCCACTTTCTATCGCCTTGTATACGGCCTGTTCGATTTCTCGCTGAGAAGTGATGCCAACTTGTTTAAGAAACTTTCTAACCTGCATGTTTAAGGTATCTTCGTTCATAGCATTCTCCCGATAGATTAAATATAGATTCGCTAACTCTGAGCAACTGCCATATCAAAATTAGGCACAAACCTTATTCAATTGTTCCGCTCGCGACGTAAACTAAAGCGCTCCACGAGTGTCGTACCGCTTAGTGGATGATTGGTTTATCCTCAGATATTACTTGCATGGGAGCCTGTGTATGACTAACCCGAAAATTCCTCTTAACCCGCTCAGTCCTGAGGAGCAGCGCGTTATTCTCCACAAGGGCACGGAACGCCCTTTTACGGGTGAATATGATAATTTCTCGCAACCTGGTATTTTTGTTTGTAAACAATGTGATGCTGCGCTTTATAATTCCACGGATAAATTTTCTTCTGGCTGCGGTTGGCCTAGTTTTGATGATGACATTACGGGTGCTGTCACGCGTAACGTTGATGCAGATGGCC
>Ga0209395_1000841_pt1 | contig 44354 bp, 46 predicted proteins | sample GOMGulsemesocosm_3_FD_184635 | JGI IMG/M metagenome (GOLD analysis project Ga0209395, IMG submission 184635) | Methane-oxidizing microbial communities from mesocosms in the Gulf of Mexico - GOM9D Gulf of Mexico (SPAdes) (version 2) | ecosystem: Environmental > Aquatic > Marine > Cold seeps... | reverse complement strand
TATCAGCCTGAAGGATCTGGTTGATCGGCGTGAAGTCCGTGCGGTAGCTTCCCTGCAGGAAGAGCACGCTAAACATGACCTGATTAAAATGGAAGCCAGCCTTTAGCCTTTGGTTTTAAAGTGAAGGGCTAAAACCAATTATTGGAGTTTGAATTAAATGCATTTGCCTATTTATCTTGATTATTCAGCAACCACGCCTGTGGATCCACGGGTAGCTGAAAAAATGATGGAATGCCTGACGATTGAGGGTAACTTCGGTAACCCAGGTTCACGTTCGCATATCTTTGGCTGGAAAGCTGAAGAAGCCGTTGAGACGGCACGCAAACAAGTTGCTGATCTGATGGGCTGTGATCCACGCGAAATTGTCTGGACGTCCGGTGCGACCGAGTCAGATAACCTGGCGATTAAAGGTGCAGCGCATTTCTATAACAAGAAAGGCAAGCACATCATTACCTCTAAAATCGAACACAAAGCGGTGCTTGATAGTTGTCGTCAGCTGGAACGTGAAGGTTACGAAGTGACTTATCTGGATCCTGACGTTGACGGCATTATTCAGCCAGAAGCAGTTGCCGAAGCGATTCGTGAAGATACCGTGCTGGTATCGCTGATGCACGTGAACAACGAAATTGGTGTGATTAATGATATCGCGGCGATTGGCGAAATTACGCGTAGCAAGGGCGTGATATTCCACGTGGATGCTGCGCAAAGTGCCGGTAAAGTTGAGATTGACCTTGAGAACATGAAAGTCGACCTGATGTCGGTTTGTGCGCACAAAATTTACGGCCCTAAAGGTATTGGTGCGTTGTATGTGCGTCGTAAGCCGCGTATTCGTATCGAAGCACAGATCCACGGTGGTGGTCATGAGCGTGGTATGCGTTCAGGTACATTGGCTGTACACCAGATTGTTGGCATGGGTGAAGCATTCCGTATCGCCCAGGAAGAGTTCGCTGAAGAAGATGCACGTCTTAGAAAACTGCGTGATGTTATGTTAGATGGCTTCAAAGATATGGAAGAAGTGCATCTGAATGGCTCCGCCACACAGCGTGTGCCGGGCAACTTGAACATCAGTTTTAACTTTGTTGAAGGTGAGTCGCTGATTATGTCCTTTAAGGATATCGCGGTTTCTTCTGGTTCGGCTTGTACATCGGCCAGCCTGGAGCCTTCCTATGTATTGCGTGCGCTGGGCCTGAATGACGAAATGGCGCACAGCTCGATTCGTTTTGGTATTGGCCGTTTTACGACTGAAGAAGAGCTCAAGTATGTAATTGGTCACGTTCGCGAAGCAGTGGAAAAACTGCGCGAGCTGTCACCGTTGTGGGAAATGTATAAAGACGGTGTTGATTTGGAACAGGTACAGTGGGCTGCTCACTAGGGTAGATTTCCACACAGGATGAGGCCTTTGCACGGAACAAGATTTTGGATTCAGGCAAGGGCAGCAGAATATAGTTGAGAGGTTGGAGGGTAAGGCAGTGGCATATAGTGAAAAGGTATTAGATCATTACGAAAATCCGCGTAACGTTGGTGCGCTGGATAAAGATTCTGCGAATGTTGGTACTGGCATGGTTGGTGCTCCAGCCTGTGGTGATGTGATGCGTTTGCAAATTGAAGTGGATGAAAACGATGTCATCTCCGACGCAAAATTCAAAACCTACGGTTGTGGTTCTGCGATTGCATCCAGCTCCTTGTTAACCGAATGGGTTAAAGGTAAGACGCTGGAAGAGGCAACGCTGATTAAGAACACTGATATCGCTGAAGAACTGGCTTTGCCGCCGGTTAAAGTTCACTGCTCGGTATTGGCTGAAGATGCCATTAAAGCAGCGATCAGCGATCTGCAAAGCAAACGTTCAAACGATTAATCAGTAAAGAAATAGGTTTCAGAGGTAAATATGGCCATTACGATGACAGCAACGGCGGCTGAGCACGTCAGTAAACATCTTGCCCAGCGCGGTAAAGGCTTGGGTGTTCGTGTCGGTGTGCGCACCAGCGGTTGTTCTGGCTTGGCCTATGTGCTGGAATTTGTTGATCATGCTGATGAAGGCGATCAAATTTTCGAAGACCGCGGTTTAAAAATCGTGGTTGACGAAAAAAGCCTGGCTTACCTTGATGGCACCGAGTTAGATTTTGTGACCGAAGGTCTTAACGAAGGCTTTAAATTTACCAACCCTAACGTGACGGGTGAGTGTGGTTGTGGCGAGAGTTTCAACGTTTAGTCGATAATACCGTCTCGCTATGAGCTTTAACGTATCGTCTTAAAGCTCACCATGTTGTGTTCAAAAGCAGCGATGCATTTATCTGTATCGGCCTCTCTGATATTATCGCGTTTCCGACGCAATCCTGAGCGTTAACCTCGAAGAAAAGGCGATCCCGCAGTGTCTTTAACGGAAAATTATTTTCAACTGTTTGATTTGTCTGAGCAGTATGCCATCGATGAAAATTCGTTGCGCACCACCTACCGCGAATTACAGCGTAAAACCCATCCTGATAAGTTTGTCGGTGCTTCCCAGCACGAACAGCTGCTGGCCGTTCAATATGCTGCGACCATCAATGACGCCTATGACGTGTTAACGTCACCCCTCAAGCGCGCCATTTATATGCTGTCGTTAAAAGGCATTGAGCTGGATGCGCAAGGTTCTGCATCAATGGATCCCGCTTTTCTGATGGAGCAAATGGAGCTGCGCGAAGAGTTGGAAAATGCTGAGCATGCCAAGGATCCTGAGGCCGCGCTGGAGAAAGTCGCTGATCACTTAGATGCTGAATTGGAAGCTTTTCAAGCGACCTTTGTCTCGCAGTTTGAAAAGGGCTGTGAAGCCGAATTAGCGGCGGCGGTAGACACGGTTAAGAAAATGCAATTTTTGGCCAAGGTTCGGGTTGATCTTGAACACCTTGAGCATGAGTTACTTGTTGATTGATTTAAGTCCCGTTACGAACCACATCGCGTGACGGTATCCCTAGAGAGTTATTAATGGCGTTATTACAATTATCAGAGCCGGGTATGACCCCGGAGCCACATCAGCGCAAGCTGGCCGTGGGTATTGACCTGGGCACAACCCATTCACTTGTTGCCAGCGTGCGCAGTGGTAGTGCCGAAGTGATTGCCGACCATCAGGATCGCAATTTACTGCCCTCCATCGTGCACTATAGTAGCGAACAGCCTGTTGTTGGTTATGAAGCCAGAGAAAAGGCAGTCAGTGATCCGCTGAATACCATTATTTCCGTGAAACGCCTGATGGGGCGCGGCGTTGAAGATGTCGCCACCTTAGATCATCAGATGCCTTATCAGTTTGCTGAGCACGAAGGCACTGGCATGCCTTTGATCGAAACTGCAGCTGGTAATGTCAGCCCGGTAGAAGTGTCAGCGGAGATTTTGAAGGTGTTGGCTGCACGTGGTCGCGAAGCACTGGATGGCGATTTAGACGGTGCTGTGATTACGGTGCCTGCCTATTTCGATGAGGCGCAACGTCAAGCCACTAAGGATGCGGCGCAGGTTGCGGGGTTGAAGGTTTTGCGTCTGTTGAACGAACCGACCGCAGCCGCGATAGCCTATGGTCTGGATCAAAACGAAGAAGGTGTGATTGCCGTTTACGATCTAGGCGGCGGTACCTTCGATATTTCCATTTTGAGATTGCAGGCTGGTGTTTTTGAAGTGCTGTCCACGGGTGGCGATACCGCGCTGGGTGGTGATGATTTTGACCGCGCTATCGCCGAGTGGATTCTTAACGAGTCGCAGTACGAGCGGGATGTGACGCCGCATCTGGGGCGAGAGCTGATGGAAAGTGCGCGTGATATCAAGGAGCGCTTATCTGATCAGGAATCAGTTGTCGTCGACATCATGCATGAAGACTTTTGCTGGCAAGGTGAAGTGGATCAGGCTTGGTTTAACGAGCTGATCCGTCCTTTTGTTGAGCGTACGCTAAAGGTTTGTAAAGGCGCATTGCGTGATGCCAAGATAAAAGCAAAAGAGCTGGCCAACGTGGTGATGGTGGGTGGTTCTACCCGTGTTCCCTATGTGCGCGAGCGTGTTGGTAAATTATTTAATACCGAGCCGATGGTCGATATTGACCCGGATCTGGTGGTGGCAACTGGCGCGGCCTTGCAGGCTGATGTGCTGGTAGGCAACAAAAGCAACGATGATATGTTGTTGCTGGATGTGAACCCACTGTCACTGGGCATCGAAACCATGGGTGGCTTGTCCGAAAAAATTATTCCCCGTAATGCCACAATTCCAATTGCCAAGGCGCAGGAATTCACGACCTATAAAGACGGCCAAACTGCGATGGCGATCCACGTCGTGCAGGGTGAGCGTGAACTGGTAGCGGATTGCCGTTCACTAGCGCGTTTTGAATTGCGTGGTATTCCGGCGATGGTGGCTGGTGCGGCACGTATTCGGGTGACTTTTCAGGTTGATGCCGATGGCTTGTTGAGTGTGGCGGCGAAGGAAATGACCACCGGTATTGAAAGCAGTGTCACCGTTAAACCTTCCTATGGTTTGGAAGAGGATCAGGTGACGCAAATGCTCAAAGACTCCATCGCCCATGCGCGCGATGACGTCGCAGCTCGCCAGTTGCGAGAGAAACAAGTAGATGCTGAGGGCCTGTTGGCCAGTATTGAAAACGCCCTGTTTGAAGATGGAGACAAACTGCTAAACGCGGTGGAGCGTGCGGATATTGAAGCGGCTCTGCAGCGTTTGCGTGAGGTGGCTGTGGCTGATGATGGTCACGCCATTACCCGCGAAATAGATAAGACCGGTCAGGTCAGTAACGAATTTGCAACGCGTCGTATGGACGCCAGCATCAAAGAGGCCTTAGCAGGTAAGGCTCTTGATGCCGTTAACGTGGATAAAGAGGATTAAGTTATGCCACAGGTAGTTTTTTTGCCGCATCCGGAACTTTGCCCTGATGGGGCGGTGCTGGAAATGGAACCGGGTGCTAATTTGCTGGATGTAGCGATACATAATGATATTGATATCGAGCATGCCTGTGAGATGTCCTGCGCCTGCACAACCTGTCATGTGATCGTGCGTGAAGGTTTTGATACGCTGGAAGAATCCGATGAGCTAGAAGACGATATGCTGGATAAGGCCTGGGGCCTGGAGCCTGAGTCACGTTTGGGCTGCCAGATTATTGTTGGTGATGAAAATCTGGTGATTGAGATTCCCAAATACACTATTAACCAAGTGTCGGAAGGCAAGGTTTAAGAGGGGTGGCATATGAGTCTTAAATGGTTGGATGTGCTGGATATCGCAATTGAATTATCCGAAAAGCATGAAGATGTTGATCCGCGTTTTGTGAACTTTGTTGATCTGCGCAACTGGGTGATGGATCTGCAAGATTTTGATGATGATCCGGCTCACTGTGGCGAAAAAATCCTCGAAGCTATTCAAATGGCCTGGATTGAAGAGATGGACTAGGCAGGTCGTAAGATTTGTTTTGTAGAGCGGCGCCAACAGGCGCCGTTTTTGTTTTTGCCTTTTCTAGTGTGGTTTGAGCTAACTCATTGACAAGTCACCATATTATTTTTTTATCAATGCGCGTATAATGCGCGCCCTTAAAGAATTTAAACCCCTAAAGTAATCTGAATTTGGAGACGAAAGTCCATGGCAGTTGAACGCACTCTATCTATTATCAAGCCAGACGCAGTAGCTAAAAACGTAATCGGCAAAATCTACAGCCGTTTCGAAACTAATGATCTGAAAATCGTTGCTTCTAAAATGATGCACATGAATGAAGATAAAGCGGGTGGTTTTTACGCTGAGCACAAAGAGCGTCCTTTCTTCGGCGATCTGGTTGAGTTCATGACGTCTGGTCCTGTTATCGTACAGGTTCTGGAAGGCGAAGGCGCTGTTGCTAAAAATCGTGATCTGATGGGTGCCACTAACCCAGCTGAAGCGGCTGAAGGCACAATCCGCGCTGATTTCGCACAGTCTATCGACGCTAACGCAGTACACGGTTCTGACTCAACTGATTCAGCGGCACGTGAAATTGCGTATTTCTTCGCGGCTGACGAAATTTGCCCACGTTAAGAGCTTTTGCTTTTAATAGTTTGATCTCGATTTATTAGTATTTTGTAAAGTAATAGGTAGCCGATATGACTGACTCAGTAAACAAAGTTAATCTGCTCGGTATGCCGATCGAGAAGCTGGAGGCTTTTTTCCTTGAAATCGGGGAGAAAAGCTTTCGTGCTAAACAGGTGATGAAATGGATTCATCACTATGGTGTGTCTGATTTCAATGACATGACGGATTTGGGCAAGGCGTTGCGCCAAAAACTCAGCGATATTGCCGAAATTCGTGGACCTGAAATAGTTTACGAAGGTGTTTCCAAAGACGGTACCCGCAAGTGGGTGGTGAAGGTTGAGGGCGGCAGCAGCGTAGAAGCCGTGCTGATTCCTGAAGGTAAACGCGCCACCCTGTGTGTGTCTTCACAGGCTGGCTGTATTTTGGATTGTAGTTTTTGCTCCACCGGTAAGCAGGGTTTTAACCGTAATCTGACCACCGCTGAAATTATTGGCCAGGTTTGGATTGCCAGTAAAGCTGTTACCGAACGCCCCGGTGCCAATGATCAAGCGATCACCAATGTGGTGATGATGGGCATGGGCGAGCCGCTGCTTAACTTTGATAATGTGGTGGATGCCATTCACATTATGATGCAGGACTGGGGCTACGGCATTTCCAAGCGCCGCGTCACCCTGAGTACCGCTGGTGTCGTACCTGCGTTGGATAAGCTGCGTGAAGTGCTGGATGTTTCGCTGGCAATTTCTCTGCATGCACCCAATGATGAGTTGCGTAGCCAGCTGGTTCCACTCAACAAAAAATACCCAATTGCCGAGTTATTAGCGGCCTGCCATCGTTACCTTGAGGTATTGGGTGAGCGCCGGGTGATCACGGTTGAATACACCCTGATATCCGAAGTGAATGATCGTCCTGAGCATGCCCGTGAACTGGCCAAGCTGCTACGTGATTTGCCCTGCAAAGTGAATTTGATTCCTTTCAATCCGTTCTCGTTATCGGATTACAAACGTTCCTCGCGAAATGCCGTGAAAACCTTTCAGGATATATTAATCCATGCGGGCTATACCGCTACGATACGCAGCACGCGTGGTGAAGATATCGATGCGGCCTGTGGCCAGCTGGTAGGGCAGGTCGAGGATCGTACTCGTCGTAACAGTCGTTATATCAACGCTGCAAATATCAGCTGATCAGATAAATCACATATTAGTAAGAACTGTTTTTTCTGTGACAATTATCGGTGGTCTATACTAAGTGGCAGAAAGGACGTACAACTGTTTGTTTTCAGTTGTTTTATATCTTTAGGGCGATGAGAAAATATGATGAGTAAACCAGCATTGGTTGGAAAATTTGTCGGTATTAGCCGGATTCTTATGGCTGCTTGCCTGGCATTGTTGGTGGGCTGTGTTTCGACCAGCGATTCACGTTTTGTTAAAAATACCAATGAGCAGGAAGCACTGCGTAAGTTTACCGAGTTAGGCCTGCTGTACATCCAAAAGGGCAATACCGTTGGGGCTATGCCGCCGTTAAAACGCGCGCTGGAAATTGACCCTAAATCCCCCGATGTAAATGCCGCGCTGGCAATGCTTTTTCAGATTGAAAAAGATAATCTGCTGGCTAAAAAATATTTTGAAAAGGCGCTGCAATACAGTGCTGGTGTCAATCAAACGCGTATTCGTAATAACTATGCCGGTTTTTTGTTTAAAGCCGATCGCCTGATCGATGCCTGTGAACAGTTACGCCTTGCCAGTGAGGATGCTTTTTATGATAAACGCTCACAGGTGTTTGAAAATCTGGGTGTTTGTTACCACCGGTTAGGGAAAAACGTTGAGGCCTTAAAGGCCTATGAGCATGCGGTTAATATTGATGATACTCGTCCCCGAGCAACGCTGGAGGCCTCCTATCTGCAATTTAACCGTAATAACTTCATGCTGAGTAATGAGTACCACGCCAGCTATCAGCGTATGGTGCGTTATCGCATGGCTAACAATACGCCTAAGAGTTTATGGTTGGGCATACAGCTGGCGCGCCAAGAGGGTGATCAAAATGCCGAGGCCAGTTATGCGCTTAAACTTAGAAACCTGTTTCCGGATTCTCCCGAGAACAAGAGCATCCTGAAGGGCCGATAAGTTGGATAATTTGGCAGAAAAATTACCCGAGCAAAGCCCGGCAGCGGTCGATCTAAAAATCGTTGCTACGCAAAGCAGTGTGGGGGAGACGTTAAGAAAAGCGCGAGAAGCGCGTGGCTTAAGCCGTGCTCAGATTGCGCAACGATTAAATATTACCGAACGTTATATCGCTCATATTGATGGAGACTCCTTTGAGTCCCTGCCTGCGACTACGTTTGTGCGGGGTTATCTGCGTAATTATGCGCTGGCTGTCGGTTTGTCCGTGGACGATGTGCTGGCTGCTTATCAGTACCACCTTGATGCTAATGCTGAGCCGCCCAAACTACGTAAGCGTGAGCGTTTAAAGGCCGCAACCAGTGATCCTATTATGCGTTTGCTAGGGCTGATGTCGGTACTGCTATTTGTTTTGTCTTCGGTTTTTTTTTGGCGCGGCGAGCAAAGCACGCTGGCATTGCCGGTTACGGAAAATATTGCCGTAGTGGAAGTGGATACCGTTGAAGGGAAGACCCATGTTGAGGCGGTTGATCTTAACTCAACGCTCGTGACGCCTATCGTAGACGATGTGTTATTGGTCAGTTTTATTGATAGTAGCTGGTTGGAAGTGCGTAACGGTAAGGACGAGATTTTGTTCAATGGCGTTAAGCAGGCCGGTGATGAAATCCGCTTAACCAGTCACTCATATTTTGATGTTGCAATAGGCAATGCAGCCGCTGTGAAACTGTCATACAATAGTGCGCCAGTTGATCTGTCGAATGTTACTCAAAGTGGCAATTCCGCTAATATACAGCTGGGACTTCGACAGCCCTGATATTCAGTGGTAGGTGGTAATTTGCACACTGAATCTGATAAAAACTCCTAGAGATCTTTGCATAACGCAAAGGTCTCTTTTTAATTAATATAATTAAGGATTGCGCCTTGGCCAAGATTAAAGCCATCCGAGGTATGAATGATATATTGCCCGCCGAAACTGCGACTTGGCAATATCTCGAAGAGACCGTGCTGCGTGTATTAAAACGCTATGGCTATCAACAAATTCGCATGCCGATTGTTGAACAAACCGATCTTTTCAAGCGTTCTATCGGTGAAGTAACAGACATCGTTGAGAAGGAAATGTACACCTTCGACGATCGTAACGGTGAAAGCCTGACGCTCCGGCCCGAAGGTACCGCGTGTTGTGTTCGTGCCTGTGAAGAACACGGGCTGCTTTATAATCAGGTGCAACGTTTGTGGTACAACGGCCCGATGTTTCGCTATGAGCGTCCGCAAAAGGGACGTTATCGCCAGTTTCATCAGATTGGTATTGAAACCTTTGGCATGGCTGGCCCTGAGATTGACGCTGAGTTGATTTTGATGAGTGCTCGGTTGTGGCGCGAATTGGGTTTACTGGATCATGTGACGTTGGAAATTAATTCGCTGGGTAGCTCTGAAGCGCGTGCTCGCTACCGTGATGATCTAGTGGCCTACCTTGAAGCTCGTGTTAATCAGCTCGATGCGGACAGTCAGCGACGTATGAGTACTAATCCGCTGCGTATCCTGGACAGCAAAAGCCCGGATACTCAAGCCGTGCTGGATGGCGCGCCTAACTTTAAGGATTATCTGGATCAGGAATCGGCGGATCACTTTAGTGCGCTACTGGCAATGCTTGATGCAGCCGGCATTGCTTATCAGGTAAATCCACGGCTGGTTCGTGGGCTGGATTATTACAGCAAAACCGTATTTGAATGGGTGACCACCGAGTTAGGTGCCCAGGGTACGGTGTGTGCTGGTGGTCGTTATGACGGCCTGGTGGAGCAGCTGGGTGGCAAAGCCACACCTGCGGTAGGTTTTGCCATGGGTGTTGAGCGTCTGGTACTGATGTTGCAAACCTTGCAATGCATTCCCGAAGGGCTGGATAAAACGGCGGATGTGTTTGTCGCCTCTGCCGGTGAAGGCGCAAGTGCGGCAGCGTTGCAAGTCGCAGAAACATTACGCTCAGGCCTGGAGAACTTACGGGTGCAGGTTGATTGCACCGGTGGTGGTTTCAAAGGTCAGCTAAAACGTGCAGATAAATCCGGCGCAGATTACGCGCTGTTGATTGGCGAAGAAGAATTGGCGGCGGGCGTGGTGACAGTTAAACCACTACGTGGCGGTGCAGAGCAGGCGCGGGTAGAACGCGATGCTTTGCTTGAACATTTTAAAACTTTAACGAATCACTAGATTACGGAGTATTCGGTGGAAACTTATCGTACGGAAGATGAACAGCTGGCGGCACTGAAACGCTGGTGGAAAGAGAATGGCAAGTCCCTGGTCGTGGGTGTCGTGTTAGCGATTGTTGCCGTTTTTGGTTGGCAGAATTGGCAGGCCAGTCAGCAGGTGTCAGGCGAAGCCGCTTCGGAAATCTATTTTAGTTTGCTTGAAGCCGCAACGATCAATGACGCCAGCCAAACGTCAACAGTCATGCATCTTGCTGAACAGCTGAAGAAAGATCATAGCTCGCTGACATACGCACAATACGGTGCATTGCTGGCGGCTAAGCAGGCGGTTATCACGGGTGATCTTGAGACTGCAGAACAGCAACTAAGCTGGGCAGTTGAACAGGCGGACAAGGCCAGCTCGTTACACAAAATCGCATTATTACGTTTGGCGCGAATTGTTGCCGCTCAGGGTGGCGAAGTGAATCAAGCGCGTGCGTTAGCGTTGGTTGAAAATGTTGATGCCGGTAACCATAAAGCTTCCTATGAAGAAGTGAAGGGTGATCTTTATCTGAGCCTGGGCCGAGAAGCCGATGCGCGTAACGCCTATCAAGCTGCAGCAGATGCGGTTCAAGGTGAGGCACGAGTGATTCTGAACTTGAAACTCAATGATCTGGCTGTGGCCGGGGAATAATAAATGAAAAGTTTATATCGGTTTTTTGCTGCGCTGGCCGTATTGTCCTTGATGTCAGGCTGTTCGATGTTTTCCAAGGATGAAGATGTTGGGCCGGAACCGACACCGTTGGTGAAATTTAAAGCACAGGCTGAAATTAAAAAGCAATGGTCTGGCAAAGTGGGTGGCGGCATCGGTGAGAATTATCTCAAACTGACGCCAGCCATTGATGGCAAAATTATTTATGCAGCCAGCGCCAAGGGTGTTGTTGCTGCCTTTGATCGTGAAACCGGTAAACGCCAGTGGCGCATTAGCCTGAAGGAAGAGTTGAGTGGTGGCGTCGGTGCTGGTTATGGTCTGGTTTTGGTGGGCACATCCAGCGGACATCTGCTGGCGCTGAGTGAAAAGGATGGCAGTCAGCAATGGCGAGTAGCGGTTTCCAGTGAAATTTTATCGGCACCAAAAACCAATGCCAGTACGGTAGTCGTGCAAACATTGGATGAAAAAATTTACGGTTTTGATCATGCGACTGGCGCGCAACGCTGGCAGTATGAAAGCAGTGCACCAACGCTGTCATTACGCGGCACCAGCACACCAGTGCTGACGTCGGAAGTTGCGATTCTGGGCATGGGTAATGGTCAGGTGATCGCGCTGAATGCTGATACCGGTATGTTGCTATGGAAGCAGCGTGCCACGGTCGCACAGGGCCGTTCTGAATTTGAACGTATGACAGACGTTGATGGCGATCTGCTGTTGGCTGGCAATGCCCTGTATGCAACCAGCTTTCAGGGTTTTGTGGTGGCGTTGGATGTTGCTTCGGGTCGTCCATTGTGGCGTCGTGAATTGTCCAGTTTCCATGGCCCGGATGAAGGTCTGGGTAATCTATACGTCAGTGCGGAAAATGATGAGCTGCATGCGGTGAATCAGGATAATAACGAGTTGAGCTGGACTCAGTCAGCGCTGCAATACCGGGGCATTACGGCACCAGTAACCTTTGCCAACTATGTGGCGGTGGCCGATGCTGACGGTTACTTACATGTGCTGTCGCAGCGTGATGGTAGTTTTGTAGCGCGTAAAAAGATTGATGGTGACGGTGTACGTTCCAAGCTGTTGGCCAAGGGTAAAACACTGTATGTCTACGGTAACAGCGGTAAGCTGGTAGCGTTAACGGTACAATAGTAATTAGTTGATAATAGCTAGTTCATTGAGAACAACATCTTACGGGCGATAATCGCACGTTTTTCAAATATTACGACGCTGCCTTTTGGTTAATAACTGTAGCAGCTAAGTAATCTTTCGCAGGTTTAGGTCATGATACCAGTCATCGCAATTGTGGGTCGCCCCAACGTTGGGAAATCCACACTCTTTAACCGTTTGACGAAGTCACGTGATGCGCTGGTGGCCGATTACGCCGGTTTAACCCGTGACCGTAAATACGGTGAGGGTGAAGTTGGCGAGCGTAAATTCATCACGATTGATACCGGTGGTATCAGTGGCGACGAAACCGGCATTGACTCGATGATGGCAGGCCAGTCGTTGCAGGCGATTGACGAATCCGATGCAGTATTGTTTTTGGTTGATGCGCAGGCAGGTTTAACGGCTGCCGATGAAATGATTGCCAATCATCTGCGTAAAATTAATAAAACCTGTTATTTGGTGGCCAATAAAACTGACGGTTTGAACGCCGACGTGGCGACGGTTGAATTCCATCGCATGGGCATGGGTGAGCTTTATCATATCGCTGCTGCGCATAACCGTGGTGTTACCAGTCTGATGGAAGTTGTACTGGGTAAATTCCCGGAGCCGGAAGATCTTGATGGTGGTGAAGCGCCAAAAGGTACGCGTATTGCGGTGATTGGTCGTCCCAATGTGGGCAAATCGACCTTGGTAAACCGTATGCTCGGTGAAGAACGGGTAGTGGTATTTGACCAACCGGGCACCACCCGTGACAGTGTTTACATTCCCTACGAGCGTTTTGGCAAACCTTACACCCTGATTGATACCGCCGGTGTACGACGTCGTAAGAATGTGAAGGAAGCGGTCGAGAAATTCTCCATCATTAAAGCGTTGCAGGCGATTTCTGATGCCAATGTCGTTATTTGTGTGTTTGATGCGCGCGAAGGTGTGGTGGATCAAGATTTACACATGTTGGGTTTTGCATTGGATGCGGGCCGTTCGCTGGTGATTGCTGTCAATAAATGGGATGGCATGGACGCGGATGACAAACGTAAAGTTAAGAATGAGCTGAATCGTCGTCTTGAGTTTGTTGGTTACGCCAAAATCCATTTTATTTCCGCGTTACACGGAACCGCTGTTGGCGATCTATACGGCTCCGTTGATAAGGCCTACGCCTCTGCTACGACGCGCTGGTCTACTAACAAGTTGACCTCGATTTTGCAGCAGGCCACCACTGAGCATGCACCACCGATGGTTAATGGTCGCCGTATCAAATTGCGTATGGCTCACTTGGGTGGCACCAATCCGCCGCGTTTCATTATTCACGGTAATCAGACTGAAAAAGTGCCCAATAACTACACCCGCTTTTTGGAAAATACTTACCGTAAAGCGTTGAAGATTGAAGGTACGCCCGTTTTTATTGAGTACAAATCGGGTACCAATCCATTCGAAGGGCGTAAGAATCTACTGACGCAGCGGCAGATTGGTAAAAAGAAGCGTTTGGTGGAGCACGCGCGACACAATAAGCGTGGTCGCTAGCGGCCTGATCGTTAACGACGAAGAGCAGTAGAATATAATCTTTGTGTTGAGGCCTGTTGTTTTATTGCGGGCCCAGCACGCCTTCCTGCTAAGTAACTAATCTATGTTGTGGCGTCCTCGCTCAATTTTACAGTTAATGCTATTTGGTTTGATGAGCGTAGTGGCGCCGCTGTGCGTAGCGATTTTTTATACCGTCGAAACCCTCGATGAATTGGCGCGCCAGAGTCAAACGGTTAATCAGCAAACCATTACCTTGACGCGTAGCAGTCAACACTTTGAATCCAGCTTGATTTGGAACGTCGTGCGCGTCAATATGTGGCGCTGGGCGATGCGGATTTACTCGCGTTGTTTGTACGTGAGCGACAGCAACTGCTGCTCACGATAGAGCAAATTGACGCCACGCTGGCGAGTGTTCAAAGTGACTATGCGGCGGTACGTCTAAGTGAGCAGCAGCTCACAGTGCCGCTTAACCACCCGACAACTTTACCTGATAGCCGAGTTTAACCAGAGCAGGCAACAACTGTTCACGGTAGTCACCCTGGATTTCGATGACGCCATCTTTGATGGTGCCGCCGCTACCGCAGCTTTGTTTAAGTTGTTTAGCCAGGGCTTTTAGCTCGTCGGCAGCCAGTGGTATGCCCTCAATAAGGGTGACACCTTTGCCTTTACGGCCTTTGGTTTGACGAGATATACGAACAATGCCGTCGCCAGAATAGGGTGCTAAATCCTGTTTGCAGACGCATTGTTCTTGCGGTTGTTGGCAACCTGGGCAGATACGGCCTTGATCGGTGGAGTAGACAAGGCGGGAAGAGCGAGCCATGGATTGTTCCTCTATTTAAAGCCTAATGATAAGGCAAGCCTGAAGTAATCTATACTAATAACATTGAATCGATAGTTTGATTTAATCATGGCATGATGGATCTATTATGAAAACGTTATCTCAACTGAGAAATTTATCCCTGTTCGCTATCCTGTGTGGCTGCCTGGCTATGCCGTTGCATGCGCAAGAGACGGTAATGGATATGGATCTGTTAGAGGTGAAGGGTGAATTACGCTACGTGCCCGGGCAAACTCAGCCATTCACAGGCAATGCGGTAAGTTATTTCGCCGATGGTATGCAGAAATTACAGGCCAGTTTTCGTGGTGGTATTAAGCATGGTAAAGAAATTGCCTGGTATGAAGATGGTCAATTACGTTATGTGGTGCGTTATTTGAATGGCGAGCCACAAAGTGTTGGTTCCGCCTGGTATGCCCGTACCAGTGAGGCTAATGTGGCCGTTTCGGCGTTACAATATTGTGGCGAAGATGATATGAGCAGTGCTTTTTGTAACTCCGGCTTACAGGAATCAAGCCGTATTGAGTTTACCCCGAGGCAAGAATCAAGCCGTATCGAGTTTACGCCTTAACACGTTTGTGAGCTTGTCCCCCCCAGTTATGCCATAGCTCAAGTCGGTTTTTTTCTTGCTAGAGTGTCGTGATCAGTTCGTGTAACTCGTTTTTTTGGCTCGGCACCCCATACTGTCGGTGTGCGCCACAGATGCAATATCCAGGGTGCTTTGATACTGTATAGGATATGCAGTGCGTTGCTTTACTGGTACTGCAATTGAGGTGTCTATGGCGCAAAAGTATCGTATTGAAACAGACAACCTGGGGCAATTGAAGATTCCTTCTAAAGCCCTTTATGGTGCGCAAACTCAGCGTGCCATTGAAAATTTCCCCGTTAGTCAGCTGCCAATGCCAAGCGCTTTTATCTCGGTGTTGGGGCTGATCAAGAAAACCGCCGCCATCGTTAATCAGCAGTTAGGTTGGCTGGATAAACCTCGCGCGACAGCCATTATTCAAGCTGCGGCAGAAGTACAAACCGGTTTGCACGATGCACAGTTTCCTGTGGATGTGTTTCAAACCGGCTCTGGTACCAGCAGTAACATGAATGCCAATGAGGTGATCGCAACCTTGGCGGCGCAGTCCAGCGGGTTGGATATACACCCCAATGATCATGTCAATCTAGGTCAAAGTAGTAATGATGTTATTCCTACGGCGATCCATGTTAGCGCCACTTTGCAGCTAACGGCTCAGCTGTTTCCCGCTTTATCACATCTTCAAAAAACCATCGAAAAACGAGCAGCTGAATTACAGAAACAGGTCACCACTGGCCGTACCCACCTGATGGATGCGATGCCGATTTCGATGGCGCAGGAGCTTGAGGGTTGGGCTGGGCAGATTAATTCGGACATTCAGCGTTTACAAAGTACCCTGCCGAGACTTTGTTTGTTGGCTCAGGGCGGTACTGCTGTGGGCACCGGCATCAATGCCCACCCAGATTTCGCGCAGCGTTTTACTGAAAGGCTGAGTGAAGAAACCGGGCAGCCCTTTTTACCCGCGCCAAGTTTTTTCGAAAGTTTAAGCTGTCAGGATAGCGCGGTGGAGTTATCAGGGCAGCTGCGAGTCATCGCGGTCAGCATGATGAAAATTGCTAACGACTTGCGCTGGATGAACAGCGGGCCTTTGGCCGGGCTAGGCGAAATCGAACTGCAGGCCCTGCAGCCCGGTAGCAGCATTATGCCAGGTAAGGTGAACCCAGTGATTCCGGAAAGTGTAGCGATGGTGGCTGCTCAGGTGATGGGCAACGACGCGACAATTGCTATTGCAGGACAAAGTGGCAACTTTCAATTGAATGTCATGTTGCCGGTGATTGCCTATAACCTGCTGCAAAGTATCGAATTATTGACCTCAAGTTGCCGTCTCCTGGCAGATAAAGCCATTGCGACCTTTACCATTAGAACTGATGTTTTACAGAAAAATCTGTCTCGCAATCCTATTCTGGTCACCGCGCTTGCTCCTGTGATTGGTTATGACAAAGCAGCTGACATAGCCAAACAGGCTTACCGTGAAAAACGTCCCGTGCTGGATGTGGCTGTTGAAATGACCGACTTGCCGTATGAACAATTGGCTCGATTATTGGCGCCGGATTCTTTGTTAAATCAGAAAATTCTGCCCGATGATAATTAATCAAAAGTTGTCTGTTGTTAGGGGCTGAGCATTGCCAGCTGTTACGGTACAATAGCGCCCATTCAAGAAAACCATACTTTAGCAGGGCGTGTTATATGACCTTAATCCGTGAAGAAGACCTAATCCAGAGCGTTGCAGACGCGTTGCAATACATTTCCTATTACCACCCGATGGACTTTATCCAGGGTGTTCATGAGGCTTATCTCAAGGAAGAATCTCAGGCGGCCAAGGATGCCATGGCACAGATTCTAATCAACTCTCGTATGTGTGCAGAGGGTAAACGCCCGATCTGTCAGGATACCGGCATTGTGACCGTGTTTCTGAAAATCGGTATGAACGTGCAATGGGAAACAGACAAAAGTGTCAGCGATTTGGTCAATGAAGGTGTGCGTCGCGCCTATATGGATCCTGATAACCTGCTGCGTGCTTCGATTCTTGATGATCCTGCCGGGGCACGAAAAAACACCAAAGATAACACGCCAGCAGTGATTCACATGGAAGTTGTTGCTGGAGATAAGCTGGAAGTACACGTGGCGGCCAAGGGCGGTGGTTCGGAAAACAAATCTAAAATGGTGATGCTCAATCCGAGCGACAGCATTGTCGACTGGGTTGTTAAAACGGTACCCACCATGGGTGCGGGCTGGTGTCCGCCGGGCATGTTGGGTATAGGCATTGGTGGTACGGCTGAAAAAGCAGCGTTGATGGCCAAAGAAGTCTTGATGGACCCGATTGATATTCACGAAATTCGTGAGCGTGGCCCTCAAAACCGCGTTGAAGAATTACGTATCGAAATTATGGATGCGGTAAATAATCTGGGCATTGGTGCTCAGGGTTTGGGCGGTTTGACCACCGTGCTGGATGTTAAAATTATGGATTACCCAACCCACGCGGCATCCTTGCCCGTGGCGATGATTCCTAACTGCGCCGCGACTCGCCATGCCCACTTCACGTTGGATGGTTCAGGTCCTGCGGTATTAACGCCACCGAAATTGGAAGATTGGCCGGAAATCACTGAGTCTTCGGGTGATAACGTACGCCGTGTTAATTTGGATGATGTGAAACACGCAGACATTCAAAACTGGCAGCCAGGTGAAACGTTATTGCTGTCGGGCAAAATGTTAACCGGTCGTGATGCGGCTCATAAACGCATGACTGAGATGATGGCTAAAGGCGAACCTTTGCCCGTTGATCTTACGGATCGTTTTATTTACTACGTGGGGCCAGTTGATCCTGTGCGTGAAGAGGTGGTTGGACCTGCTGGCCCAACAACCGCGACGCGTATGGATAAGTTCACCGAAACCATGCTGGCTGAAACCGGCCTGATTGGCATGATCGGTAAAGCCGAACGCGGGCCAACGGCAATTGAAGCCATTAAAAAGCACAAAGCCGTGTACCTGATGGCCGTTGGCGGTGCAGCTTATCTCGTTTCCAAAGCGATCAAGACAGCTGAAGTTGTTGCCTTCCCGGAAATGGGTATGGAGGCTATCTATGAATTTGAAGTTGAAGATATGCCGGTGACGGTAGCGGTTGATGTGAAAGGTGAATCTGTTCACCAGACCGGTCCTGCACATTGGCACCACATTATTGAAGAGCGGGTGCTAGAGGTTAAATAGAATCAGCAAGGATTACGCCTGTTGCAGTGGTGGTTGTAGTAAAGGGTAACAGGCGTAAAATTAAGGATAGTTTGCTGATGTGTTGAGGTATCTCATGACCTATTTGATTGAAGAAGCCTGTCAGGCCTGCCGTACTGGTGCGCCTGAAGTAACAGGAACAGAACTGGCTACGTTGTTGAAAGAACTACCGGCATGGCACGTTGAAGAACGTAATGGCGAGCAGCAGCTGGAGCGACAGTTTACATTCAAGAATTTTGTACAGGCGCTGGCCTTTAGCAATGATGTGGGAGAGCTAGCCGAAAGCGAAAACCATCATCCTGCCATTTTGACCGAATGGGGCAAAGTGACCGTGACCTGGTGGACACACAAAATCGGCGGCCTGCATAAAAATGATTTTGTCATGGCTGCGCGTACCGATCAGTTATATTCGGGCTAACCTTCTTGGCAACTGATTTTTTAACCGAGCAGCGTTTAGGGCGTGCCGCCGACATTATTCTGGAATTGGAAATGGCCCTGCGCCAACACCAGCTGTGGGAATGCGAACCGCCGTCTCCTCAAGCATTACAAAGCTCGCAACCTTTTTGTATGGATAGCCTGCGTTTTACACAGTGGCTGCAGTTTGTTTTTATCGTCCGTATCAAAGACATTATTGAACGTGCAGTACCGCTACCGATGCGCAGCGGTATTGTTGCTATCGCACAAGAAAATTTTAAAGGTGTCTCCTACGATGCTGCAGCTATCATCCGCCCATTGGCTAAGTTTGATGCCTTGATTGAGGGAAGGTTGGAAGAAAAAGGTGAGGAAAATAAGTTAATTTTTGGGGAGTAAATTTCCTGTCAATTTGTCAATTACACCTATAATTACAAAAACCTCGTTGTTCTTTGCTGGTGAATTCCTTGCTTCCAATTTCTTCTCGTTCTGCACTGACCTTTCTGGCGCCCTACGCTTTGCTGTTTGTTGGCTATCTTTCGTTATCATTTGTTAATGCCCTGTCTGCGGATCAACAGGTAACCCTACGACTGGTTCCCTATAGCCTGTTTGCTTTCAGCGCCTGTATCAGTTTGTATTTTGGCCGTAACCGAATTTTTTATTTGTCGTTGTTAATGGCGTTATTACACTGGGTGTTGAGCAGTTATTATCCCAATGTTGATGTGCTTCAAAAGGCGCGATTACTGCTGGTTTTAGGTGTACTAGCGCCATTGAATTTGATGGTGTTATCGTTATTTCGAGATCGTGGCCTGACCCTGCTGCAAAGTTATTTAATGGCTTCGGTGCTGGGCTCGCAGGTGGCGCTGGTCGTGGAAATAATGAATGGCGACCTGGCGCAGTGGTTGCTCGGTTTTGAACAACTATTTACGGCACTGCCGTTGCTTGACGAATTGTCTTTGGGATTGCCAAATGCGGTTCTGCTAAGCCTGCTGCTGTCGGCACTGGTGATTCTAGTGCGTATTTTTTTTAGAATGACTCCGCTCAATAATGCCCTAATGGTGGTGTTGGTAGCCATTGGCCTGGCGTTGCATTTTGTTGATGTCGGCAACACGGTGGTTATGCTGTTTGTTGTGGCGGGTTCGGTTGTCCTGTTGAGTTTGCTACAGCACTCCTATGATATGGCCTATCGGGATGAGCTTACCGGCCTATTGGGGCGACGCGCGCTAAATGAGTGTTTTTTAAGGCTCAGTGGGCGTTATAGCCTGGTCATGGTGGATGTTGATCACTTTAAAAAATTTAATGACACCTACGGCCATGATGTGGGTGATCAAGTGTTAAAAATGCTTGCCGGTCAGTTGGAAAAAACAGGCGGCTCGGCACGAGCGTACCGTTATGGTGGCGAAGAATTTGTGCTGGTGTTTGATGGCAAACCAATGGTGCAAATAGAGCAATATTTAGAGGATTTACGTGCCAGAGTTGCCGATTATCCGATGAAAATTCGCGCAGCTAACCGACCTGATGACGGAAAAAAAGCTAAGAAACAGCGTAAAAAGGGCGCTGTATCCGGGCCGCTTAAGGTCACCATTAGTTTGGGCGCAGCGCAGCGTAATGAGAAATTCAAAACCTACTCTGAGGTTATGGACGCTGCAGATAAAGCCCTGTACAAAGCTAAAAATTCCGGTCGAAACCAAGTTAAAATTTCTGGTTAAATGTCATTTAGCAGTTTCAAAAATTACTCCTATACTGAAAGCGTTAAGCTTATAAATTTCCCCTGGCAGCCGCTGTTTTGGCAGCTGCTCAGCGTTAACGATTATTCAGGATGTGGTTATGCAGGAGTTACAAAAATACCTTCGAGTTTTGATTGAACGAGATGGCTCTGATTTATATCTGTCAACCGGCGCCCCGCCCAGTATTAAAGCCATGGGCCAGTTAATGCCTATCGCGGAATCTCCCTTGCCGAAGGGGCGTGTTGCCGAGCTGGCTTATGCGACCATGAATGAAGATCAAATCAAGGAATTTGAGCGCAAGCCGGAGATGAATCTGGCGCTTTCTGAACAAGGATTGGGGCGCTTTCGGGTCAATATTTTCAAGCAACGCGGCGAAGTGTCGATGGTCATCCGCTCCATTAAAACCGATATTCCCTTTTATAAGGATCTGGGGCTGCCTGCAATTTTACCCGAACTAGTGATGGAAAAACGTGGCCTTATTTTGTTTGTGGGTGGCACCGGCTCCGGTAAATCCACCTCGCTGGCCTCGCTGATTGATCACCGTAATACCAACAGCGCCGGGCATATTATCACCATTGAAGATCCGGTTGAGTTTGTACATCGTCACAAGAAAAGTATCGTCAACCAACGTGAAGTGGGCATGGATACGGATAATTATGAGGATGCGCTGGAAAACACCCTGCGTCAGGCGCCAGATGTGATTTTAATTGGTGAGATTCGCAGCCGTGAAACCATGGAACATGCGATTGCTTTTGCCGAAACTGGTCACCTGTGTCTGTCGACCTTGCATGCCAACAATGCCAATCAGGCATTGGATCGTATTATTAACTTCTTCCCGGAAGAGCGGCACAATCAGCTGTTTCTGGACTTGTCGTTGAACCTGCGCGGTATTATTTCCCAGCGTTTGATTCCTACGGTAGATGGTAAACGTGCCGCTGCGATTGAAGTGTTAACGGGCACGCCGCGAGTTAAGGATTTAATTAAAAAAGGCGATGTCATTTCTCTCAAGGAAGTGATGGAAAAGTCCGCGGGTCAAGGCATGAAAACCTTTGATCAGGCACTATTGGAGCTACATCTGCAGGGCAAGATCAGCTTGGATGAAGCATTGCGTAATGCCGACTCTGCCAACAACCTGCGGCTCAAAATCACTTTGGGTGAGAAGGCGAGTGCAAGTGGCGCCCAAGCTGCCACGCCTCGACCGACTGCGGTCCCTCAGGCTGCACCCAGACGCCCTGAAGTGCCGGCAGCGCCAAGTGTTAAAAATGATATTCGGCGCCTGCGAGAACAGGCGCAACATAGCATTGTTCCTGAGGTAGCAAAGCCTAAACCCAAGCCCGCCATGAGTACTTTTTCATTGCAGCCTTTGGATGATTCAGAAGAGTCTTGATTCGTTACGGCGTGATTGGTTATAAATAAAAGCCTGCTGGGTTTCAGCGGACTTTTTTTATGGCTGGTTTAACCTACAATGAAGCACTTTATGCTGACAGGACGAATGCATTATGAGTTTTTATTGGTACGACTTTGAGACCTTTGGTGCCGACCCTTTTCGTGATCGAGCCTGTCAGTTTGCCGGAGTGCGCACGGATGAGGATTTTAACGTTATTGGCGAACCGGATGTTTTCTTTTGTAAGCCCGCCGATGATGTATTGCCGCACCCTGAAGCCTGTTTAATTACCGGCATTACCCCTCAGATAGCGCAGCGTGAGGGCGTTAATGAAGCCGAATTTATTGCCCGAATTCACCGGCAGTTTGCCGAACCGGGCACCTGCGTAGCGGGTTACAACAGTATTCGTTTTGACGACGAAGTAACCCGCAATACCTTGTATCGTAATTTCTACGATCCCTATGCCCGTGAGTGGCAGAACGGTAATTCTCGCTGGGACATTATTGATATGGTGCGCCTGACGCGTGCGCTGCGACCTGAAGGGATCGTCTGGCCCGAACACGAGGACGGCAGCCCCAGTTTCAAGCTGGAACACCTCACTGCTGCTAACGGAATTACTCACGAAGCGGCCCATGATGCGTTATCCGATGTGTGGGCAACCATTGAAATGGCGCGGCTGATTAAAAACAAGCAACCGAAATTATACGACTATGTCTATCGCCATCGCGACAAACGCCTGGTGGATCAACAGCTGAATTTACTGGCGCAAAAGCCGGTGTTACATATTTCCTCTATGTATCCAGCCGAGCGCGGTTGCGCGGCGATTGTTGTGCCGCTGGCGCGCGACGTGACCAATAAAAACGCCGTGTATGTGTATGACCTGAGTGTCGATCCCGACGCGCTATTAAACCTTGATAGCGAACAGATTAAAGCGCGAATTTTTACTCGCCGTGAAGATTTACCCGAGGGCATTGATCGAATTCCGATTAAAGCCATTCATATTAATAAATGCCCGATCGTAGCCCCGGTCAGTGTGGTGACGGCTGAGGTTGCTGAACGCCTTGGGTTGGATTTACCACGCTGTCGTGCCCACCTGGAACAAATAAAATCCGTTAGCGGGTTGGCAGGAAAAATTAATAAGGTTTTTTCAGCGCGTGAATTTGAAAACAGTGTTGATCCGGATCAGGCCATCTACAGCGGCGGTTTTTTCAGTAGCCATGACCGTCAGCTGATGGATCAATTGCGCACGATGTCGGTTGAGCAATTGAGCAGTGCCCGCCCGCCCTTTAATGATGCTCGATTGCCGGAAATGTTATTTCGTTATCGCGCCAGAAACTTCCCGGACACCTTATCGGCCGAAGAGCGTGCGCAGTGGCAGGAATTCAGATCGGCCTGCTTTAATGATGAAACTGTTGGCAGCAGCCTGACACTGCACAGTTATTTTGAACTGATTGAAGAAAAGTTGGCGACGCCCGATTTGAACGCTGAAAAACGACAGCTGTTAATCGAGTTACAGCAATACGGCCAGTTGCTGCAGGCCAGTTTGGCGGAATAGCCTCCGGCCCTGAAAAACGGGGCCGGTAACGTCGGTTTACTCTTAAATTACTGCACAAAGCCTGTACTCAAATCGACCAGTTGAGCTTTGTTGATGGTGCGATAGCCCGCTAGTTTAACGTCATCTTTCTTGGCCGTAGCCATGCTCACCAGTTGGCGCGGTTGCTTTATAAAATCACGCTGATAGTTTTTTCGTAAACTGCTTAATTCAATATTCTCAATGGCAGCGACCAGCTGTTCGCGAGTATCAAATTGAAAGTTTTCACGATCAATTTCACGCCAAAAACGATTACTACGTTGGCTCAGCCGTGCATCCTTTTCCATGATGCGGCTGATCAGCGCGCGTTTGTGGGTGTTCAACGTGTTGTCATCGAGCGACTCCAGAGTGCCTGAGGATGAGGTAATAAAGTCTTGGATAGCGCTGACAATATTGGCAGGCGAGGTGTTGGGTGATTGCACGGTAAAGGCCAGCGCCGGTACTTCCAACAGGCTCATGGGGCTGCTGAAAACGATATAACCCAACTGCTGGCGAGTGCGTAACTCATAATAAAAGGGCGTCGATAAAATCTGATTGAGCAGGGCAAAACGTGCTCGAGTGTCGATACCTTTGTTTTCGCCCTGAATATACAGAGTGACGGCGCTATCGCTGTGCTCAACGTCAAATTGGTGCAGTAATTTTTGATCGGCCGGTAGCTGGTGAATGTTGGGGCGGTTGATCTTTTGTGACGATTTTTGTGTACTCAGCTCCGTTTCCAGTTGCTGTACTCGGGCGGACATATCGGTGTTGCTAATGTTGCCGTTGCCCAGTACTTCAATATCCAGTTGCTGTAAAAACTGCTGACTAAATTTCGATAAATCCGCAGGTGTTAATGGTGTTAGCGCTTTGATTAGTTGCGGCTCATTCCAGCTTGGGCTGGTGACCAGCTGCGATGTTTTGCCAAGCGTTTGCTGATAGGGCTTTTGTTTGAGGGCGTTATGCCAGCTGCGTAATAACTCATCCTTATGGCGAGCAAAGGTTGCGGCTTCAATAACGGGTTTATTAAGCGCTGTGAGGATTTCTTCAAGCAATAGGGGTTGCTTGTCATGATAGCCGGAAATTCGCACGCTAATACCCCGTACGTGGGGATAAAGCTGATAGCCTAAGCCGGCCAGCGTAGCGGGGTAGCTGAACTCATTGAGCTGCTCATTCACACTTTTGATATACAGAGCAGTGAGTGCCGTGTTGAGCGGTGATTGATTTGCCAAGGGTGAACGTAGCGTGAAATAGAAGTTCGCTTTGGGGTTTTTAAAGGACGTATCGCTGCCGTGCCAATAGGAAATGCCTGTGTCGGTTATGTTTTGTTTGGGTTTTTCTGCGGGGGTATCGGGTGTTTGTACAAGGCTTAAGGCGGTTGGAATAAACGGGTTTGCCGACGGTAGTTTTATCGCTGAAGTGTTGCTGTTATCGAGCCAAGCCTGTTGCTGCTGTTTGCTGATGGCGGATGAGGCATAACGAGCTTTGAAATGCGGGCTGGTTTGGTCAGTCGCTAATGCTTTGCCAACAACCATCATCAACATGTTGTTTGGGCGCAGTGCTGCCAAGTAGCGGGTAATTAATTGCGGCCGATAGTCGCTCATTTGATAAGGCGCACTGAGTACCTGTGTCGTGGGCACCTTTTTTAGATGTCTGGCCAGACGGGTCACGTAATGCATGTTGTTGCCATTTTCCTGGAATTCAAAATCCAGTTTGGCCAGCTGCGCCTGCTCCCGATAGCGCCATTCCTCAATGCCCTGTTGTTTGATTATTTCAATGCTTTGAAATAATGCTTTGGTCACCGCCGCGGTATTTTTGAGGCCTTGTTCGGTGAGGCCAATTCTAATTTGTAGTGCGGCGTTGCGACTGTCTTCAAAACCAATGCCTGCACTCAGGCTGTCAGCCCAGCCCTGACTTTTCAGTAAGGACAGCAGGCTACCTTCACCTTCGTGTCCCAGCAAGTTGCTGAGGTAGTGCACGGGTTTGCTGGCGAAGTGAGCACGGGTGCTGGCAACCGGAAACAGATACAGTACCTGACGGATATCTTTATTGGGCTGTGTATTGATGCGCAATGGCAACTGTTGCTCGCTGAACAACGGTTGCCGGAAGTCGGGAATAGGGCGGTTGTGATTGGCCACGGGCGAGAATTTTTCGGTGACTAACTGGCGTAACTCAGCGGTCGATTGTTTGCCTAAAACCACCAGCGACATGCGATTGGCAGAATAATGTTGTTGATAGAAGTTTAATAAATCGTCACGCACCGATTGTTTTTCTCGGTCAGCCTTTCCATTTCGGTCTGCCTCTTTACCTCGGTCTGCCAGTGTCTGCAAACTGCCCACGGAAAACTGTGAGAAGGGGTGCGCGGGGTTACTGGCTTGCTTAAGGATTTCATATTGCAGGCGGCTGTCGTCTTTAATTTTGGCTTGATACTCGGAATGTACGGCATGTTTTTCGCGTTCCACATATTCGGCGTTAAACAGCGGAGCGATGAAAAACTGGGCAAATTGATCCAGTGTCGCTGCCAAATCGGCGACGTTCACATCAAAAAAATAGTTGGTTTCGTCAAAGGCGGTGTAGGCATTGTGGGAGCCGCCGTGTTCGCTGATAAATTGCTGATAAGCATCGGCGTCGGGGTATTTTTCTGTGCCGAGAAACAGCATGTGCTCAAGAAAATGCGCCAATCCTTCGCGATCTTTGGGATCCGATCCGCTGCCCACGGATACACTCAAAGAAGCTGCTGCTTTGTCAGCCTCGGAATCGGAAATTACCAATACCTGCAGTTGGTTAGCCAGCTGGAAGGACAGATAGTCGCGACTATCGGTGGGGCTTTTAATGATGTCATTGTTTGAGGCTTCGAGAGTATTCGGTGTGTCCGATAGAGTCGAGCAGGCCGCTATTGTCCCTGCTATGCATAGGGTGAGCAGTAGTTGTATTAGAAAAGCGGGGGATAATCGTATCGAACGGGCTGGTTTTGGCACGTAACGGATCCTTGCAAGGGTTAAGAGAGGGCTTTCAAAACTGACAGCCGATTCTAGCGCAGGTTCGGACATCGGCGCATTAATGACAAAGTTTTTTAAGGTGATTGCTTTTTAGTCTGTTGAGAGTCTTCCCCTGACGGTGCACATGCCTATAATGGGCCAGTTTTCCTATTGTATTGGTCTGTTGATGCTCAAACTTTTATCCAAACTACCTCTGTCGGTGTTGTATCTATTTTCCGGTCTGGTGTATTTCCTGCTTTACCGGCTGACAGGCTATCGTCGTAAAGAAGTGGCTGCCCACTTGAAACAGGCGTTTCCAGAAAAAAATGATCAGCAACGAGAGCAAATAGCCAAAAGTTTTTACCGGAACCTTGCCGATGTCATGGTTGAGGCCATACATTCTGCCAACATGAATGAGCAGGAATTTGCCCGTCGTGTTGAACATGTCAATCTGGACGTACTTAAGCCACTTATAGACCGGGGCAGTTCCTTTATTTTGCTGGCAGGACACTGCAATAACTGGGAGTGGCTGTTGTTATCGACCTGTATCAAACTGCCTATCCCTATGGATGTGGTGTACAAACCGTTGCACAGTGAAAGTTCAGATAAATTTATGTATGAAACGCGTTCGCGTTTTGGTGTTGACCCGATTGATCTCAAGGATTTTGCCGCTGAAGTACTGAAGCGTAAAGGATCACAGCGTGTCTATTCCATTCTTGCCGATCAACGTCCAAGCATGGACGGACGTGCCCATATCACTCAATTTCTAAATCGCGAAACGCGCTTTTTTATTGGTCCGGAAAAGATTTCACAGTTTGTAAAAATTCCGGTGGTGTTTGTGAAAATGACCCGGGTTGCTCGTGGGCGTTACCAGGTGGCCTTTGAGATATTGGCAGAGCCGCCCTATGTAAAGAAACGCGACCATTATCCGGTAACCGAGCAATACGTGCGTGCGCTGGAGCAGCAAATTAAAGACTCACCTGAAGGCTGGTTATGGAGTAACCGGCGCTGGAAAGATACCTGAAATTTTCTCATTTAATACCTTGAAAGTATTTTTCATATCCCAATATTTATAACTACGGGTGCTCAAATGAGGCCCGTAATTTGTAAATAAGCTGTAAAGGCTGGCCTTCGGGCAGTTTGATATACAGCTCCAAATAAGCGCCCGATCTGATGATGGGCAAGGCATATTGCTTAATTGCGAGGATATGAAAATGGCACGACTAGACTTAACTCCCTTATTCCGTTCATCCGTTGGTTTTGATCGCATGGCCTCCATGCTTGACGCCGCCAGCCGTAGTGAACAACCCAGCTACCCACCCTACAACATTGAATTGGTCGCCGATGATCAATACCGTATCAGCATGGCGGTAGCGGGTTTCAGCGAAGGTGAGCTGAACATTGAATCCGAACACAATACCCTGACCGTTAGCGGTGTGAAAGCTGAAGAGAAAACGCAGCGTCATTATCTGCATCAGGGCATTGCCGCGCGTAACTTTGAACGCAAATTCCAGCTGGCCGATTACGTCAAAGTGACCGGCGCGACTATGGAAAACGGCCTGTTATTTGTTGATCTGGTACGCGAAATTCCAGAGGCCATGAAGCCTCGTAAAATTAGCATTGGCAGCAATGACCAGCTGATTGATGCGGAAAAGGCCGAGAACGCAGCCTAAGGTTTACGCAAGCGGGTTAGAAAAGGAAAGGGAGGCATTTGCCTCCCTTTTTTGTGCCTCGAGATCGGGGGGGTGACGCCCGAAGCACAGCTAAAACGAGAAGAGAATACGCTTATTTTATGACATCCGGATGAAACAGTAGCTCACCATTGATCTTGAAGTTGGCAATGGTAGCCTGGCCCTCTTCGCTGCGGATGAAATCAACGTAACGTTGCGCCAGTTCAGTTTTTACATGCGGGTGTTTTACCGGGTTAACCAGAATAACGTGGTAAGGGTTCAGCTGTTTTGGTGCGCCTTCGAAGGCAATTGACAGTTTGATTTTGTTTTTGTAAGCCAGGTAGGTGCCTCGATCGGACAGCGTATAAGCGGCCTTGTTATTGCTCATTTGTAATACTGCGCCCATGCCTTGACCAGCCGCTTGATACCAGCGGCCCTGTGGATCGATGGCTGCGTCTTTCCAGAGCGATTTTTCTTTTTTATGAGTGCCGGAATCGTCACCACGTGACACAAAGTCTGACTCGCTTGCGGCGATACGTTGCAGGGCTTCGCTCAGGCTTGGGGCATTTTTAACGTCGGCAGGGTCAGATTTAGGGCCCAGTAATACAAAGTCATTGTGCATCACAGGCAGGCGTTCCACACCGCTACCTTCGGCAATGAATTCTTTCTCGGCGCCAGGTGCGTGAACCATGACCACATCAACATCGCCATTGGTGCCAAGACGCAGGGCTTTACCTGTGCCGACGGCAATCACGTCAACCTTGATGTTATTTTTTTCTTCAAAAACCGGGTGCAATACCGCCAGCAGACCGGAGTTGTCGGTGCTGGTGGTGGTTGCTAGACGAATGCGCTGCATGTCTTCAGCCAGTGTCTGGCTGGATAAAAATAATGATAGCGAGAATACGGCTAACAGTTTAAATATCTTCATAATTTCATCCCGATGTGATGAATATAAAATTTAAAAAATCTGAGCCTGTCATTCTGAGCGAAGGTGAGGAATCTGTTTTAGATCTCTCTTCGTTCGAAATGACAAGTGCGGTTTTATTTAGAACTGAACCTGCGATCTGAAAATAAAGGCATCTGGGTTGTCACCTGCAGCAGGACCACCATCTACATCAAGGATGTTCACGTAGTTAGCGCTGAAGCGAATGTTCGAAGTAGCAAACCAGTTCACGCCCAGTGTCAGGCTGTCAGCTTCGCCACCGTCGATATCGGCATCGCTCAGATCGACATTGCTCAGACGTGCGGCAATTTGCCATGCACCGTTATCGCCGTTGGGAGTGATTTTGCTGTAGCTACCCTTGGCGGTTTTGTAGTTCATGCTGTCATCGGTCAGGAATAGGCCGGTTTCAACATAATAGCCAGTGAACGTCAGGTCAGACAAACCTGCACCATTACGATCCACATCAGTGTGGTAATACTCACCCTGTACGTGCCAAGGACCGTTGATGTAGGCACCTTCCAGCACAGCGCGAGTTAGGCTGTTGGCTTTGATGGTGTCTATATCAGTAGGGTCTGTATCCACGATACGTGTATCAGTGATGTGAGCCTCAGGACGTTCTCTGAAACGCAGTGTTTCGTCGCCTGCGGTATAACGTTGCGAGGCGGAAATACCTAGGTGTAGCTTTTCATCAGTTTCATTGATGGCGGTAACTGTGGCGCGCACAGCAACGCCCCAACCTTCGTCGGTGCTGCCTGTGGCTGAACCATCACGGCCATCGCCAAAGATGCCGCCGGCAATCATCCAGTTATCACCGGTACGCTTGGTTTGAATACCAATGTTACGGCCTTCGGCGAATACGTGGGGCAGGCCGCGTTCGATAAAGGTGGTGTATTTAGAGCTGGTCATATTCTGTAAACTGAACGGCTCTTTAGCATGACCAATACGAATGTTGAGCGGCTTGTAATCAATAAATGCATCTTGAAGTCCACTGCTGCCGGTGGCTGTGAAATCGTATTGAAGTTTATAACCCCAGTCTTTATCCAAAGTACCAGTAGCAAATAAACGTGCGCGACGCAGCTCGGTACCGCTGTTGTGGGCGGCAATATCTTCGTGAACAGAACCTGCATCCAGTTGAATACGACCACCGATTCTAACGGTTGGTTTGCCTGCCTTTGACTTGGCAATCACGTCACCTGCTGCTTTTTGGGACTCAGCCACAGATATTTCACGGATTTGTGCGCGATTCTGTTCGTCCTCTGCTTTGGCTGCTTTTTGAACCAGTTCGTAGGTGGCTTTGTCGATCGTACCGTTCTGGTAGAGAGCCTTCAGCAGTTCGTCAACAGCGGAGCCAGCGGCAACGGCGGATCCTGATGCGGTAATGACGAGGCTGGCCAACAGGTTTTTTCCCAAGTTGCGGTATTTCATTTAGACTCGTTCCTTTTCTCTATTGTTATTTGATACATATGTGTCGAAATATGGCGCGGATAATAGAGCTATTGTTTTATTTTTAAATAGGCATGTTTATGCATATATCGTTATCCCTGCGCTGGCAGCTGGAAGGTAAAGAAAACCGGGATATTGAAGAAAACCTGTTTTTGTTGCTGCACGCTGTGCGCCGTGATCGATCACTTAAAAAGGCTAGCACTGTACTTGGACTTTCCTATCGTTATGCTTGGGGTTTGGTGAAAGGCTGGGAGGAGGTATTCAAAGCGCCGTTGCTGATTTTGGAACGTGGCCGTGGCGCGTCACTGAGTGAATTGGGTGAAAAGCTATTGGCCTTTGAGCAGCAGGCGAAGGATAAAATGCAGCCTGATTTGATGAGTCTGGCGGAAGAAATTAATCAAGGCTTGGCGGCTGAGTTAGGTGGCGAAAGTAACGAGCGCCTGCGTATGTATGCCAGTCATGGCATAGTGGTTGCCGAATTTATTGAGTTGCTGCAGCAAGAAAATGGGTTGGATGTCAGTGTGGAAACACGCGGTAGCTTGGATGCCCTGCGTCTTTTATCCAGCGGTCAAAGCGAAGTGGCAGGCTTTCACTTCCCCTTGGAGAAAATCAAGGCTGAGTTGGCGCCTTTTTATCGAACCTGGCTCGATCCTCGACGTCATACCCTGTTGTTACTGGCGACGCGTCAGCAGGGCCTAATGACGGATAAGGAAAATTCAAAAAATATTAATGCTATTGTGGATTTAGCCAAACGTTCGGTACGCTTTGTTAATCGACAACGTGGTTCCGGCACGCGTACAATTTTCGATCACTTGTTGAGTGTCGAAGATATTTCAACGCGAGATATTGCCGGTTATGGCCATGATGAATTTACCCACTCAGCCGTAGCGGCCATGATTGCCAGTGGCTCAGCTGATGCGGGTTTAGGTATTAAGGCTGCGGCGGAAAATTTTGGCTTAAATTTTGTACCGCTGCTCAATGAAGCCTATGTGTTGGCGGTCGCCAATGATGTTTCAGAAAATCATGTGCCTCGTTTGAGAGAGCTTCTTAAATCATCGAAATTCCGTGAACAGGTTACTGATGTGCCGGGCTACGATACGACGAATGCAGGACAAGTGCTGGATTTTGATGATTTGTTTGCGGGTTAATTTGGGCGCGTTTTTTTGTAAAAAACTACAGTTTTAAAAAATCGGCCGATACAGAAAAAATAGAAGGATTAAATCCCTATAGAAGAAAAGGTTAATAAGCTATTCGCTTGATTTTAAAGGTATTTGGATTTATACCTTTGATACGGGTTGGGTTTTAGCCGTGTTTTTGCGTGCTGAATCGAGAATCCGATGTTCAGATTACTCTGTAGGGTAGTCGGGAGTAGAGGATGGACAATTTAATACCGATCGGTACGGTGAACCGCACAGCCACTGAAAACAACGCGGTAAAAAATACGGATAACGTTAAGAAAACAGATAAGTCCGCACGCATAGAAGCCGATCAACGACAGAAAGTTGAAGCCCCGCGTCGACGTTTTAAACGCCGCCAGGGTGACAGGCGTGTGTCGACACGGAGTTCTCGCTTGAACAGATTTGAACGACGTAAAAACCGTGATCGACGTGATGATGAGCGGGAAGAGAACGAAGAGTTGCTCAACGCGGGTGTAAAAGTCAAAGCGGCTAACAGAAAGGGCCGCTTTATTGATGAACGCGCCTGAGGGTGCTTACTTCCCGATATCATTCTAGCCGGTTGTTAAATTAAACGTATCGGCATCCAAATGCGCAGGGAATTGTTTGCGATATTTACGCAAGGCTTGGTAGTCGAGGGTTTGTGTAAAGCTATTTGCTTCTGATTCGGTGTTAATCATTTCATCTCCCCAGGCATCAAACAGCATTGAATTACCGCTGTATTCAAGGCCGTTTCCATCTGTCCCAAGGCGGTTTACGCCAGCCACAAAACTGAGATTTTCAATAGCGCGGGCGCGTAGCAATGACAGCCAGTGCTGGCGACGTGGTTGCGGCCAGTTGGCGACAAAAATTAACAGATCGTAATCATTCTGGCTTTCGTTGTAACCATTGCGGGACCATACCGGGAAACGCAGGTCGTAACAAACCATGGGGCAGATGCGCCAGCCTAAATAATCGACGATTAAACGCTCATGACCACTTTGGTAGTGATGATGCTCATTACCCATGCGGAACAGGTGGCGTTTGTCGTAGCAGTGGTATTCGCCATCAGGTTTCATGAATACCATGCGGTTATAATATTTATCCCCTTCCTGAACGGTAAAGCTACCGGTGATAGCAGCGCCGGATTTTGCGGCCTGTTTAGTAAGCCATTGCAATGTCTCGCCTGCCATCGGTTCTGCAACGGCTGTTGGATCCATGCTGAAACCGGTAGTGAACATTTCGGGTAAAATGATTAGCTCGGTTTTACCTGCCAGTGGTGCAATAAGGTCAGCAAAGTGTTGGCGGTTAGCCTTGGCATCTAACCAGGCCAGCGGTTGTTGAATCAGGGTAACGGTTAAATTGTGCATGGTTTCAGGTTTTATCTTGAGTGAATGACAGTAACGTGAGGATATTTTCTCGAGGTCATTATTCCATGTGTTTTGCGGGCTGTCTTGTCCTATGTTGATAGAGATCTCTGGAAATAAACACGGAATTCCTGTATAAAGCGCCCCAGTTTAATTGTTGTTTATAAAAGAAAAATCTGCCGGATATCAAATGCTTCGGCTGGATTTCATACAGTTTCTAGGGAAATAACTTATGAGTTCACGCGTTTTTAATTTTGGTCCGGGTCCGGCGATGTTACCGACAGCGGTAATGGAACGTGCACAGGCAGAATTTCTTGATTACAACGGTATGGGTGTATCAGTTGTTGAGCTGAGCCACCGCTCACCACAATTTATGGATATTATTGATCGGTGTGAATCACTGTTCCGTGAACTTTCCGGTGTGCCTGATAACTTCAAGATCTTTTACATGCACGGCGGTGCACGTATGCAGTTTGCATCGATTCCCATGAACTTGATGCCGCGTGTAGCCAAGCCTAAAGCACTGTATTTTGAAACTGGTAACTTCGCCAAATTAGCTCGTATAGAAGCTGAACGGTACGGTGAAATTATTCGTGTCGTAGATGGCGAAAGTTGTGGTTACAGCGCCATTCCAGAGTTTGATGCGTCAGCGATTGATCAGGATGCGGCTTATGCTCACTTAACAGCTAACAACACCATTTATGGTACTCGTTGGCAGGAATTCCCAGATACTGGCGATGTGCCGCTGGTTGTGGACGCGACTTCTGAGCTGTTGTCCCGTGAAATGGATTACAACCAGTTCGGTTTGGTTTATGCGGGCCTGCAAAAGAACCTTGGCTCATCCGGTGTGGCCATGATGGTTTGCCGTGAAGACTTGCTAGGTCACGCCATGCCTCACACGCCAACGATGCTGGACTTCAAAGTGTCTGCCGATCAGCGTTCACTGGCTAATACCACTAACACCTTCGCTATCTACCTGTTGATGTGTGTTTTGGAGTGGCTGAAGGAGCAGGGCGGTGTCGCTGCAATGGAAAAAATTAACGAGCAGAAATCCAAAATTCTGTACGATATTCTGGATAGCTCTGATTTCTATTCAGCCGTTGCGCACCGTGATTTCCGTTCAACGATGAACGTTTCATATCACCTGCCAAACAACAATGAGCTGGCGGATAAGTTTCTTTCCGAGGCTTTGGAGCAAGGTATGTATGCACTGAAAGGTCACGCCGTTGTGGGCGGTATCCGTGCGTCTATCTATAACTCTATGCCGGTTGCCGGTGTGCAAAAACTGGCTGACTTTATGAATGAGTTTGAGCGCAAAAATGGTTAAGGTTTGAAACATTAACCTTGCTTGGAATTGTGTTTACGAAACGGGTCGCTTATGCGGCCCGTTTTTGTTTGTTTTGTAGGTGAGAGTTGTGCCTTACCTGTCAGGCTCATACGTGGAGCACGCTGAGCCTGACCCACGGAACCGCGATAGTTGTAATCAAAGCCGCACCATATCAATCACCATGCCGTAGTAATAAAAGATCGCCAGAAAGAAACACACCATCTCAAACAGGTTTAATGCCAGACTAAACAGCGCACTGAACAGACCATGATCCTGAATGTCGTAACGTAAGTCGTAGATATCAATGATTAAATCCTGCAGGTGATAGTGATCGCCATCAGAAAAACTGCTGCTCAAGGTCATAAAAAACAGCAGTTGCCAGCATAAGAAGATTAGAAAAAGGGCATCCATGAGTGGCAAAAAAATGCCATAAAAGGCCTGAGGGTGACCGAATTCAGTGAAGTGCAGGGACAGAGTGCCCAGTAGGTAAATAGCGCTTTTAAACATAATGGAGTGAGCGAATTTTCAGCATGGTTTTAGTATAGAGACTTTAGTTGAGCTGTCGCGTTGAAAAATGCCAGATTTTAGCCACACTGAAAGGTACTTTGTCACAAGTTAATCCACGCAAGCGAAGGACGCATTATGGGTATCAGCACAATAGTTGGTTTGGTAGCGATTGCTGCTCTTGTTTTTTATGTGATCGGCATTTATAACAAACTGGTTTCACTGAAAAACCGCTATGAAAATGCCTTCGCGCAGATCGAAGTGCAGCTCAAACGCCGTTATGATTTGATTCCCAATCTGGTCGAAACCGCCAAGGCCTATTTAAGTCACGAGCGTGAAACACTTGAGGCCGTCATCGGCGCACGTAATCAAGCGATGGCTGGCTTGAAAGCCGCTGCCGCGAATCCCAGTAGTGCCGCAGCCATGGGTGAATTGGCCGGAGCCGAAGGTTTGTTGGCCGGAGCATTGGGGCGCTTTAATATGGTGATGGAGGCCTATCCTGATCTCAAGGCTAATCAGAACATGATGCAGCTGACCGAAGAGCTGACCAGCACCGAAAACAAGGTGTCCTTCTCCCGTCAGGCCTTTAACGATGCCGTGACCGGCTACAACACTTTCCGTCAAAGTTTTCCGCCGGTGATTCTGGCGCCGACTTTCGGCCATGGCAGCGATGCTACGTTGCTGGAATTTGAGGACAGCGCTGAAATTCAAAAAGTGCCGGAAGTTAAGTTTTAGCCAGCAAATAAATGAAAGAATATCGAGCAATCCGTTTCGTCACTCTCGCGCACAAGGTGAATTGCGGCTTGCCACACAGAGAGGGTGCTCTGGGGCAGGCGGGAGTCTATGAATTTAACTTACATGGCCCATGGATTCCCGCCTGCGCGGGAATGACGGTTTGTTTATGAATTTCTTTGAACACCAGGATCAGGCTCGCCGCAAAACCGGTCATTTGGTTTTGCTTTTTGCGTTGGCTGTGCTGCTGCTAATTGGCATGACTCAAGTGCTGTTCATGGGGGTATTGGCTTGGCTGAACGGTGTGCCGTTGCAGGAGTGGCAACTGGCGATGCAGTACTTCAGCTTGCCGACTTTGCTGAAAGTGGCTGCTGTGATTGGCTTGATAGTCGCGTTGGCCAGTGGCTATAAACTGCTGCAACTGTCCAGCGGCGGCAAAGTGGTTGCCGAATCACTCGGTGGCCGTCTTCTCAACATTAATAGCGATGATGCCGATGAGCGTAAACTGCTCAACGTGGTACAGGAAATGGCCATCGCCTCCGGCACACCGGTGCCGCCTGTCTACTTGATCGAAGAGGAGGGCATCAACGCCTTTGCTGCTGGATATAAACCCATCGATGCCGTGATTGGCGTCACGCGTGGCTGCGTGCAGCAGCTTGACCGCGATGAGTTACAGGGCGTGATTGCCCACGAATTCAGTCATATTTTTAATGGTGATATGCGCCTCAATGTCCGGTTGATCGGCGTGCTGAATGGCATATTGGTGCTGGGCATGATTGGCTATTTTATTTTGCGCAGCGTGTCGAGGACTGGCTATCGCAGTCGCTCCAGCAAAAACAACAGTGCGTTGCCCTTTTTGGCGCTGGGCGCGGGTTTAATGGCGATTGGTTATGCGGGCACGTTTTTTGGTAACTGGATCAAAGCAGCGGTCAGTCGCCAGCGTGAATTTCTGGCGGATTCTTCTGCGGTACAATTTACCCGTAACCCCGCCGGCATCAGTGGCGCACTGAAAAAAATTGGCGGTTTTAGCGCCGGCTCAAAAATTGAACATCCGCAGGCGGGTGAAATGAGTCACATGTTTTTTGGTCAGGCCGTAAAACCATTTTTCTCAAGTCTGATGGCCACTCATCCGCCCTTATCCGAACGTATTTCCCGAATTGATCCCGCCTGGAATGGCCGTTTTGACTCAGCTGCAAGCACCTCATCAACAAGCACTTATCGTGAGCCGCAGACGGACGCCGCTTTTTCAGGAGGAGCGACATCAGGTTTTGCGCCAGCTGCTGTCCCAATGGCTGCGGCGACAGCGAGCGATGAACTGTTAAACAGCATTGGCGGCACCGATGATAAACATGTGCTTTATGCCCATAACCTGTTGGCTTCACTGCCTGAATCCGTACGCGATGCCGCCAGTGAACCCTATGGTGCCCGTGCGCTGGTTTATTGTTTGCTGCTTGATCGCGATGAGGCAATACGAGAAAAACAGTGGCAGCTGTTGAAGGAAAATGCCAATTCGGTGGTGTTCGGCTTCACTCGCCAACTGAGCGCAAGTTTCGTCATGGAAGCCGAATATCGTCTTCCGTTACTTGAGTTGAGCCTGCCAGCACTGAAACAGTTGACCAGCGAGCAGTTTGAACAATTCCGCAAAAATGTCGTTAATCTGATGCAGGCCGATGCACGTATCGAGCTGCATGAGTGGGCGCTTTATCGCGTGCTGCTTCATCATCTGCAACCATCAAAAACCAAGCTGGCTGAGCTGGGTTCCATTCGCAGCTTGAAACTGGTGGGTAAAGCCTGTGGTTTGTTGTTGTCGGCGATGGCTGAAGCCGGTGCTGACAACGATGAGGCTGCTCAGCAGTGTTTTGTCGCAGCGACAAAAACGCTGGGTCTGCATCGCTTGCAGTTTGTGAGCCGTGATGAATATGAGCTTGTAGATTTGTCACGCGCTTTGCAGGTTCTTAACCGGTTGCAACCACTACAAAAACCGCGTCTGCTCAAGGCGCTGTGTGCCTGTGTCAGTCACGATGGCGTGATCAAACCTGTTGAAGTAGAACTGATCCGCGCCATTGCTTTGAATCTGGATTGCCCAATGCCACCACTGGTTTTGAATTAACAGCTGGATTAACTGTTTTCTCCGTGGCTGGTTTTATCCTGTTCTGGTTCGAACCCCAGCTTTTGAGCGCGCCGTTTCCACAGCTTGCGCGCCAGTTTTTGCATATCTTCTACGCTATCACTCTCGTCCATAATTTCTAGTCCGAGCAGCGTTTCGAAAACATCCTCCAGGGTGATAATGCCCATCATGTGACCGTACTCATCCACCACGAGCATCATGTGTGCCTGCATTCGCATAAATTCATCGAGCGCCTGGGACAGCGCCATGGAATCGAGTGTGACCAAAATATCGCGACGATATTGCTTGAGCGGGTTCTGGGTATTGCCTTCGGCCCGAGCAGTCAAAAGATCGCTGCGTAATACAAAGCCATGAACCGCTTCGGGACTTTGTTGATAGAGCGGGATACGTGAAAAATGATGTTGTTGCTGGCGTTCGAAAAAGGCGGCAATGCTGGCGTCTTCTGCGGCGGAAAATACCACGGTTCGCGGTGTCATAACATCACTGACATGAATGTCTCGCAGTCGTAATAAGTTCTTCATTATTTCCGATTCCTGTGGCGCCAGTTGTCCCTCTTTAGCGCTGACCTCGGCCATGGCCGCGAATTCGTCACGGTTAAGGCCGTGCAGGTTGGGTTTGTCAGTGAATCGTTGAGTCAGTTTTTGAGATAATTTTACAAAGGGGTAAAGCAGGCGAATTAACCATTGCAGGCTGTAGGCTGTCACCGGCGCCAGCTGTCGCCAGTAATGAGCACCTAATGTTTTGGGGATGATCTCTGAAAAGACCAAAATCAGAAAGGTCAGAATAGCAGAGGTGATGGCTAGAGAAGTGCTACCAAAAACGACAGCGGCTTGTGCGCCAACGCCTGCCGCGCCGACGGTATGGGCGATGGTGTTGAGCGTCAATATTGCGGCTAAAGGCTGGTCGATATCTTTTTTTAGCTTGCGGAGCAAGGGTGCCGCGGGTTTGTCCTGTTGTTCTAGCAGGGCGATATGGGCGTTTGTGACACTGAGAATGACCGATTCTGCGATTGAGCAGAGGAAAGAAAAAACCAGTGCCGTTAAGGCATATAAGATCAGTAATAGCATCGCTGCAGGAAACTCCTTTTAGCCGTTATACGCTAATAGTACGCCTTGTGGTGACGGCGACAAATTAATCGTTCTGCCGGCTTGCCTATGTTGTTGATAGCCTTGAGAATCAGCAGCTTAATTAGAAAGGATTACTTGTCATGTTGCCCGTATCGCTGCCACGCCAATCGTTAGGTTTTTTCCCAACACCGTTAATTGAATTGCCTCGCCTCAGCAAAGCGTTGGGCGGGCCGCAAATTTTGATGAAACGCGATGATCTTACCGGTTTGGCGCTAGGCGGCAATAAAACCCGCAAGCTGGAATTCATTCTTGGCGAAGCGCTGGCGCAGGGCGCTGACTGCATCATTACCGCTGGAGCAGAACAATCCAATCATTGTCGCCAAACCGCTGCTGCAGCGGCGCAACTGGGATTGGAATGTCATCTGGTGCTGGGCGGCGAAGCGCCCGCTGAAACTCAAGGCAATCTGCTGCTGGATGAGTTGCTGGGTGCACGCATCCACTGGGCCGGAGAACATCGTAAGGGGGAAGATATTCCCCAATTGGCAACTCAGCTCAAAGCGACGGGTAAAAAGCCTTTTCTAGTGCCTTACGGCGGTTCTAATGAGCTCGGTGCGGTAGCTTTTGTTGAGGCTTTATGTGAGCTTAAGCAACAGCTGGATGAGCGGAATCAGCAATTAGGACATATTGTTTTCGCTTCCAGCTCGGGTGGCACCCAGGCAGGTTTGATGGTGGCGAAGAAACTGCTCAATTGGGATGTTGAGTTGGTAGGCATTAAAATTGATAAGCAAGAACTTGAGGGGCAAAGCTTTGAGCAGTCAGTGCTTGTATTGGCGTCTTCCACGGCAAAGCTATTGGCTGTTGATACCTCGTTTAATTTGAGTGATGTCCAGCTTAACCCAAACTATCTGGGGGAGGGTTATGGTGTCGTGGGGGAAGCTGAACGTGAAGCTATTCGCCTGACCGCTCAGCAGGAAGGTATATTGCTTGATCCAGTTTATACCGGGCGGGCCATGGCTGGGCTGATCGATCTGATTGGTAGCGGCCAAATTGGCACAGAAGCGCCGGTTATGTTCTGGCACACCGGCGGTGCGCCAGCACTGTTTGCTTATGCAGGGGATGTTCTGAATAGCTGATTGTGAAGGCGCGCACGTTTCCTCATGTCCTTTTCGGTGGATATTTTAAGGGTGCAGGTGCTTTACAAGATTCGTATCTTGAAAATAGCAAAAGGGATACGTAGGATATTGAGTCTGTCTCGCTGTGGGTGAGCGTAACTCCATGGAAATAAATGGATTTTTATGTTCTATCCCTTAGCCGTATATAACATGTTATGTATTACAATAAATTATGCCAGCTAATCATTATATCGATAATAAACGCCAACTTATCATCACAACATGGGAAGGTGAGGCTCATGATAACGAGCTCATAGAGGCAATAAAGAAATACCAAAAAGATATTCAAAATCAGCCCGATTGTATTAATTACAATGAATTGGTTGATTTTAGTAACGTTACAAATATGAAACTTACTGTTGAAGAAATAATAAATATTGGGGAAGTATCATTAATCACAGATAAGGAAGAGGTTCATAGAAAACAAGCATTTGTAGTTAGTTCGAACCTGGTGTTTGGCCTTGGCAGAATGTATCAAGCTTATCGGAGCTTTTCAGATAAAGCATGCAAAGAGATTCGTATATTTAAAAATGAAAATGATGCGCTTGAATGGTTAGAAAAATAAGGGGCAGTTCTTGCTAACTAGCCGATATTTTTTCTAACCTGTTGAGTTAATAGCACTCATCAGCTCCTTTATGCCACTTGAAGTTAAAGGGCGTATTTATTTTTCGTGGAATTGGCCAAAATAGAGATAAATTCAATACGTCTTCTTTTGTTGTTATAAATGGACACCTATAAAAGTGAAAAGCAATTTATGATAATCGCAGCGACAGCCTCGCCCGATGCCGAAGCAACCTGCGCAACCTGCCGAGCCTGCTGTTGTCGTTTAGAAGTTATGTTGATTACTGAAACAGGTGTTCCCGAGCGTTATATTGATATCGATAAGTGGGGCGGCAGTGTAATGGCGCGGCTCGAGGATGGCTGGTGCGCGGCTTTGGATCGCAACACCATGATGTGTACGATTTACGAGCAGCGACCGTTGATTTGCCGTGAGTTTGAGGAAGGCGAATACGAGTGCATTGCTGAGCGTAAAGCTAATCTCTAGCGTTTTTTGTATTTGAAAGCTCGGCCGGTGAAAACTATTGCTCCGGCCGCGTAAATACCCACTCATCCTTCGAAGACTGGTTGGCTTCAAACTGGTAGCCCGCCACATCAAAATCCTTTAACGTTTCGGCGTTATCAATGCTGTTATCGATCATATAACGCACCATCAGGCCGCGCGCTTTTTTGGCGTAGAAGCTGATAATTTTTTGAACGCCGTTTTTAGTGTCCTTGAATACGGGGGTGATGATGCGGGCGTTGAGGTTTTTCGGTTGTACGGATTTAAAATATTCGTTGGACGCCAAATTAATCAGTACGTCATTTTGCCCCAGTTCATCGTTCAGTGAATTGGTGATTTTGTCGCCCCAGAATTGATACAAGTCCTTGCCGCGTACGTTGCTAAGTTTAGTGCCCATTTCCAGTCGGTAGGGCTGGATTAAATCCAGCGGTTTTACGATACCGTACAGGCCGGACAAAATGCGCAGATGTTGCTGGGCGTATTCATCCTGTGCAGGTGTTAGTGTTTCGGCATCCAATCCAGTATAGACATCACCCTTAAAGGCCAGCAGAGCCTGTTTGGCGTTCTCCGCTGTAAAAGGCAGTGACCATGTTTCGTAGCGAGTACTGTTGAGTACGGACAGCTTGTCGCTGATTTTCATCAGCTTGGCGATATCGGCTGGTGCCAGTTCACGCATGCGTTCGACGAGAACCTGTGAATCCTCCAAAAAGCCCGGTGTGCTGGCAATGTTGGTGCGAGCAGGTGTTTCAAAGTCGAGGGTTTTGGCGGGCGAGATAACAACAAGCATGATGATTCCAGTGACGATTTGGTTTGAGGCGGATATTCTAGCGTAAAACGACAGTCAGTTCTGTCGTCTCGACTGAAAGGAGAAATCTTGAGGGTGGGTAAAAGATCCCTCACGTGCGTTCGGGATGACACGGTGCCCCAGGGTGTCACGCTGGACTTGCTTGTGCCGGGCTTTATCCGGTAATCCGCTATTCATGTTTTTGGGGTAACCGAGAGGCTGAAAGGGAATGAATTATTCGCTAGCGCTCACCCTGCGGGCCTCACAATGGCGCGTTCTGCGCTCCGCTTGTCCGGATCTGCACTTCGTTTCGTTAGGAATGACAAGAAATATTGTCATCTCGACTCGAAGGAGAGATATTAAGGGCTGGGAAAAGATCCCTCATATTCATTCGAGATAACATTGTGTTTATTTAGTTGGGTTTTAGCCTATGTATCAAATCGTTGTTTATATTCCTGAAACACATGTTGAGCCAGTAAAAACGGCCTTGTTTGCAGCAGGTGCAGGCAAAATTGCTGATTACGACAGCTGTGCTTGGCAGACTCTGGGGCAGGGCCAGTTTCGGCCGTTAGAGGGCAGCTCGCCTTTTATCGGTCAAACGGGTGAAGTCGAGACGGTGGACGAATACCGGGTAGAGCTGGTGTGTGAAAAAGACGTTTTAAAAGCGGCGGTCGAAGCGATGATTGCGGCTCATCCCTACGAAGAGCCCGCTTATTCGGTGTGGCCGTTGTTTAATATTGAAGAGTTATGATTGCCGAAGAAACTTAATTTCCAGACTTAGGAAAACGCCGATGCTGAGTGATATCCAGCATACGTTGCGGGAATTCACCTTTTTTCACATCCTGATAATACAGTTCAAGGGTTTTTCGCATCACTTCAAAGGCCAGGTCATCCCAGGGAATTTCGTGTTCTTCAAACAGTGCGGTTTCCAGTGACTCGATGCCGGGGCCAAAGTTAAGGTTTTTTAATTCACCACGAAAAATCATGTAGACCTGATTGATTTTTGGCAGGTTGAAAATGGTGTACAGGCCTTCGGATTGCACTTCGGCCTGCGCTTCTTCCCAGGTTTCTCGCAAGGCGGCTTGCAGTGTGGTTTCGCCGTTTTCCATAAAGCCTGCGGGCAGCGTCCATAAACCATAACGTGGCTCAATGGCGCGCTTGCACAACAAGACTTTGCCTTCGTAGGTGGGTAGGTAGCCGGCTATGATGCGCGGATTTTGGTAGTGAATGGCGTCGCAGCTGTCGCAGACATACCGAGGGCGATCATCGCCTTCGGGAATGCGGTGGGTTACGGATTGTCCACAGTTACTACAAAAATTCATGTTCGCCTGGTCCTGATTGTTTGAAGATTGCTTTAAATCAAATTCTAATTGGCAATTAAAGCATAAACTTTGCGGCTTAATAACAGGTTTACTTTTTATTGTTTGGAGTTTGATGTGACGAGTAATAATTCGACAGTGGCTTCGCCCTGTGTGGGGCAATGTGATCAGTATGATGGTGTTTGTATGGGTTGTTTTCGCGATATTCATGAAATTGCGGATTGGCACGATATGAGTGACGAACAGCGCCGTACGTTACTTGCTAAACTTGATGAACGCCGGAAAGAAGCTGAGGCGCTGAATTAAAAATAGCGTAAACTACGCCAATAGTTGCTCGTTATAGATTGGGAGTTTGTTTTGTCAAAAGCTGGTTCAAAGGTCGTTTCACCCTGCGTTAGTTTATGTTGCCTGGATGAAGAGGATGTGTGCATGGGCTGCTTGCGTCATATTGATGAAATAACCGGTTGGCATGGAATGAGTGATGATCAGCGGAGACAGTTGCTGGTTGTGCTTGAGCAGCGGCGCGAGGCGGCGGGACCATCTAAATTTTAGGGCTCAGCTAGGCTTTAAACATAAGTTATGACCATAAAAAAGGGGAGCATCAGCTCCCCTTTTTTATGGGTGTTTAGCGGACATTAGTTGGTGAATTCAGGGCTGAAACCCATGACCCAGATGATCACCAAGGCAATCATCAGCACCACGGCCAACACCAAAGCGATGGTCAAAATGGCGCTGGAAAACATCATGCCTCTTTCTTTGGGAATGTCGAAAACGATGGGTACGCCAGCGTAGAGTAGATAAGCCGAATAACTGCTGGCAACAATTAATGTTAGCAGGATCAGCCAAATGGTTGGGTAGACTGCGAAGATACTCATCACTAACAGGGGCATCACAATATAGGTGGCCAATGCCAGGCCGCTTAGTCGACGTTTGCAAAGCCCGGTATAGGTTTCACGCATCCAGTCAATGGCTTTACCCAGAATGAAAATTTCAGCGATGATGGCAATATAAATAAGAATACAAAGAGATAATGTGCTGGCGGTGGTCATGCGGGTGATATCACCGCCGCCAATGCGCCAGCCGGTCATGGTCGAACCAATATAAACCGCGACCGGTGGTATTGCTGAAAGGATTAAAATATAGAAAATATAAAGATTTGGGCGGTCAGCCTGTTCTTTTTGGATGAGCTGGAATTCTTCGCGAGGGTGGGCGAAAAGGCCCCAAACATGACTCAATAACACGGCATTACTCCTAGGTCTTGTTCAGGCTCAGCAGGGCTGAACCA
>Ga0209395_1000840_pt1 | contig 44375 bp, 40 predicted proteins | sample GOMGulsemesocosm_3_FD_184635 | JGI IMG/M metagenome (GOLD analysis project Ga0209395, IMG submission 184635) | Methane-oxidizing microbial communities from mesocosms in the Gulf of Mexico - GOM9D Gulf of Mexico (SPAdes) (version 2) | ecosystem: Environmental > Aquatic > Marine > Cold seeps... | reverse complement strand
GATGCACTGAGTATTTTTGAGTCACCATATTTAGGCTCTAAAATCTTGTTGAAAAGATTTGAAGATATTTTAGTGAGTCTACTCGCGATAATACTGCTCTCTCCTGTGTACATTCTTATCGCGTTAACATTAAAACTGACATCTCCAGGCCCGGTATTATTCAAACAAAGTCGCTATGGGTTACGAGGAGAGGAAATTTCTGTCCTCAAGTTTAGGAGTATGAAGGTAATGGAATCGGATGGCAAAATAACGCAAGCTACCAGATATGATAAACGTGTCACCCCTTTTGGTGCCTTCCTTCGTCGTAGCTCTCTCGACGAGATCCCACAATTTTTTAATGTATTGATGGGGGACATGTCAGTTGTAGGTCCTCGGCCTCATGCCGTATCGCATAATGAAGAGTACCGTAAACTTATTCAATTTTATATGTTACGCCATCACGTAAAACCCGGGATCACAGGTTGGGCGCAAGTTAGTGGATGGCGTGGAGAGACTGATACATTAGATAAAATGCAAAAACGTGTCGAGTTTGATCTTTACTATATTTTGCAGTGGTCAATCTGGTTTGATTTGAAAATCCTTATGTTAACTATACTGACCTGTTTAAAAAGTGCGAACACTTATTAGCAAGTTGTAGGGGCAAATCATGATACACGCAGGAATTAGTCTACAAGTGGAGCTGCCTGAATGAGAGTATTTAACGTCAACTTATACTGGTTTAGTTTAGTTTTATTAAGTGATGGTGTATTTGCTTATGTGCAAGACACACATATTACTGACGGTGGGTTATTTGTTAAACCCTCTTTGGAAATCGGCGCTATCTATGATGATAATATTTATAACGAGCAAGGAAGTGGCACGAGTAGTGTAATTATGGTAGTGGTGCCTGCTGTTAATTTCAAAATGGATGATGGTGTTAATTACTATAGCCTTGATATGAAGGCTGAAAAAGGCAATTACGAAGCAAGTGGACGTGATAATTATACTGATGGTGAACTGGGGTTGAAAGCTCATTTAGAACCAAATGATACACATCGCTTTGACCTCAGTGTAAAAGGTGAGTGGTTAACTGAATCACGTGGTACCGGTAAAACTGAAGAAGATTTCGAAGAAACAGATGAACCAATTCTGTATGGCAGAAATACACTTGCCGCAGCCTATGAGTATGGGGCTGAACAAACAAAAGGCCGTCTTGTATTTGATCTTAGATATTACGAAAAAGAATACCGTAACTTTTATGAGATAACGAAAGAAGGTAATTATGATTCAGTTTTATTGGGATCTACTTTTTATTATTCGACTAGAGCACACACAGATGCAGTTATAGAAGTTAATGTAGAAAAAATTGGCTATGACTACAGCGATCCTAATGAATTTAACCGAGATTCGGATGTGTACACAGCACTTTTTGGTATGCAGTGGGAGGCCTCTTCAATCTTACATGGTTTCGGTAAAATAGGTGTTCAAGCAAAAGAGTTCGATGATGGCGGCCGTGAAGATTTTACTGGATTTAGCTGGAATATTGGTGGGGTGTGGCGACCACTTACTTATTCTAAGCTGACATTTTCTACTTCCCAAGCAACTAAAGATCCAGACGTTGAGGGGGATTATGTTCTCGAAACAAAATTCAAGGTTGATTGGAGACATAATTGGACAACATATTATTACACCTCTTTCGGAATCTATAAATATAAAGACGACCACAGTGGTGCATCACGAGTAGATGATACCTATGGGTTTTCAGCCAAATTTAATTATGAGTTAACTCAGAATGTTGCAATAGCTGTTTTTGGTGAATGGGATAAAAATCAATCGACGAAGACAGAGTTTGAATATGATAAAAATGTTGTTGGTGTAAGTTTCACGTTTACGCTTTAGGTGGCAAGCATGATTAAAAAAATCATTATAGGTATGTTGTTTGTTTTAATACAATTTTCGGTTATAGCGAAGAGTTCCTATATTTTAGGACCAGGTGACAAAGTCGAAATTAGAGTCTTTGGCCAAAAAAATCTAACGGTGGAAACATTTTTAAGTAACAGTGGTCAAATTAACTATCCTTTTTTTGGTGAAATAAAGGTTACCGGCTTAACGGTTAAACAAGTAGAGAAACTTATTTATAAAGGCTTAAAGGGAGATTACTTAGTTAACCCTAATGTCTATGTCCATGTTGTCGAATACCGACCTTTTTACATTCATGGTGAAGTTCAGAAACCAGGAGGTTACCCTTATCAACCGGGTTTGACAGTAAACCAAGCGATTGCTTTAGCGGGCGGATTAACTGAGAGAGCATCCAAAGATAAGATATATCTATTTAAAGAAAAAAACAAAAAGACGCAAATTAACGCAAGCTTAACCTATAAAGTTAATGCTGGTGATACCATTTTGATTAAGCAAAGGTTTTTCTAATGGATAAACTTGAACAGAGTCTCAATAAATCGTCTGTCAATAATGACATTGTGTTACCTTCGCCACACTGGCACGTTATTCAACGTTATAAATGGCGGGTGCTTGCTCTAGCTGTCCTTGTCTCAATATGTACAGCATTATACTTATCAAGTGAGTCGCCGTTATATCGAGCTTCTGCAACCTTGTTGATCGAAGCCGATCAAGCACAAGCTGTTGCATTTGATTCAGTTCAGGGGCTAGATTCTAATAGGAAAGAGTACTACTTGACTCAATTTGAAATTTTAAAGTCTTATTCCATCGCCGAAACGGTATACGACCGATTAAATCTCCAACAGCAACCCTCATTTCAAAAAGGTGAAAGCTGGAAAGGAATGTTAGTCAGTTATTTACTCGAGGTTCTACCCTCATTAAATTATTTTGTTATGGAGGATAGCGTTGATAGCGAGTTTACCGAAAATATCGGAGCTGGTTATATTAACGGTGTATCACAAGTTGGCAGTGAGATTAGCCGCGAAGAGTTAGAAAGCCAAAAACAAAAAAGAGCACGTTTAAGACAGTTTTCAAAAAGTTTAATAGTGACACCTATTAGAAAAACACAGCTTGTTAAGCTTTCGTATGACAGTGAAGATCCCGTTCTTGCTGCTTTGATCGCGAATGCCGTTGGCGAGGCTTATATAGCGCAAGATCTTGCGGTGAAATCGTCAATAAATAAAAATGCAGCACATTGGCTAAGAAAAAGACTTGAAGATCTACGTGAAAGTCTTGACGTGTCGGAATCACGATTGCAATTATATCGTAAAGAACAAAATATCATTGATTTACAAGATCGTGGAGGGAGAGGGCTCACGGGTTTAGTGAGTAATGAACTTGAGCAAACCTCTCGTCAATTAATTGAAGCTAAAAATGAAGTGAATCAATTACGGAGTATTGTCCGTGCAGTTAATGAATACGGCGTTAAGAACATTGATAAATTAGAATCAATACCAGAGATAACCTCGCATCCTGTGATTCAAAATATTAAAAATTTAAAGGTGAAAGCAAAATTAAAAGTATCCGAATTATCACAAATCTATGGCCGTAAACATCCTGACCTTATCGCAGCTAAATCTGAGCTTTACACGGTTAACAAGCACCTGACGATTCAGATCTCTAAACTTGTGACCGGATTAGGTAGAGATCTTAAAATGAAGCAGAGTAATGTTGCGGCATTACAAAGGGAATATAAAAAGATCCAAGGTGAATTTCAGGATGTCATCGGTAAGGACAATGAATACCAAAAATTAGTTCGCGACGTAGAAAGTAATCGTAAGCTTTTTAATACGTTTTTAGAACGGTCTAAAGAAACGGCATTGACCAGTGACTTTAATGCCGCTGTCGCACGTTTTACCGACAGAGCGCATACACCAAATAAACCAATTACTTTAAGTCCAAAAATACTTGTTATTATTGCTTTTGTGCTGACGGTTATTTTACATATAACTTATTTATTGGTTAAAGAATATTTAACTGATAACTTTAACTCGGTTGGTGATATCGAGACTAAACTGGGCCTGCCGGTATTAGGTGTATTACCTAAGGTTAGTAGGAAACGTAACCAAGACTTAGACCCGCATTATTTCTTTGACGAAAATGGCCGACAATTCTCTGAATCTATACGAACACTTCGAACTAGTTTTTTATTAGCCCAAGGTCAGCGGGTTAATCAAGTTGTTGGGATCATTTCCTCACAACCGAACGAAGGTAAATCAACTACGGCGACAAATATTGCCTTCTCCTTGGCTCAGATAGAAAAAACAATCCTGATTGATGCTGATATGCGTAAACCGAGTCTAGCGAAGAACTTTAATATACCAAAGGATAAACCCGGACTAGCACAATTGCTCACCGGAGAATCAAATTTATCAGACTGTATCACCGTGGATAAAATATCCGGAGCTCATATTTTGGTCTGTGGCTCTACGCCAAAAAATGCCCAAGAGCTGTTATCTTCAAAACGCTTTAAGCAGTTATTGGAAAGTTTAAGGCAGTCTTATGATCGAATAATAATTGATACACCACCTATTCAGGCCGTTAGTGATTCATTGATTATATCTTTGCATACAGACGCAATTATTTACGTTATTAAAAGTGAATCAACGCGGGTGCGTTTAGTCCAAAATGGTGTTCGCAGGCTGGCTAAAGTGGATGCAAATCTTGTTGGTATTGTGATGAACCACGTAAATACGGATGGTGTTGCAGGCTCTGATTATTATTATGGTTATTACAGTGATGATGAGTATGTTGAAAAACCAGCTAAGTAATAGTGCGCTATAAAAGCAAGTATTTATTACGAGATAACTACTTGCTGTTTAATGAGTTTTTTGCTTAAATCACCTTAGTAGTTAATAGCTGAAAAGGATTAAAATGTTGTCGTCTCGTGTATTTACCCGTTCTACATTCATACTAACTTGTAGCCTAGTGCTTACTGCATGTACAGGAGCTCGTCCTCATAATTTAGGTATTGTGAATTCAACGTTAGCACCTTGTCCTGAAACACCTAATTGTGTATCGAGTGATAGTTTAGACGAAAGTCACTATGTACCAGCATTTAAATTAGAAGCGAGCTCTGAAGTTGTATGGTCTGAAATAAAACTATACCTAGACGCTCAAAGTAATATGGAAATAGTGAGAGAGCTTAAAGATTATTTGTATGTAGAAAGTACAAGTACGATTATGCGTTTTGTTGATGATTTTGAACTTCACCTTCGTGAACAAAAAGGTATTATTGCTGTTCGATCTGCATCTCGTTATGGAAAATCTGATTTTGGCGTTAATAAAGAGCGTGTGGACGCTTTATATTTATACCTGAATGAAAAAGGTTTGGTGAGTGAAGCAATTAAGTAAATTGATGTGAAATCCAAGTCATACATAATGATCTTGTAAATAATAGTTAAGTAAAAACGGGTAATACATTTGTGTGTATTACCCGTTTTACATTCTACTTTAGCAATCTCTAAAAATAGTTCAGTAATTTACGGTAGTAATCATTCGTTTCCATTAAGGTTTTATGCTCCCCCTGGGCAACGATAGTACCTTCATCCATGACGATGATCTTATCCATTCTCTGTAACATTAATGGTTTATGGGTGATTAAAACTAAACTTTGTTGCGATACTTTGAGTTGCTCAAAGATGCTAGTAATAACCGTCTTTTCGCTGCGACGATCTAAACCTTTGGTTGGTTCATCCAAAACCAATACTTTGGCTTTTCGTAACAAAATTTGAGCTAAACATAAACGTTGTTTTTGACCTCCAGATAAGCCCGAGCCTGTTTCGCCTAGCCAAGTGCTAAAGCCATTTTCTAACTCATCAATAAAATCGATTAATCCTACAATCTGGCAGACATCACGCATTTGTGATTCTGTTACTTTAGAGTTGGCTAAGCGGAGATTATCACCAATCGTGGCATGAAAGAGGTGGCTGTTTTGGCTCATCATTGCAACGTGTTCACGTAATGATTCTGAATTCAACTCATTTAAGTCAACATCATCAATGGTGATACCTGGCAGTAACTCACTGACAGTAATTGAATTATTGTTCGATTGCGGAATAGGCCAGAAACCCATTAATAGATTGACCAAGGTCGATTTACCAGCGCCACTAGCACCGATAATAGCTACCTTCTCACCTTGTTCAATAACAAGGTTAATGTTGTTTAACACACAGTGATGACCATCTGGATAAGTGAAATTTAAATTATTAAACTTAATGTCACCTGTTGTTACTAATGTATTGCCACCAATGTCGGGGATCGGCTTATCAATGATTTCAAATAAGCGTGCCGCACTGTCATGCACTTTTGGAAGGATCTGGCAAGCAAGAGGCATATTAATGACTGTTTCGAAACAAACTAAGATGAGTAGGGCTGCGCTGGCTACAAACTCAGGTTTTAAATCACCAGCTTGTACCTGTGGGACGAGTAGATATAAGCTTGCAAACACGGTTGCGTTAATAGCCAAAAATGTTAAAGCAGTGGCTAATGCATGGAGGTGGTGTAAGTGTAATTCAGCACGGTGATAATTTTTTGATATACGGTTAATCGATCCTTGGTATTGTTGCGAAATTTGATAAACCAGTAATTCACGCATTGATGCCATGCCGTCAACTAACTCAACTTTTAGCTCACTAGAAAGTATTGCTTGTTGTTGTGCACGTTTTTTACTTAACAATAAGATCAAGATTGGTAAAATAAAACCGACAATTAATAATGCGCAGACAATAACAAATGCCAGTTCTGATGAGATAAAGCTCACGCCCCATCCAACGAGTGGGATAGTAAAAATCGCGACAAGTGTTGGCAGTAATACTCTTAGATAAAAATTATCGAGTTCATCAATATCTTGCTGTAACCGAGCAAGGATATCTGCTGATTTAAAGTTAACGCGGTAGTAGGGTAGAAGCGGTTCTAAGCGTGTATAAAAGTAGTAGCGTAGTGCGGCAAGAGTATTGAATGTTGCACGGTGAGTTAACAAACGTTCTGCATATCTACCTGCTGTTCGTACAATTGCGAGGAAACGAATAATTGCAGCAGGGGTAAAATAGTTAGCTGTTACACCAGACAGTCCCGCAATTGCCATGATGGTAATGAACCAACCAGAAATAGCGAGCAAGCCAATATTAGCCATTACGGTAATAATAGATAATAAGGTACCGAGTAACATTAAAGGGAGTTGTGGTTTAAGCAGTTTAAGCAACCTAACTAATGGATTCATGCGTGAGTCTCCATGTCGATGTTAACTGCGCTTGCATAGCTACCATTTAGCGCAAGTAATTCAGTGTGGGTACCTTGTTCGATAATTTGTCCTTGCTCCAATACAATGATCTGTTTGGCATCGACTACTGTTTGTAAGCGATGGGCAATAACAATAACTAAATGTTGTTCTGCATATTTTGCGATGCTATCACTGACAACTTGTTCGGTATCCTTATCTAAATGGCTACTCGGTTCATCAAGAATCAATACATTTGGCTGGTGGTAAAATGCACGTGCCAGTGCTAATCGTTGAGACTGACCACCAGAAATACCAACACCACCTTCACCAACATGGGTATTTAACCCGTCTTTTAATCGCGATACAAAATCAGTAAGGCCAACATTGCTTAGTACTTGCTGTATTTTTGCTTCGTCATAGTCTTCTGTTAAGGCGATATTGAAACCAAGACTGCCGTAGAAGACGTGGCCTTGTTGTGCAATCCAACCACAATGACTTAACCAAGCATCACGCTCTGCAGGTGTATGTTTAGTGCCGTTGATCGTCATTGCGCCGCTATCTAGTGTATTAAATCCTAAAATGGTATCAATCAGGGTTGACTTACCTGCGCCACTTTCACCAATAACTGCATATAAACCGTGATTAGATAGCGTTAAGTTTATATTTTTAAGCGTGTTTATTCGACCTGAATAGGTGAAATTAACATCTGTTAAGGTGATATCAAAAGGTGCTTTAAACTGGGTTTCAGTTTGATTTTCTTTAATTGGTGTAGTGAGAATTTGTAGCATATCTTGTGCCGCTGTAACACCGGCCATTTTAGCGTGATACTGAGTACCTAATTGTCTAAATGGTAAATAGAATTCCGGTGCAAGTAGTAAGACCCACAGCGCTAATAAATAATCAACGCCTCCATAATAAAGTCTAAAGCCTAAGATCACAGCAACGAGCGCAATAGCGATAGAGGCCAAAAACTCCAGCATGAAAGAAGAAAGAAAGGCGATCTTTAAGATCCCCATAGTTTGGTTACCATAGTCTTCACTAATGGTTTTAACGGCAGCCATCTCTTGGCGCGATGCATTGAATATTTTTAGTTGAGTTAGTCCTTGAATAATATCAAGGAAGTGGCTGCTCATCCGCAGCAGTTTGGTCCAATGTTTTTGATTCAAATCATGGGCTTTATGGCCAATGATGATCATAAACATCGGTACCATAGGTGCGGTTAACATTAATACTAAACCAGAGCGCCAGTCCATCGGGAAGACCGCAAACAGTACTGCACTTGGGATCACTGAACAGTAAGCAACAATAGGTAAATAACCTGAAAAATAGTCTTCGAGTGAATCAACACCTTGATGCAGCAGCTGAGCTATATTAGCGCTACCGATAGTTTGTGTTTTTGCTGGTCCCATTGCGAATAAGTGCTGTAATAACTGTTGTCTAATTGACACCTTAATTAACATCGCCGCATTGCGACTGTATCGCTCGCTGATATAACCGAATACAGTTCGAGCAATAACGATGGCTGCAAGGCTAAATAATAATGGAGTTATTTCTGCTAGTGCTTTGTTTGAGAATATAATTTCGTTGATGATGCCAGCCAAAACGGCCATTTGTACTATCATCAATATGCCATTAAATGAGCCTAATGCAATCGCTCTGCTTAGTCGGCCTTGGGCATGAACTCGTTGACTCTTAAGCCAAGTTAAAAGTTCTTTTTGGGTATAATCTGTCTGTACTGATTCTGTCATTTGGTAGCCTGAAATTGGAGGAATATTAAAAGAATAGACCCTGAAATTGGAGGTTTAGAAACAGACGCCCATCCTTGGGCGCAGAGCTTAATCCTTACATTAATAACTTAAGTTCAATTAAGTTAAGTTACTTTTCACTGTTTTGATCATCTTGATCTTTTGCCACGTTATCCGTGTGCTGTTCCATTTCGTACCACATTACATTAATGATACCGAGAGAAACTGCCAGCAAAACACCTAAGATCCAACTGAAATACCACATGATTTATTCCTTAATATGCTGAATGGGTGTTTTTTTCAATTTCAGAACGTGTAACCGTTCTCCACATTTTGCTATAACACCAAATCGTATAACAAAGAATGAGCGGTAAGAATATCGCTACTACGATCAGCATTAAGTTAAGGGTACCTTCGCTTGATACTGAATCCCAAAGCGTTAAGCTGTGATTAGGCGTACTGCTTGATGGCATAATGAATGGGAACATAGAAACCCCCATAGTCAAAATAACACCCGTAATTGATAGTGCACTTGCTGTAAACGCTAAACCACCCGGCTTAAAGCGTGCAAGTAGACCAGCGATAATCGCCATTACCAAACCTGTTGCAGGTAGTGACCAAAGTATTGGCATACTGTTAAAGTTATTTAACCAAGCGCCAGTTGCAGTTGTTACGATTTTAGTCGTAGGTTGAGCATAACCTTGGGTATCGATTGCACTTTGAATAATATAACCATCAATTGAAGTCGCAATCATCACACCAGCAAGGGCAAAGCTCACAACAAGTACAGCTGCAAAAATTTGCGCTGCTTTTGCTGAGCGTGCTGCAACATGCTCATCTGTACGCATGCTTAACCAAGTACCGCCATGCATCAATATCATTGAAACACTGACTATACCGCTTAGTAGCGCGAACGGATTAAATAACGCGAAGAATGAACCAGTATTTGTAACACGCATTAATTCATCAAAGCTAAATGGAATGCCTTGTAACAAATTACCAAACGCAATACCAAAGACGAGAGGGGGCACTATACTGCCTACAAATAATGCTTTATCCCAGTTGTAACGCCATTTTGGTGAATCAATTTTACTGCGGTAATCAAAGCCCATTGGGCGTAAGAATAAGCAGAACAGCGTCAGCATCATGGCAAAGTAGAAACCACTAAACGCAGTACCGTAAACCAAAGGCCAAGCAGCAAAAAACGATGCGCCGACCGTAATTAACCAAACTTGGTTGCCGTCCCAATGCGCCGCGATGGTATTGATGACAACACGACGTTCTGTATCATCTTTGGCAACGAATGGTAGTAAACCACCTACGCCCATATCCATGCCATCGGTAACCGCAAAGCCGATAAGCAATATCCCGATGATTAACCACCAGATAAGTTTTAAGCTTTCATAATCAAACATAATCTAAGCCCTTAGTATTTGTCTTGACGTAATTGTGGTGATGCTTGCTGATCTTCTTGTTCGAAATGGTAACGACCAGTATGCAGTGAGCTTGGACCGATCTTGGCAAATTTGATCATTAGCCACATTTCAAGAATGAACATCACGATATAAACAAGGATGAAAGCAACCATCGTCATTAGTACAGAACTTGTGTCATGATTTGACGTTGCCATAAAGGTCGGCAATATTTCACTAATAGCCCAAGGTTGACGACCCACTTCGGCAACAAACCAGCCAGTTTCGATTGCAACCCAAGGTAGAGGTAATGCAAATAAGATCGCTTTTAGTAACCAACGTTTATCCTGGATCTGACGGCGAGCGTTAAAGTAGAAGGCTAAAACAAACAGCCCTAACATGACGATACCACTACCAACCATGATGCGGAATGCCCAGAAGATAGGTGCTACAGGTGGAATTGAATCCTCAACCGCCATCTTGATCTGTTCTTCAGTCGCATCAATCACATTATCTGTATATCGTTTTAGCAATAAACCATAACCTAGGTCATCTTTCACTTCGTTGAAGCGAGCGATGTTTTCAGGTGTTTCTTCACCACCACGTAATTTCTGTAGATAATCATAAGCAATCATACCGCCACGAATACGAACTTCATGTTCTTTCTTCAAATCACTGATACCAGTAACTTGGCCATCTAACGAACGTGTGGCAATAAGACCCAGCGCATAAGGGATTTTAACTGCATAATCCGTTTCCATTGTTTCTTCGTTTGGCAGGCCAACTAAAGTAAACGCTGCAGGTGCAGGCTCGGTATGGAATTCAGCTTCAATAGCAGCAAGTTTTACGCGCTGCACTTCACCGACTTCATAACCTGATTCATCACCAAGTAGTAACACACAGAAGATAGCGGCTACACCGAAACCTGATGCTACAGAAAAAGAACGTTTAGCAAATGCAACATCACGACCCTTTAACAGGTAGTAACTACTGATACTCATTACAAACATAGCGCCAGCGACATAACCAGCTGCTACTGTGTGAATGAACTTAACTTGTGCTACAGGGTTGAAAACAAGTTCAGAAAAACTGACCATTTCCATACGCATTGTTTCGTAGTTAAATTCACTGCCGATTGGGTTTTGCATCCAACCGTTTGCAACCAGGATCCACATTGCAGATAGGTTAGTACCTAACGCCATTAAGAAGGTCGCCGCTAAATGCTGTCGTTTACTTAACCTATCCCAACCAAGCAAGAACATACCAACGAAGGTTGATTCAAGGAAGAATGCCATCAAACCTTCAATGGCGAGTGGGGCACCAAACACATCACCAACATAATGTGAATAATATGACCAGTTGGTACCGAATTCAAACTCCATGGTTAAACCAGTGGCAACACCAATCGCGAAGTTGATCGCAAAGAGTTTACCCCAGAATTTGGTCATATCACGGTAGATAACACGTCCAGTCATCACGTATACAGCTTCCATGATGAACAGGATCCAAGTCATACCGATTGTTAGCGGTACAAAAAGGAAGTGGAATAGAGCCGTGATGGCGAACTGCCAACGGGATAGCTCTACTAAGGTTTCATTAATCATGTTAAGAATGCTCCTTTGGATTAATTTGAATCAGAATCAGAAATCTTTTTATTTGGGAATAGTTGATCTTTAACAGATAACATCTTGGATACGCCAGCACCGAGCTTCATTAATTTACTCAGTTGTTCTGGATTAAGGCGCTGTAATTCAGCTGCCCACTCAGTGACCATCTCGAGTAGATCATGAATTTCTTGCATTTTACTTTGAGAATACTCGTCACTTGCATCTGTTGGTTTTTCGAGAAGAGAAGCCCGAAGTAGAGATAGCGTAGGGTCTATCTCGCGTTTTCTACGTTCTTTAAATACGGTATTAGCCATATCCCAAATGCTTCCAATTGCACTGTAGTATTCTTTACGATCACCAGGAATGTGACTGACCTGGATCAACTGCCATGATTGCAGTTCCTTAATACCCATACTGACATTGCCACGCGAGATATTTAAACCACTCGCTAGGTCGTTTGCGCAGAGTGGTGCTTCTGTTATGACCAGAAGCGCATACATTTGACCAACGGTGCGGTTAAAGCCCCAACGGCTGCCCATTTCACCGAAGTGATAAACAAAAGATTGGTTTTGAGGAGAGATATTCACATGTCGCCTTACGAACTTTCAGAAATTTCTGAAAGTTTAAATCACTGCGTGTAATTGATCAAGGTCAAATACTGTGTAAATACGTTTGGAAGTGTAAAGTTTTGTTGATTTATATCAAATCGCTATAACGTAGGCTTGATTTGGCGAAGACTTGTTATAAACAGTTTTTAATGACACCCTGTAACACTGCAGGTGACGATTGTGATTGAGATTAACCTATCTATTTAATACAAGAAACAATAAAGCATTTTAAATTAAGTTAATTTACATAAGGTTAAAATTTATATGTTTGGTTACTAACCTAACTAATTTATGTGTATCAATCGTCTGTTTAAAAATGATGCGCAAGGGATAAATAATGGCAGTTGAAAAAGAACCAGTGATAGCAAATACTGATAAAGATAAAAAGAATACTAAAATGCTGAGTAAGGATAGTTCACAAAATGAATTTTTTAGCATGTGTGCAAACAAAGTATTAAATGTAACTGGATGGTATTGCGAGCCAATTCCAGATGAGTATAAGAAAGCAATTATTGCCTATGCGCCGCATACATCGAACTGGGATTTTCCGTTACTCATTGGCGCTAGGTTTGCTAACAAAGTTAATGTGCAATGGGCGGGTAAATCTGAAATGTTTCGGTGGCCTTTTAAAAATGTATTGAAGTTTTTAGGTGGTGTGCCTATTGAACGTTCTAAGTCGACCAATATGGTACAAACGGTCGTTAAAATTTTTAATCAACAAGAACGTTTTCTCTATGCTATGTCACCAGAGGGTACAAGAAAGTATCAAGACTTTTGGCGTTCAGGTTTTTACTATATTGCATTAGAAGCCAATGTGCCGATTATTTTGTACCAATTAGATTATAAGAATAAGCGCGTGACGATAGGCGATGTGATTAATGTGACGGGCGATATTGAGAAAGATCTAGTGGCAATTGATACGGTATTTAAAGATGTCGAGCCTAAATTTAAAGAGAAATACTGTTTGGCGAAGTTTAAGAATTCAGTGAAATAAGACTATTTTATTAGAATTTTGCGGGGACAGTAAAAACACTGTTTAAATATACAGTTAAAACTCAAAGCTCGTACAATCCTGAGTTTTAACTGGTTTAAGTTTAGTTTTGCATTATTTAAGCGCTATTTATGACGATTTTCTAAGCACTGAACAACTTCTGTCAGTGGCACGTCTTCTTTTTGTAATAGCACAAGTAGATGATAGAGTAGATCAGAGCTTTCATTCACTAACTCATCACGATCTTTCGCCACCGCGGCTAATGCCACTTCGACACCTTCTTCACCCACTTTTTGAGCGCAGCGTTTAGTTCCACGGGCGAATAAACTGGCGGTATAACTTTCTTCCGGATCAGCTGTTTTACGTTGTTCTAACACTTTATCTAGTTGCGCAATAAACGTTAGAGCAGGTTTGTTTTCTGTTACGAAACAGCTTTCGGTACCAAGATGACATGTGGGGCCGCAAGGTTTAGCAGTAATAAGTAATGAATCATTGTCACAGTCTTTTGTGATTTCTTGAACGAGTAGATAGTTCTCTGACGATTCACCTTTAGTCCATAGACGCTGTTTAGTTCGGCTGAAAAAAGTGACTTTACCGATTTCTAATGTCGTTTTTAATGCTTCTTCATTCATGTAACCTAGCATCAGAACTTCACCTGATACTGAGTCTTGAATAATCGCTGGTATTAAACCATCTACTTTTTCCCAATCAAGTTGGTTAATTTGTTCATTTGTTATCATTGTCTGATCTCCACATCTTGATCTCGTAGATATTCTTTTAATTCACCAATATTGATGACTTGCTTATGAAATACGCTTGCGGCTAAAGCGCCATCAACGTCTGCAACTGTAAACACACTATTGAAGTGACTCATCTCTCCGGCACCGCCTGAAGCGATTAATGGCACTTTACAAATTTTGCGAGCTTTTGATAATTGCACCGTATCATAACCACCACGAACACCGTCCTGGTTCATAACATTAAGTACAATTTCACCTGCACCACGTTTTTGAACTTCTTTAATCCATTCAAAGGTGGTCCACTTAGTTACTTGTGTGCGAGTTTCATCACCTGTGAACTGATAAACTTTATATTCTTGGGTATCTTCATCGAAATAACTATCGATACCAATAACAATACATTGCACGCCAAACTTAGCCGCAAGACGGTTAATTAAACTTGGGTCAGCAAGTGCAGGAGAGTTTATCGATACTTTGTCTGCACCAAACTCTAAAATACGCGCTGCATCTTCTTCAGTTTTAATACCACCAGCAACGCAGAAAGGTATATCAATTACTTCAGCAACGCTGCTTACCCAACTTTTATCGACTACACGGTCATCCGCACTAGCTGTAATATCATAAAATACTAATTCATCAGCGCCTTCTTCTGCGTAACGCTTAGCAAGTGGGACTATGTCACCAATCAATTCATGATTACGGAATTTAACCCCTTTGACTACCTTGCCATCTTTAACATCTAAACACGGTATTATGCGTTTTGCTAACATATTACATCTCCAGGAAATTCTTGATTAATTGTGCACCCGCTTTACTTGAACGCTCTGGGTGGAATTGCACACCGTAGAAGTTACCTCGATTCACAGCTGCGGTAAATGGTGCGCCGTGAGTACATGTTGCAATTGTGTCAGCACCAACTGCAAGCGCATAGCTGTGTACAAAATAGAAATAACTGCCACTTGGAATATCCTTGAATAGCGGATGTTCTTGTTGCGGCTTGATTCGGTTCCAGCCCATATGAGGCAGTCGAACACCTTCACTTGGCATAGGTTCAATACTGCCACTAATTAAACCAAGCGTTGAAACATTACCTTCAGCAGAGAATTCAGCAAGCAACTGCATACCAAGGCAGATGCCTAATACAGGCTGAGTAAGGCTTTTTACTAATTCAATTAGTTCGCGATCAGCTAAATTCTTCATTGCTTCTTGCGCAGTACCAACACCCGGTAAGAATAGCTTGCTGGCATTACGAAGAACTGCTGGTTCACGACTTACAGTAACGGTGTAACCAAGGCGTTCAATGGCAAATCTTACCGAGGAGAGATTGGCACAACCAGTATCGATAATGACAACTTTGGTATTTATTTTATCATCACAACTTGCTTGATCCATTAAAGCACTCCTTTCGAGCTTGGTAGTACATCGCCTTCGACTTTAATACATTGACGAAGGGTACGGCCAAATACCTTAAATAAACTTTCAACAAGGTGATGTGTATTTTTGCCTTCGACTTTAAGGTGTAACGTTGCCGCCATACCATCGCTTAAAGAGCGGAAAAAGTGCGGTACCATTTCGGTTGCAAATTCGCCAATATGATCGCGAGGGAACTCACCATTAAATTGCAGATAAGCGCGGCCTGATAGATCTAGAGAGCAAGATGCTTCACACTCGTCCATTGGCAATACAAAACCAAAACGGCCGATACCACGTTTGTCACCTAGTGCTTGATTGATAGCATTACCTAACGCTAGTGCAGTGTCTTCAACGGTATGGTGATCATCAATGTGCAGATCCCCGGTTACGCTAAGTTTAAGTCGAAAACCACCATGTGTTGCTATTTGATCTAACATATGATCAAAGAACCCCATACCGGTATCGATACTATTACCACCTTGACTGTCGAGGTCGACATCGACTTGGATATTCGTTTCTTTCGTGGTGCGGGTTACACTCGCAACACGGTTACCTTTATTAAGTATTTGCTGTTCAATCATAGGCCAATTTAAGTTATCTCTATTATAGAAGATACCTTCAATACCCATGTTTTCGGCAAGTTGGATATCAGTGATACGATCGCCAATAACATATGAGTTAGCAAAATCGATTCGACCAGACTGTAAGTATTCTTTTACCATGCCTAAATGTGGTTTACGGCAGCTGCAGTTATCCTCGGTAAAGTGAGGGCAGAGTAATACTGACTCGAATTTAACACCTTGTGAAGCAAACAACTCCATCATGGCATTCTGTGGGATATCAAAATCACTTTGTGGGTAGCTATCAGTGCCAAGACCATCTTGATTAGAAACTATGACTAGTGTGTAACCCGCACTTTGTAATTTGAGTAAAGCTGGGATCACTAATGGTTCAAACTTTAGCTTTGCTAAACTGTCGACTTGTTTATCGCTAATCGGTTCATCAATCAATGTACCATCACGATCAATAAATAAGAATTTTTCCTTGCTCACATCGGGCTCCTGCTCGTTTATTTTTATTCTTTAATGCTCTCGAATTAAGAGAGTACGGACTTTAAAGCGACTAACGTGGTGTTCATTTCGGTCGCGCTGCCTAAGGTGATTCGAATACAGTTTTCTAATCTTACTTTTGAACTAAAATCTCTTAATACAATACCTTGTTCACCTAATAAGCTAAACACTTTTTGGCTATCGTAGAATTGTACTAAAACATAATTACCCGTTGCAGGGAATACTTTTTCGATACCTTGTAATTGGTTTAGTTCGTCGATAAACGCATTGCGCATACCGTTGAGCTGTTCTACACGAGTTTTCATTACCTTAATCCCTGAACTTGTTAAAGCTTGGCTGGCAATTTGCGCCACAGGCTCTGGAACTGGATAAGGTGCTATTACTTTTGACAGTAAACCAATAACTGTTTCACTGGCTAATGCAAAACCACAGCGTAATGAAGCTAATGCGAATGCTTTTGAAAGTGTTCTTAAAATCACCAGATTATCAAAATCTTGTAATAACGATACTTGTGATGCATCGGGGCAAAATTCAATATAAGCTTCATCACAAACAATAATTGCTTTGTCTTGAGCTGCGTTCAACAAATCCGTTAAGCGTTCGGTATTTAACAGATTACCCGTTGGATTATTTGGTGCGCATAAGAATACAATGTTTACAGATTCTAATTGTAATTTTATAGCGTCATAATCAGGATCGAAATTGGCATCTAGGTCCTGTTTTATGATATCAACGCCACACGTTTCAGCGCTGATTTCGTACATGCCATAAGTGGGTGGGTTAATCAGAATACTATCTTTACCCGGTTCACAGAAAGTGCGAATAAGTAGTTCGATAGCTTCATCTGCCCCACGAGTTGTGATCACTTGTTCTGGTTTTACACCAGCATAATCAGCGTAACCATTGATCACTGATGCGGGTTGAAACTCGGGGTAGCGATTTAAGCGACTACAATCGAGCGAGTAGTGGCCGGTATCTGGAGCTTCATTTGCATTCAACCAAATATCACCTGTACCACCGATTCTACGTGCTGATTGATATGGAGTCAGTTCTTGAACGCTCTTTCTTGCTAGTTTTGTTAACTTGTTGCTCATAGACTTGCTCCCAAACGATCGGTTCTGATTGTGACAGCACGTTTGTGTGCGTCGAGTCCTTCTGCATCAGCCAGACAAGTGACCGTCTTCGCCAAGCTCTTGAGACCATCTTGGGTTAACTCCTGAACAGTAAAGCGTTTGGTAAAATCAGCAAGCCCTAAACTTGAGTACGTTTTAGTATAACCGTATGTTGGTAATACATGATTAGTACCGCTAGCATAATCACCAACAGATTCAGGTGACCAAGCACCTAAGAAAATAGAACCTGCATGTTTTAGTTTTGGTAATAAACTACGTGCATTCTCCGTTTGAACAATTAAATGCTCTGGTGCATATAGATTACTAATTGAAATTGATGTATCAACATCATTAGTCACAATAATTAAACTTGATGCGATAGACTGTACAGCTATGTCCTGTCGAGACAAGCACGCTAATTGTTGCTGAACTTGTTCAGAAACTTCTACAGCCAGTTTGTTCGAAGATACAACCAGTATAGATTGTGAATCGGGGCCGTGTTCAGCTTGTGAAAGTAAGTCGGCTGCAATAAAACCAGCGTCTGCATCAGCATCGGCAATCACCAATACTTCAGATGGGCCAGCAGGCATATCAATCGCTGCGCCTTTAATATCCATGCTTACTTGGCGTTTTGCTTCAGTTACAAATGCATTGCCGGGACCAAAAATCTTATCAACTTTAGCAATAGATTCAGAACCATAAGCAAGAGCAGCAATAGCTTGTGCGCCACCAAGCGTATAAATTTCGGTTACACCACATAGTTGGGCTGCAAATAAAATTTCATCAGCAATTGGTGGCGGTGTTGTTAATACAATACGTTCACAATTTGCAATGTTAGCGGGTGTCGCTAGCATAAGTACAGTTGATGGTAGTGGAGCTGTGCCGCCAGGGATATATAAACCAACAGCATCAATAGCAACAGTGTGCATTTCACACACAACACCAGGCATTGTTTCTACACGAATCGTATCTTGTATTTGCGCTTCATGAAAAAGATGAATGTGCTGTTGTGCTTGTTTGATTGCTTGTTTAGTTTCATTATCAACGCGTTGACTTGCCGCTGCAATTTCTGCCGCTGTCACACGTAAATAATCCGATTCAACTTTATCAAATTTTGCGGTGAGTGCTTTTAGAGCTGTATCACCTTCATTTCTAACTTGAGCAATAATATCAGTAACAATGTCACCTATCGTTGCTGAATTTGATATTGCAGGACGCATTAATAATGCGGCTTGTTCTGCCTGACTAAGTTGATCCCATACTACTGTTTTCATGCTTGATCCTCCCTTAACATTGCTTATGCATGTTTGCTACTAACCTAGCATTTTCTCAATTGGTAATACTAAAATTGAACTTGCGCCTAACTGTTTAAGTTCTTCCATTGTTTCCCAGAACAGTTTCTCAGTACTAACTAAATGTACAGCAACCGTATCGTCAGTTGATGCTAGTGGTAATACCGTTGGGTTTTCAGCTCCTGGAAGTAAAGCAATAACAGCATCAAGTTGTGATTTTGGTGCGTGCAGCATGATGTATTTGCTTTCTTTTGCTTGCATAACACCTTGCGCTCGAACCATTAAACGATCAACTAATGCTTGTTTATCTTCTGATAAATCGGCTTTGGTTTGGATTAATACCGCTTTAGAATGGAAAATGTCCTGCACTTCTTTCAGGCCATTTGCTTCAAGTGTTGCACCGGTTGATACCAAGTCACAAATTGCATCGGCAATACCAGCTCTCGGAGCAACTTCTACTGAGCCATTAAGCATTACGGATTTAAAGTTAACACCTTGCTCATCTAAATAACGTTTTAGAAGTTCAGGGTAAGATGTTGCAATGCGCAGTCCTTCTAAAGATTGAGGGCCTTGATAATCGAACTCTTCTGTTGCAGCAATTGATAAACGGCAGCCACCAAATGTCATGCGTTTAAGCATCTTATACTCAGCTGGTTCGCCAAGGCGTTTACGCTCTAGTTCTTTTTCTTCTAATTCGTTTTCACCAATAAAACCAAGGTCAGCAACACCGTCCATGATTAAACCAGGAATGTCATCGTCACGAACACGAAGTAGGTCAACAGGCATATTTTCACAGTGTGCGATTAAACGTTGCTCACGCATGTTAATTTTAAGGCCCATTGCTTTAAGCAGGTTTTGAGATTCAGTGCTAAGACGGCCTGATTTTTGAATTGCGATTCTTAGTCTTGGTTGGTCATTTTTTGTGTCTAACATAGTCATCCTTAAACCTTGTCAAAATAAATAATTGTCTATAAACGAAAAAACCCCCGAAAGTTCAATCTTCCGAGGGTTTTTCTAAATGAGTTCCGGAAGCTTGCATGCATACACCTCCAGTCAACAGCCTGAAAGCTAATCAAATATGATGATGGTGATGCACGTTTACTTTCAGGTTGTTATTCATAATGTTTTTCCAGTTAGTATATTGTTACTAATAAGTGTGGTTGAGTTCACAATAGCAATCTTGGATAAAATTGCAACGCTTTTTAGCTATTATTTATAATAATTATTTATAGAATGTTTATATTAAAAACTAAACACGATTGAAACAAAGAGTAATTACTCATCCGAAGAAGCTAAATCGATATGATTATTCAGATGAAGTTTAAGATTTTCAAGGTTGATATTTGCTTTTACAAAATAGCTCGGAGAGAGATCTATTGCGCGCTGAAGGAAGTATTCTGCTTCACGATAACGACCTTCTAATATGAGGAAGTAACCAATATCATTATACGCATGCTCTGTTGGCATAACTTGCTTCAAGGTTTGTAATGCCCGCGTGTACATGCCCTTACGAACGTAAACTAAACCTAAATCAACCCAAGCTCTTGAAAACTGGATATCAATGTCGATGGCTTTCTTAAAATTTATCTCTGCTTCAACGAAATTGCCAGACAGATAATGAGAATATCCTATGTTAGTGAATATAAGCGGGTCTTGTGGTGTCATCGGAAGTATTAAGTTGAACAGTGCAAGCGCTTTCTTGTGATCGCCTTTAAGATCATGAATGATGGCGAGCCCCATGTAAGCTTGTAGTGGTGATTGTTCATCAAGCTTAACGTAGGCCTGTGTAGACTTGATTCTATTAGTAAGACGTTGTTGATCTGTGGCTATTGCTTTGGTTAATAGTACCAATGCATCTTGTTTGTTTTTTTGAGCCAAGTAAATAACACCAAGCTGTGTTTGAGCTAACGCATGTGTGGGTTCATTCTTAAGTACTTCTCCAAATGCTTTTCTGGCTAGCTCTGTATTACCCTGTTTAACTTCAAGTAAACCAATTTTATAAAATACAGTTGTATTTGTCATGCCTGTTGTTGGACTATCTTCATCACTAGGCTGTAAATTCAATGCGTTAGCATAGAGAACAATGGCTTTGTCGTATTGGCTATTTTGTTCTGCAGAAATTGCCTGTGAAAGCGTGGTTTCTCTTGAGTCGGGTGGGGCTTCTGAAAAGTTTAGTTGGCTGCCATCAGTACTGGTAGTTGTGCAAGCAGATAAAAAAGTAAGCCCTATTATCGCACATAACCAATTTTTGATTTGATCTGATTTTATAATCAAAATGCTTCTCCCCAAACACTCATCACTTTTAAAATTGCAGGTCCGATAGCGACAATAAAGAAAGACGGCCAAATACAACACATCATTGGAAAAATCATTTTTACACCTAATTTCGCGGCGTTTTCTTCTGCTGCCTGTAATCTTTTCTCACGGTATTCATCTGAATATATACGTATTGTAGCTGCGACACCGGTACCAAGTCGTAAGCTTTGTACAATGACCGAATTTAGCCCCCGAATATCTTCTAGACCAGTTCTGTCACTAAATTCTTTTAGTGCTTGCTGTAAGGTTAGGCCATATCTAACTTTACTACAGACGAGGTTTAGCTCGTAAGAGAGGTAAGGGTGGGCAAGTTGCAATTCTTTTGCGACACGTTGAAATGATTCAAGTAATCCTAGGCCTGATTCACAGCACACGATAAGTAAATCAAGTGCATCTGGAAAATATCGTTTTAGATCCGCCATTCTACGGTTAGCGATTTTCTTTAATATTATACCGGGTAAAAGATAAGCAGTGCCAAGAACAAGTACAACAATATAGACAGTCGTGGCTGTTGAATAAGTTGAAATCTGATTGATTAATAGAGTGACAAGCACGCCACTGATTAATAGTAACAATAACTTGATAGAGTTGAATATTTTTAATGCATCTTGAGAGTGAAAACCAGCGTGAATGAGTAGTTTTTTAGTTGATGAGTCACCTTGGTAATGCTTATTAATAAAAGGGACATGGCTTAATTTATCAATAGTATGTTCGAGTGATGACTCATATTCTTTAGCTAAATCGTCAGGCTGTTTAGACTCTTTAGATAGTTTATTTAATTGCTTTTTAACTGGAGAGTAAAGACCCGACATTAATGTTGATAGTGCTACTGCTAGCGTTATTCCCGCTATACCTGCGATCAGATAAATGGCCCATTTCATCTTTTCTGGGTCGCTAAACGTGGTTTCGAAAAGCTGTATAATTTGGTTCATGATTATACCTCAATCTTAATTAGTTTACTTATCCACCATATACCAAACAACATGCCGATCCCGCCCCATTTTAGTAAATTCAAACCCTCAGGTGTATTAATTAGGATACTTGTGTAATCTGGAGACGAAATATAAAGTACGGCAAACAAAACGAAAGGCGTTAAGACAAGAACCCAACCTGACAGTCGACCTTCGGCTGATAATGTTTTTACGCGGCGTTTGAAGGTAAACCTTTCTCTAATTATTTTCGACAGGTTCTCTATATTCTCTGCAAGATTACCACCGGTCTCTTTATGAATAGATACTGAACTGCAGAAGGCCATTGCAGATGTGCTGGGTACGCGCTTAACAAAGCTTAGTAGTGCGGTGTGTACATCGTTACCGAAATTGATGCGATTAAACATAAGCTTAAATTCATCTGACAATTCACCTTCAAGTTCTTCATAAACAAGTTTTATTGAATCACTAAAAGCGTAACCAGCTTGCAGTCCACGCTTAAGTACGTCTAATGCTTCAGGGAACTGTTGCTCAATCCTTTCCATTCGTTTATTAATATTTCGGTTCAATATTAAGTGCATGATAGTAACCATAGTGATGACACAAAATACGGTCAAAACAATATCTAGGCTGATAAACCATGATGTTATGGCTACGATTAGGGATAAAACTAGTGTAAGTATTAGATACTGATGTCCTAACAACTTCGAACCTGAAAGTTCCATTTTGTAAGTGTAACCGTACACTAATGGTAATGATTCTACCCATTGTAAAAAGGGGGAGAGAGTTTCAACTTTTTTATTGATTAAAATCTCAGCTTGGGCTTCTTCATCACAATCTGCTAATGATGCTAAGTGTTTGCGTATATGCTTGGAATTGGCGCGCTGTGGGCTATATACTGAGATGAAAAAACCTTGAAATAGCAGTACTACAGCTGCAAATACCAACAGTAAAAACATGACTTGAGAACTCATAAATTCACCACTTAAAATCCGTTGGACAGCATATCCACTGTGAATAGGCTGTGAGGAATGTCAATACCTTTATCCTTAAGTCTACGAGCAAAGGTGGGGACAACCCCTGTGGCGGCAAATCTACCTTTGATGCTGCCATCATCACTTTTGCCCTCTCGTCGGAAAGTAAAGATTTCCGACATCGTGATCATGTCTCCCTCCATTCCGGTTACTTCTTGGATGCTGGTTATACGTCGCTTACCATCTTCTTGTCGCTGTAATTGCACAACAATATCAATGGCCGATGATATTTGAGTTCTGATGTTATGAACTGGCATGTCAAACCCTGCCATGCAGACCATATTCTCTAATCGTCCTAAGCCATCACGTGGTGTATTAGCATGAAGTGTTGTCATAGAGCCTTCGTGCCCCGTGTTCATTGCCGCAAGCATGTCTATCGCTTCACTGCCACGTACTTCTCCGATAACAATTCGATCGGGACGCATCCGTAAACAGTTTTTTACTAATTCACGCTGGCTGACTTCACCTTTACCTTCGATATTAGCTGGTCTTGTTTCTAACCTAACCGTATGTGGCTGTTGAAGTTGTAATTCAGCTGAATCTTCAATGGTAATGATCCTTTCATTATCTGGTATATATCCGGACAAAATATTCAATAATGTTGTTTTACCACTGCCTGTACCGCCAGAAATTAAAATGTTTAATTTTCCTAATACGGCTGCCTGAATTAGCTCAGCCATCGGCTGCGTCATGGAACCATAGTCGATAAGTTGTTGTGCCTGTAGCTTATCAACTGTAAAACGACGAATTGATAAGGCTGGACCATCAAGGGCAAGTGGGGGAATGATGGCGTTGATACGGCTACCATCCTTGAGTCTGGCGTCGACCATTGGCGAAGATTCATCGATTCTTCTACCCACGCCAGATACGATACGGTCAATGATATTTAACAAATGTTTATCGTCATAAAATTGAACCGATACCTGTTCTAATTTACCTGAACGCTCGACAAATATTCGGTCGTAACTGTTGACTAGAATGTCAGCGATTGTCGGATCTTCGAGTAAAGTCTCAAGTGGACCGAGTCCTAATATTTCATCAGTGATTAATTTAATTAATACTTGCCTAACGTCTAGGCTAATCGGTCTGGTTTGTTTATTCAGAAATTGGTAGCAAGAATTAGCAATTTTCTCTTTGGCAACCTCTTGGGGTAAGGTCTCTAGGACCGACAGATCAAGTTGAGTTAACAATTGACTAAATATTTCTTGTTTGGTCTCCATATCGCTAACGGTTAACATGCTGAACGGATCATTAGTTTGATTGTTGACAAATTCCATTATAGTCTCCGAAATATTTTAGTTAATAAGGTTGTTTTCACAGGCACTTCAATGGGGAATAGCTCCCCGATAATATGTGATACCTCATCCTGTATTACTTTATGATCAGCTACTTTTAATAATGGTGAGCCAGAGTCAATGCCTGCATTGGCTAATTGATAATTATTACTAACAACATAAAGTTTATCTATACCCAACACTTTTTTAATGTCAGTGAGTGTTATATTTGTGTTTTTTGTCGAGTATCGATTGACTATGATATGTAATTTATTTGTATCTATTCCTAGGTATTGGGTTAATTGCTGAATCAATACTTTTGCTTCGCGTAGACTTAGGATATTTTGTTGTACCACAATCAGAACTTTAGATGATAAATTCAATAATGGGATGGTGAAATGCTCAATCCCACGTGATAAGTCAACTAATACAAGGTCGTGATTCAATTTAACCTTCCAAACGAGTTGGTCTAAACAGCCTAATGTTTGTGGATTGGTGTTTAGTAGCGTATAGGGTTTACTGGCCAATAGACTCAGATTATCCCTTTTTAGCATCATTGATTTAATAGCTGTATTATCTAATTTATCTAATTCATTCAGAGCATCCGTTAGGTAATAGTTCGCCTCAAAATTAAACGTATCAGCAAGCGAACCGTAATTTAGATCTGCGTCTATGATAGCAATCTCTTCGTTCGATATATTTGCGCTAATCTCTGCTAAACAACTGGTAATAAAGCTGGCTCCTGAGCCAGGTTTACCATTGATGACTGTATATAGTGGTGCTATTTTACTTGCTTGCATTAACTCATTGGCGGACGCTAGCAGTGAATTAATCAATTCTTTTTCTACATCCTGTACAGAAATAATGTCTTTGACTTTGAACTGTACTGCGGTTCGAATTAGCTCATTTCTAATGTTGTCTGCAATTAAGATGAAATTAATACTATGTTTCGCAACCTCTTTAATGTCGCTTATAGTCTTATGGTCATCACTATCTAGTACGAAGATAACCAAATTATGATTCTTTAAGTTACCCTCCAATGTGGTGCAATAATCTACTTTTAAATTTGTAACAGAGGCTAAATAAGTGGATAAGCCCTGGCGCAATGAAGAGTTTGGGCAAACGACTAAACAATTTAGTGGAAAAGGTAATGCTTGTGCATCTCGATCTATCGGGACGGAGTGACTTTCACTAAATCCAATAATATTATTTGAATTTTGTTTATTCATTTATGATTCCTTACCAATAAATAGTTAATAGTCTTATATTATAATTATGTTGGCGTACACAAAGTTGTCGTATTGGGTGTCACGCCTAAACTCTCACTTGGTAACGTTGTTGAAAATGAAGGTGAATCTAATGTTAGAAATAATCCCGGAATTAATAATTGGTGTTGATAGTTTATGATATCTACCTTGACAAAATTAATAAAACTGGCATCAGCAGAGGTTAGGACTTGAGTTCCGTCGTCCATCAGGTATTGAATTTGTAAATTGGCTGCTGAAAGATTTGGGACCATGGGTTGGTCATTGAATAGTGAAGTTGAAATCATGTCATCAAAAGCGACAATATTTGTTGTATCAAAATAACAAACAGTTGCTAATCTTGCCCCGCGTCTAGTGATTTCAGTTAGCACATTCCAGGCAAAAAACAATCGGCCAATTTCTAAAACAGCGAATAAAAGTAAGAAAAATACACTACCAACTATGGCAAACTCCACAGCATATAGACCCTGTTGTTTACTGTGATTGTTGTTAAACATTAGAACGCCCTCATTGTATATGTTGATACTAGTGGGAAACTCATATCAATATCACTACCTAAACCAAATGAAGTGAACATGTCAGAAAATATAGGTTGCCAAGGATAAGAAACACTTATGGTGACAAACTCACCTGATAAGCTTAAGTCTATGGTACTGGAAGTTAAATTAGGAAGTAGGGGGGTCGTTGAATTTGGACCTCCATATTGTATATATGCTGTAACCTTAGTTCCTACGTCAGCTTTTATTTCATATACACCAGTGCCGAGTTTGGCATTCGCAGCTAAATAGCGAGATGCGCTTCGTACTGTTTTATTAAGGGCGTTATATTGGTACAGTACCCGACCGAATTCAGCCGTTGCAAAAATTAATAGTAAGAGAAAAGGCAGGATCATCGTAAATTCAATCGCTGCAAAGCCTTGCTCTTTACTATTTTTTGTACAGCCTCTTTTGATTGTAGTTGGAAACATAACTCCTCCTAAGAATCAGAGCTTCCTGGAACATGAAATAATACAATTTTATATGGGCCTTCATTGTCCACCGGAGTTATAGAAGGTGTTCCACTATCGGTACAGCTTCCTCCACTATTAATAAATTCACCCACAACATAGGAAGTAGGTCCTGAATTACCTACTTTTTGCGTCATAAAAAAACAACCGATATCAAGGAAGTCGAGGTCGTTCGCTCCATTAGTTGTACCGCTGCAATCGGCGATAACAACCTGTAAAATACGTCTATTTGAGCTGGCAACCTGTGACCCGCCATTCATTTCTGCAACGATATCACCACCCGATATCGGGTTAGTTGCATCGCATGACGTGTTAGCATTACTTAGGTATTGAGCACCATCGGCATCGTAGTCATTGAAGGTATATGATTTAGCGGCTGCACTGGCTTCAAGAACATTACCGGTTTCATCAAGCTCAATAGTATCCCCTTCGCAGATGTTGGTATCTCTTAGGTGATCGGTTGAATTAACGGGCCCATGCCATTCACCCATCCTAGTATTGAGTCCTTGGGCAACTGGGCCAACCGTATTCCCCGGCTCAGTAGGTACAGATTGGTTACTAATTCCTGGGCTAAAACAGACAGTGCCAAGACCCGTATCACCAGCCATTGCGGCTCGGATGTCTGCAGCCCCGGTATTCGATCCAAGGCGAAGTAATTGGAAGTTTCCTGGGCCAATTGGAGAATTTGAATCTGAACCAATTTTCATCAAATTTAGACTGTATTCTTTTAAACCATACTCATTAGCACCACCAATACCAGCGTTAGCAGGATCGGCACAAACAACCATAGGAACTAAGTCTTGATAACAATTACTTATATCTGAACTAGGACCTGACAGTGCGCTCGCTGAAACTTGCTTATTAAAACTGAATACGTCTGCCAGAAAGTTATCTAGATCTAATTGCGATAAAGATACTTTCACGTACTTTGCGCTTTCATCATTATCTTGAATAAATGGGTCTGGTAGTTGAGAAAACTCTACATTCAACTGCGCTGTCATTTGATCAATACTATTATCTACACTTGAAAAATCGATCGCACTTGCTAACTCATGGTGATCGTTGTGCGCTATATTTAGCTGCATCATTGCAACGACGGCAGCTCTGGCTTGCTCATGACTTGCGCCTCCGTCTAACTCTGTCGCGGCGTGCAAAGCCGCTGAATCGACTAAGTTTTGTAACTTTCCTTTGTTAAGTAATAAATGGCCGCCGTCGAGAGCCAGCGATGCCATGCCAATAAGCGAAAACAAGGCTACTGTAAACACAATTAGAACGTTACCGTTTTGTTTATTTTTTAAAGTGTTGTTTGTGTTGATACCCATAATGTAGCCTTTGAATTACTGTGAAATATTACGCGCAGATTTCGCGTCGTAAGCACTTTTATGATATGACGATATGACTTTTTCGCCATACTTACCTTCAATAGTATTGGTTATGCCATCATTTTTCGCAGGAGCATCGGGATCAAGAATTTGGATATCCTTGTAATATTGCGTTGATGCTGATAATTCGTAATTCGGCTGTTGTACGCAACCGAATAATATTTGGCTACAGAACAGTAATAAACTTATATGTTTCATTATGATTCCTTAATTCAATTGTTCGCTATAAACGTATTATAAATACTTAGCTAATTGAGAGTATGCCCATACTGTTGTTCTGTGCCTCCGGAATTCGGGACAATATTTGTCGATGTATCGGAAGTAGCATTTGGGTTCTTTGTGTCTGAATCTAGCTCTTGCTGAGTCATCTTACCGAGTAAATAAAATTCCATATCAGAGACGGGTACGAAGCCATCAGTAGGTAATATCATGCCATCTTTATTGAAAGGTCTTACCAAACGAGGTGTTACCATAATAACTAATTCAGTTTGACCACTTATATACTCTTGGCTCGAAAATAATTGGCCTAGAATAGGTATGTCACCTAGGCCAGGGAATTTAGATATAGATTCACGAAGGCTATCGCTTAGCAAGCCACCAATGACTATAGTTTGACCATCTCCAAGTTCAACTGTAGTTGCGGTTGTTCTTTTGGTTAAAGAGGGGGTTATAGTCGATGTGTTTGTTTCTATTGCTGAGATAGCGATACTATTGGTACTACTTAGTTCACTGACAAGCACCTTAAGGTTTAAGTTTATTTTACCCGAATCAAGCACTGTTGGTACAAAGCTAACACCGACACCAAAATCTCGGTACTCAATGCTAATGCCATCATCAGTTGAAACCGGCACTGGATACTCACCACCAGATAAGAACTCAGCAGACTGACCACTAAGCGCAGTTAGGTTAGGTTCTGCAAGTATCTTCGTTAGACCTTTACTTTTTGCTACGTCAAAGGCAACGCTAAACAACATATCACCAGTGAGATATCGTGCAAAAATATTAGTGTCTATTGAACCCAAAATATTAGCTGGTACATTACCAGTACCTGTTCCTATACCAGCAAAGCCATCGGAACCGGATAAACCTAGGACGGTGTTACCATCCAAATTACGACCTATATCAGTACTTACCTCAGCAACGGTGACTTCTAACATAACTTGTTGGCCACCGCCGACAGACATCATATTTACTACTGTACTATTACTTTCGTCTACATTTGCAGCTGTTGCATAACCCTGGGCTATCTCTACCGCGGTATTCATTTTCATTAATGATGAGGTTTGACCGCTAATTACTAATTGGCCTTGTGACGTTTCTACCCCGATGTCTTCGTTTGGTAAGTATTTGTACAGACGTTTTCTAAGACTATTTAAGTCATGGGTAACCTCTAGATTCTGCACATCAACTAAATTGTCGTCTTTATCCCATACCATCATGTTTGTGGTACCTAATTTTTTACCAACTATATACAGCTCGCGGCTGCGTAGAATTAAGATGTCAGCAATATCTGGATTCCCTACTGAAACGCGATGGATCGCTTTATCCATTTGTAAATTTTTAGATTTGAAAATTGGAATTCTAACGCTATCATCATCTAGTGCAGTTGGTCCGCCAGCGAACGCTGTACTAACTAAGGTTAAATTGAATATGAAAATTAAAACAATTAACGTCCATTGCTTAGACTCATATTCATAAAAATGGGAGCTTATATTCATATGTATCACCTATTTATAGTCGAATAACTAAATTTTAAGTTGGACTGATTCTTGCGTTGTACCACGGATTATTTCGACTTTATGTTTATTGGTTTTCTGCTTAATTGGACGAGGTTTAAATACAGGAGGTGCTATTTCAATAATGTTATCGTTAGTTACTTCTTCATTGCTGGCGAAATCGGCAACTTGGCTATCTGTAGGATTACGCAATGCTAACTGTAACCGTCCTTTATTACGTGCCGTCATTAATGTTTCAGCCTGCTCTAGGTTAACTTCGACTGTGATAGCTCTTACAAGTTGAGGCTTGTTTTCATCTATAGCTGCACGTTGATCAATGGCTAGTATTTTAATATTGTGTAGAATTACTTCTGTATTTGTAGAGCCGCCGCTGCTGGATACCGTATTTAAAATATCTACTCTGTTACCTGGTAGTAAGAAACCAGCAACCCCGACAACATCATCAACACGGATAGACACTGCTCGCATATTTTCAGATATAAGGCTTGCTAGTGTACTGCCTTCACCTTTTACTAACAGCCTTTCTAATCTGATTATGTCATCTGTATATATAGTATCTTTTGCTATCATGCCGTAGATTTCATCTGGATTTGAGACAGTATTTTCAGGTGACATCGACTCGGGTAACACTTTTAATGTAATATGCTTAGCTTCAATTACCGCTCCTATGGGAATAGGCATAGTTGAAAAGGCTATATAAACTTGGTTTTCTGGTGCCGCAGGTTTGTTGGTATCTAACCAGCTTTGTGCGATTAAAATAGCGCCAATCCCAAACATAATCGAGATCGCGACTGAGATTACGGTTTTTTTATTCATTTTACCTACCTCTAATATTATTAGCTCTGACTAACAAAGTAGTGCTTCCATGCGATATCTATTAAGTTTTGCTCGACTTTATTATGGAGTTCGTTAAATTTGACCTGATCGCTGATGATACTGAGTAAATCGCGTGGATAGCAGGGAAGGAAAGGTTTGTTAGTGCTGCGATGATATGTTGTTAGAAGATAATTAAAAGATTCATCTGAACAAGTTAAGTTAAAATCTTCACAAACATTAAACCAAAGCTTTTTATAGTTATCTACTTCTAGCGGCTGAAATTCAATTTTGTATCCTAAGCGACGTAAGAATGCTTCATCAACGAGCTCTGCTGGGTTTAGGTTTGTTGAAAATAATAAAATTAATTCGAAGGGTATCTCAAAGTGAACACCGTTGGGTAAGAATAAAAAGTCACGACGTTCTTCAAGTGGAATGATCCAGCGATTAAATAAGGCTAGTGGACTCATTTTTTGACGACCAAGGTCATCCAATAACAAGATACCGTTGTTTGCTTTTAGCTGTAAGGGGGCTTTATAAGTACGGCTCATGGCGTCATAATTGACCTCTAACATGTCTTCAGTTAGTTCACCGCCTGTTACAATTAACGGGCGTTGACATAAACGCCAGCGTGGGTCGTGGCCTTGATCAAGACTAATCAATGTGTCAGCGGGAGTTTTTTCATCTTCTTTTGAACTGATAATATGCACTTGAGGATCATAAACTTGAATTATATTACCGCTTATTTCGATTGCTGAAGGGATTAATACATCATCGCCAAATAATAAATTCAAATTCCGACAGAGGTAACTTTTACCAACGCCAGGCATGCCATAAATTAATATGGGTTTGTTGGAGTTTAATGCTGGGCCAATGGCAGAGGTTAATGCTTCAGAAAACATTAAATCAGAAAATCTAGCTTGCATACGCTGTTTAGTAATTTGTGTATTTCTACTGGTTTGCTTAAGCACAATATCGACGTACTGCGCTAAAGGAATGGGAGCAACATTACTATAACCACTGCTTGCAAATGCTTTTTCTGCTTCATTTACACCAATATTCGATAACGCGTAGCGCATTTGTCCATTGGAGGAACTTTGTCTGTTTTCTATTAATGCAGATTCTTTTGCTAAATCGACTAGAACTTGTATTATGCCACCAGATAAGGCTAGTGCTTCCGAAAGCTCTCGTATTGTTGCTACGTGCAGCGTATGTATGTGCTTAATGAGTAATTCTGTTAACAGTTGAGCTGATAAACCTGTTTCGCTGATCGTTGTTGGACGTTTAGCAAGTTGTTCATAAGTAAAATCAGTCTGTTCATGTTCTGGAATTGTTTCAGATAAGGGAGTGGTGACATAAGTGGATAATGGTGGTGGATTCTCTTGATGTCCATTAATTGATTGATCAGTCATAATCATGCCCATTCTTATTTATATAAGATTTATATAAAATTTATATGAAAGTTATATGAGACTAAAGCTTGAACTTATTTCTTCTAGCACGACTTCTATCGTCCATATTAAATCGTAAATGTCATGGTTAATATAAGTAGCTAACATCCAGCCGAGCATCAGTGCCGGCGCATAGGGAACTTTAACTCCACCTGCGTCACCATCTTCGGGTTTGAAATATGTACCTAAAAATATGCAGTTAATATATCGAGACATCATGATTTTTAGACCTCGCCAACCAACCGCTTTGATTGCAATTAATATACTTGTAAAAGCACCAAAAATGACTGCGTAAGCAATTGACCAACTTAATACTAAAGGTCCTGAGAGGGCGCCAATACCTATCATTAATTTGACATCACCAGCACCTAACATTCTAAATTTGTAAAGGGGGAGAAGCAGTATTAGTGCTAAGCCAGCCCCGAATATGGACTCTATTAAACCGGCCCATGAATTAAAGTAACTATTAATAACAATGCCTAATAATAGTGCTATTAAACATAGTTGGTTTGGTATGCGTTGGTAACGTAGATCTAAGTACAGGGCTACACATAGAATTAATAGTGCAGTTATAACTGGCATTACTAACGCATAATTTGGCATCATAAAGTCCTTTTTAGGTATAAGCTTAAGTACATGGTGTAGCGCTACCATTTGCAGCACCACAAAGTGTATTAATTTGTGCTGTTGCATTTGTTCCTAATGTACTAAAGGCTGTTACCATTCCGCCAACAACTAGTCCGCCGGCAATGGCATACTCCACCGCAGTAAGACCACTTTCATCTTTTATAAAATCTTGTAAAAATATCGATAATTTGTTCATTTCATTACTCCAATATTATTGGTTTAAATTAACAAGTGTAATTTAATGTACTTATTTTATGCCCTTTCATATTCATAAGTTATTGTTTGTTATCAATTTAAGTACATGGCGTAGTACTACCACTTGCAGCACCACAAAGTGTATTAATTTGTGCCGTTGCATTTGTTCCTAATGTACTAAAGGCTGTAACCATTCCGCCAACAACCAATCCACCAGCAATGGCATACTCAACCGCAGTAAGACCACTTTCGTCTTTTATAAAATCTTGTAAAAACATTGATAATTTGTTCATTTCATACCTCAACAATATTGCTTTTGATTAACAAATATAGATTAATGCATTGATTTTATTACCTTTACTCCCTACCACCTCATGCTTAATAAGCATATACATAAAACTAGAGCACGAACTGATTTATGGCTAATATTTCTTGTGTTTATTTACAATTTATGGTTGGTTGCTGTTTTATAATCCTTTTTATACAAGTCGTTACGCCAATTGACTTTCCCTAAGTTATCAATCCAAGCTGTCTGATAAGTGATAAAAACGGGTAATGTTTGTTGAAGACTTAGGTGTTTAGTCTGTGAGTTATTTGTACGATGACTGATTTGTAAGGTAGTAAGTAAGTCGTTAGGTTTTTCTAGTCGGATACAACCGTGACTCAATGCTCTATTGTGTTGGTTAAATAAGTATTTAGTTGGCGTGTCATGTAAAAATATAGCGTTGTTGTTTTTAATATTAAAACGGACGTTACCTAATGCGTTGTTACTCCCAGGTTGCTGCACTAAACGGTATTGCTTTAACATCTCTTGTAAGTTAACTGGTACTTCTCGATATATTGTATTTGAACCGTAACCTTTGGCTAGATGAAAATTAAGACTGTTTAAAGCGGTGTTATTTTTGTTATGTAAAGGCAGCAGGTCGTTAATAATAATATTTCGAGTGGGTGTCCATGTCGGGTTGAGAGTGACTGAATTAACTTCTGTGATCATGATTGGCGTTTGGTTGCTTGGTTTACCGACAATCACTTTCATTTTCATGAGCGCCTCTCCCTGATCTATTAGTCTTAAATCAAACGCAGGGATATTGACCATGATATATTTTGTTGGCGGGATACGGGGTAAAGAAAGCCACCGCCACAGATTAACTTGAAGTTTGTGAATACGAGTATCTATATTTTGATTTAACGCGTTTATTGTTGTGGTGTTAAGCTTACCTGTCGGTTTTAAACCATTCCTACGTTGAAAATTCTTTAAACCGTTAATCATGCTTTGGTCGAATATGTGCAATCTATTTTTGGATGTAGTGGCTTGTAAATCATTAAAGGTCATTAATTTTGTTCTAAGTATCTTAACCTCAGCATGTCCTTGGCCTAACTTCGGATTAAACGAGTCTGTAAGCTTTGGCCAGGCAATACCCTTTATGCGCTTATACTTGTTAATGGCCTGCCTCAAACGTATGACGGCGTTAAATTGCGGCATTGCAGAGTCTATATAAGCAGGAAGGGTATCGTTAATAAGCGCAGCTCTAAAGTCAGCGGGTTTATTCGCAGCAGACTTTAGTTGATTACCGTATGATTGCGACGCTATTTGATAAAGTTCAAGGGTAAGCGCTTTATCTGTTGCGTCGATGTCTGCCATTTCGTCAGGAGTAAGAGCTGGATACTCTCTAATGCCTAGGTCTGCTAATAAGCTCAATAACGTAAGACCTGATAGATTTAAGCCTTTATTTTTAAAAAACAGATGCTGATCATTATTCGTGCTTCTTAGCTCGTCGTATAGCTGTACTTTTTCTTGACGTTCTTTATCTAGATGTAGGTTGCTGTTTGCATAGGTGTGAGTAGGGGAAATGATAACCAATAAGATAATCGACATTATCTTAAGCATAATTCTCGCAAATGAATTTTTCTCATTACACATCTGTCTATCCTTAGGTTACTTTAAAAGCAGAACTAAATAATAGTTAATCTTTTAAGTCTAGATGTGAATTCGTTTAACGAGAGGAAGCTAGAAGCTGATGGTATGGCAATTATAGAAGCTGAACTTGCAGGCTATTAAGTGGGAGTGCATCTTGGGGGGATGTTGAACTCTCCACTTCGGATTGTTTTTCATTTATATAAATAGTTTAATATCAGATTGTGTATGACTAACGCTCTAATAAAGATAGTTTGTTTTCTACATCAGCCCAGTCGTCAGCATCTGCTGGTGGCTCACATTTTTCTGTGATAACTGGCCACTGCTCTGAAAGCTCTTCATTAATAGCGATAAATACCTGTTGATCTTCTGGTACTTCATCTTCTTGGAAAATAGCATTAACTGGGCACTCTGGTTCACAAAGACCACAATCAATGCATTCTTCAGGATTAATAACTAAGAAGTTAGGTCCTTCATGAAATGCATCTGCAGGACATACTGGGACACAATCACCATGTTTACATTTAATACAATTTTCGGTTACGACAAAAGCCATGATGCTTGTTCCTCACATTTCAAAGTGCTGGCATTATACGTAAGCACACTCTAAAAGCAATTAAGATCCGATTAAGACAGTAAAAGGGGCTTGAAAAACAAGCTAGTTTTAAATAATAAAATGCATATCTCGTCATAATAACGTAAAATGCCCGCCCTAAGATTCTAGTTTACAAGCTAGTGCTGTAACAGCGCTCAGCATTTTAATATTTGGATAATTTTCTATGTTACGTTTAACCGATGTAAAACTACCTCTTGATCATAATGATCAAGCAATTAATGAATATATTTTAGAGAGATTGTCACTTAAGCCTGAACAATTAATTGAATATACTGTTTTCCGTCGAGGTTATGATGCACGTAAACGAAATGTAATTATTCTTATGTATACATTAGACGTTACGTTAGCGGATAGTGTAGATGAAGACGCTTTACTTGCTACATTTGAAAAAGATCAACATGTTCGTGTTACGCCTGATATGGAATACAAATTTGTTGCTGAGAAAACCGAAGAGATTGAGCAACGTCCAGTTGTTATTGGTTTTGGTCCGTGTGGTTTATTTACGGCTCTCATTTTAGCGCAAATGGGTTTAAAACCAATTGTATTAGAACGTGGTAAAGAAGTGCGTGAAAGAACGAAAGATACTTTTGGTTTTTGGCGTAAGCGTGTATTAAACCCAGAATCAAATGTTCAATTTGGTGAGGGTGGCGCGGGTACATTCTCAGACGGTAAGCTTTACAGTCAAGTTAAAGATCCTAAATTCCATGCTCGTAAAATTTTAACTGAATTTGTTAAAGCGGGTGCTCCAGAAGAAATCATGTATTTAAGCAAGCCACATATCGGTACGTTTAAATTAGTGACAATGATCGAAACAATGCGTAAAGAGATCATTGAGCTTGGTGGCGAAATTCGTTTTAGTGCGCGTGTTGACGATATTTTGATTGAAAACGATCAAGTTACTGGTGTTGAACTTGCTGGTGGCGAAATCATTGAAACTAATCATGTTTCATTAGCGATAGGTCATAGTGCGCGTGATACATTTGAAATGCTGCAAAAGCGTGGCGTTTATTTAGAAGCGAAACCTTTCTCAATTGGTTTCCGTATCGAACATAAGCAATCAGCAATTGATGATGCACGTTTTGGTAAAAATGCGGGTAACCCACTTTTAGGTGCCGCTGATTATAAATTGGTTCATCATTGTAAAAATGGTCGCTCAGTATATAGTTTCTGTATGTGCCCTGGTGGTACAGTTGTTGCCGCGACGTCTGAAGAAGGTCACGTTGTTACCAATGGCATGAGCCAATATTCACGAAATGAAATGAATGCTAATAGCGCGATCGTTGTTGGCATCACACCTGAAGATTATCCTGGTAATCCATTGGCTGGGATTGATCTACAGCGTAAATTGGAAAAAAATGCATTTGTAATTGGTGGTAGTAACTATGATGCCCCTGGACAAACTGTAGGTGACTTCCTTTCTGGTAAAGGTGAAGGTGAGTTTGGTGATGTTGTTCCATCATATAAGCCTGGCCTTAAATTTACAGATTTAAGTAAAACGCTACCTCCGTTCGCTGTAGCTGCTATCCGAGAAGCAATTCCTGCTTTTGAGAAGAAGATTAAAGGTTTCTCGACTAAAGATGCAACGCTAACAGGTGTTGAGACTCGTACATCATCACCTGTAAGCATTAAACGTGGTCGAGACTTCCAAAGTATCAGCACGAAAGGGTTATTCCCTGCTGGTGAGGGTGCTGGTTACGCTGGTGGCATTTTATCTGCGGGTATCGACGGGATTAAAGTAGCTGAAGCAATGGCGCTTTCAATGCTGGTAAAAGAAGATTAACTTGTTCTTTCGTTATAGTAATAAGTTGTAGAAATTGAGCAATAAAAAAGGAGAGCTAATTAGCTCTCCTTTTCGTTATAATCATTATTTAATGTTATACACTTTCGAATTAAACGATAAGGTATTAGTCAATAAGGTTATAATCGTTACGTAAGATCTCGATGATTTCAGCTTTCGGATTATCAGATAAAATAATCTTTTCGCCAGTGATCTTCTCTGCAATATTAAGGTAAGTCTCAGAAACAGACATTAATACCGATGTCGGTAACGAATTGTGTTCTGCAAGCGCCAAACGTTCATCCATTCTGTTTTTGTTTAATAAGATATCAGGTTCTGGGAAGTAGTTAAGTAATAACTGACGGAACCCTTCTTTAGAGTTCTCAACAACATTACCTTCTTGGAAAGCTGGAGCATCCCAAATACGTGATGAATCTGGCGTACCAACTTCATCCATATAGATTAGTTTGTCTTGACCTTTACTGTCTGTGACATAACCAAATTCGAATTTAGTATCAACAAACATTTGGTCAACATCAGATAGTGCATCGCTAATTACGTTAAAGCCTTCTTTCAGTAGCTTTTCGTAGTAAGTAATATCATCAAGAGATTTGAAGTTAAATGCTTCGTAGTTATCTGAAATGTTTGCACGAGTGATGTTAACATCATCGACAGCGGGAACACCTGGAATGCCTTCTAAAATACCTTTAGTTGACGGTGTAATGAGTAGCTCTGGTAATTTTTGGTCTTTAGTTAAACCTTCTGGTAGTTCGATACCACAGAAGTTACGTTCGCCTTGGCTATAAGCACGCCACATAGAACCTGTGATGTATTGACGACAAATCGCTTCAATCATTACAGGTCTGGCTTTTTGTACGATCCAAATGAATGGGTGAGGGATATCAAGAATATGGCTGTCGGCTAAACCGTTCTCACGGAATGACTTAAACCAATGGTTTGAAATTGCGTTTAACGCAGCACCTTTCCCAGGTACACCACGCATGCCGCCTTCACCATGCCAAATGCATTCAAACGCAGAAATACGGTCACTAATAACCATAATTGCAAGTGGTGCATCTGCTGCTACATCGTAACCCTTTTCTTCGATTAGGCGACGACTGTCAGCTTCAGTTAACCAGTAAACAGAACGCACTTTACCACTGTGAACAGGTTTGTCTGTACGAATTGGTAAATCATTGTTTACAGCTAATACTTTATCAGCAAGACTCATTGTTAACTATCCTTATTGAGTTTAATCGTTTAAATAAAACTTATACCTAAGTAACTTGGAAGAGTTTCTTTCAATTTCCTTGAAGGCTCTTCCAAGTTACTTTGGACTAATCTAGCTAGATTCGAGGTGTTGCTGTCGATTTGACGGCGATTTTAGCAGATGTTGAGAGTGATTCCACTATTAGTGATTAATTTTGTTAAAAAGAACAAGCTAGAAGCATGTTATTTTCCCAAATAGGCTCGAAAAACAACCATCAATTTAGCTTTATACAACATCGATTTGATTATTAGCATGAGTGATGGTATTAAATGCAGTCTAATAATATTAAATGGAAACTTGTTTGTGATAGAGCAATATTTTTTATCGGGGGGCGCATTAGCCAAGGTCATCGCTGGCTATACAGCTCGTCAACCGCAAATAGATATGGCCAAGGCCATTGACTCAGTGATCGCAAGCAAGGGAAACTTAATCGTAGAAGCAGAAACTGGGACAGGTAAAACATTCGCTTATCTTATTCCAGCTTTGGTTAATGACAAAACAACCATTATTAGTACAGGTAGTAAAAACCTTCAAGAGCAGCTATTCAACCGTGATTTGCCTTTCATTATTGATGCATTAAATAGCAAAGCTAAAACGGCATTGCTAAAAGGTCGAAATAACTATCTTTGTACAGAACGTTTGACCCGTTTAAGTCGAGAAACGCAATATCAAAATCAAACAATTTTAAGTGACTACGTTAAAATTAAAGGCTGGTCTAATATCACAATTAGTGGTGATATGAGTTCTGTACCTGGTCTTAAAGATGATGCTGAAATATTACCCTTAGTGACATCTACCAATGATAACTGTTTAGGGCGAGACTGCCCTGATTATGAAGATTGTTACTTGGTTAAAGCACGTCGTAAAGCCTTAGAGGCAGATATAGTTGTTGTTAATCATCATTTATACTTTGCAGATCTAAATGTAAAAGATTCTGGTTTTGGAAGATTACTACCTGATGCCGATGTGATCGTCTTTGATGAGGCACATCAGATCCCAGATATTGCGTCAGAATATTTTGGCAAGAGTCTTTCAAGCAAACTTATTCAAGCGCTATGTAAGGATGTGCAATACCTTGGCCGTACTGACCTTAAAGATACAATTCAAGTAACTAAAGCTGCCAATGGTTTAGCCAATGCGACTCAAGATTTACGCTTAAGCTTTTCGATGGAGTCGGGACGGGGCAACTGGCGTCATCTACTTAATCAACAAGCAGTAATGAAAACTGTGACGCGCTTTCAAGATCAACTAGATTTTATTTATGAAGTACTAAAGTTAGCACTTGGCCGAACTGAACTTGTCGATCAATGCTTCGAGCGTGTGGTTGAAATTAAAGCAATATTCCAACAAATTATGGCGGTTAATAATACCGGTGAGAGCTATTGGTATGAATGTACCAAGCGAAACTTTACTTTAAATATCACGCCACTTAATATTGCCGAACGGTTTAGTAGTGAACAAGAAAAAAACAACGCAGCGTGGGTTTTTACGTCAGCAACATTAGCAGTTGATCATTGTTTTTCACACTATCGCCAACAAATGGGGCTAGTGAATGCAAAAGAACTTATTCTAGCGAGTCCGTTTGATTATCAAAATCAAGCGATGCTGTGTGTGCCTCGTAATATTCCAGAGCCAAACGACCCGAACATAGCACGTATATTGGTCGAGAAATTATCGCCAGTTATTATCGCTAACAAAGGTCGGTGTTTTTTCCTTTGCACTAGTCATTACATGATCAGGCAAGTGGCAAGTTTATTACAGCAACAATTATCTATGCCCATTTTTGTACAAGGGCAAGACAATAAACAAGTGTTACTTGATCAATTTATTGAACACGGGAATGCGTTATTAATCGGTACGTATTCATTTTGGGAAGGTATCGATGTACGCGGGCAAACTTTAAGCTGTGTTATTATTGATAAATTACCCTTTGCTTCACCAGATGATCCACTTTTACAAGCTCGCATTGAAGATTGTCAGCGTAAGGGCGAAGATCCTTTTGCTGAATTACAAATTCCAAAAGCGGTGATTAATTTGAAGCAGGGTGTCGGACGTTTAATCCGAGATGTCAAAGATACGGGGTGCGTTATTATTTGTGATACTCGTATTGTGTCTCGTGGTTATGGCGCTACATTTATTAATAGTTTGCCGGATATGCCGCGTACTAGAGATTTAAATAGCGTTTTATCTTTTATTAAGAAAACTAACAATTAGAAAGTGAATTTTATGAGTAAAATTTTAGCACTAGATACATCAACAGAAAACTGTTCTGCCGCACTGAGTATTAACGGAAATGTGTTAGTAAGAGAGTTTGAAAGTCCGCGAGAGCATACTAAGCGGATCTTGCCTATGGTTGACAGCTTGCTGTCTGAAGCCGGCATTAAGTTAACAGATTTAGATGCACTTGCATTTGGTCGTGGGCCGGGCAGCTTTACAGGTGTTCGAATTGGTACTGGTATTGCTCAAGGGCTAGCTTTTGGTGCTGATTTACCAATGTTACCTGTTTCAACATTGGCGGCAATGGCACAAGGTGCACATCGACTACATAATGCTACCGATGTTTTACCGGCAATTGATGCGCGTATGGGTGAAATATACTTTGCTCAATACAAACTTAATGGTGCAGGTGTAATGACATTAGTTGGTAATGAAATGGTCATTACTGCTGATGAATTAGTGGCTAACTTCAACCAATCAGAGACTGAGTTTCATACTCTTGGTACAGGTTGGGCGACGTATGCAGAACAACTTGCTGGATTAAATGTATCTAAATTAACAGCATGTGAAGGTATTCAGTTTCCAACATCACACGATATGATCGCGATTGCGAGCGCTGATTTTGCAAACGGTAAGGCTGTTGCAGTTGAAGATGCAATGCCTGTTTATGTACGAGATACTGTTACGTGGAAGAAATTACCAGGTAGAGAATAACAATAATGATTGATTTTAACATGGAAGTTAACGGCAATATTATTGCGGGTTTGCAATATGGAGACAGGTCTAAACCTGTGTTACTTGCTGTACACGGTTGGTTAGATAATGCTGCTAGCTTTATCCCACTAGCTGACGCGCTAAAAGGCAGTTTGGACGATGGTTCTCTACCATATCAATTAATTGCGATTGATTTACCTGGTCATGGAGGTTCTACCCATAAAACAGGACATTACAATTTTATTGAATGGGTAGATGATTTATACCAAATTATTCAAACTCAACGTTGGGGACCTGTTACGATTATAGGTCATTCGATGGGGGCTATGATCAGTTCTATCCTTGCAGCTACTTTTCCAGAGTTAGTAAAACGTATTGTGCTAATTGAAGGTTTGGGTGCTATTTCAGCAGAAGCAGACCAAACAGTGAGCCTATTACGTAAAGGAATAGAAAGCCGAGCGATTTATAATAAAGGCACTAACCAAAGTATGAGCCGTAAAAATAATGCTTTAACGTTGGAAAGGGTTGTAAAAGCGCGCTGTCTCGTCTCAGATTTAACTGAAGAACATGCAAAATTGATTTGTAACAGAAATTTAACTGATACACAACATGGTGTCAGGTTTCGTTCCGACCCTAAGTTAAAGATTCGTTCATTGGTTCGTTTGACAGAACCTCAAGTAATTGATATTTTATCTGCTATATCAACAACATGCTTGATTATTGTTGGGGGGCGAGGATTTCCCTTAATTAATCAGACCTTAAAATTAGATATTTTCACAAAAGCAAATTTTAATATTCTAGAACTCTCTGGCGGGCACCATGTTCACATGGATAATGCAGTTAAAACCGCAAGGGCTGTGGCTAAATTTGTGAATAATTAATTATAATAGTTTATTTAATCGCTTAAAATAACATTTTTATTATCTAATTCTAAATTATTAAGGTTTAAATAAACGTCTAATGTCGATATTTCATTTGTTAATTGAGTGTTAATCAATTAAGATCTGTACACAATAAATGATTTCATCAATAGCAATTAATTATTATTAAGGGATTAATAATAATTTCTTTGTTTTGTTAAATTAAAAAGTTAAATAAAAGGAGTGGTAAGGTGGAAAAAGTTTGGTTAAAGAGATACCCGGAAAATGTTCCCGCAGATATTGACTTTGGTTCATTTCGTTCTTTAAACGATATATTCGATCAGACAGTTCAAAATTATGCAGATAACCCAGCGTATGTAAATATGGGTTGTTCATTAACTTATGGAGAAATCGATGAGAAATCTCGAGCTTTCGCTGCTTACCTTCAAACCGAGCTTAAATTAAATAAAGGCGACCGTGTCGCGTTAATGATGCCAAACTTACTTCAATACCCAATCGCGTTGTTCGGTGCATTACGTGCAGGTATGGTTATTGTTAATGTAAATCCTTTATATACACCCCGTGAGTTAAAACATCAGTTAAACGACTCAGGTGCTAAAGCAATTGTTATCATTTCTAATTTCGCAAGCGTATTAGAGAAAGTAGTTAAAGATACGTCTGTTGAACACATTATATTGACGCAATTAGGCGATCTATTCTCGCCTGTTAAAGGTGCTATCACGAACTTAGTCGTTAAGTATGTGAAAAAAATGGTTCCTAAATTTAGCTTACCAAGTGCGATCCCTTTCAATCGCGTATTAAGTAAAGGTCGCTCACTACCATTTACTAAAGCTGATACTGGTCTTGATGATATCGCTTTCCTTCAATACACCGGCGGGACAACTGGTGTATCGAAAGGTGCAGTATTAACGCATAAAAATATGCTTGCCAACGTATTACAGGCAGAAGGTGCATACGGTAGCATCATCGAACGTGGTACTGAAACTGTTATCACTGCATTACCGCTATATCATGTATTTGCACTAACAGTGAATGGCTTATTGTTCTTCTTAAGCGGTGGTAAGAATATTCTTATTACTAACCCTCGTGATCTACCAGCACTAATTAAAGAAATCGATGATCATAAACCTACAGCAATTACAGGTGTGAATACCTTGTTTAATGCAATGGTAAATGACGAGACATTTGCAAAAGTTGACTTCTCTGCCCTTAAATTATCTGTTGGCGGTGGTATGGCTGTGCAACGTTCAGTAGCTGATAAATGGAAGAAAATTACCGGTTGTCATCTACTGGAGGGCTATGGTCTAACAGAGTGTTCACCACTTGTAACGGTAAACCCTTACGACCTACATGAATATAATGGTTCTATTGGTCTTCCTGTGTCATCAACAGATGTTCGTATTATAGATGACGAAGGCGGTATATTAACAAAACCTGGTGCTGTAGGTGAAATGCAAGTGCGTGGCCCTCAGGTTATGCAAGGCTATTGGCAGCGTCCACAAGATACAGCTGAAGTGATTACAGCTGATGGCTGGTTAAATACCGGTGATATCGCACGTATGGACGAAGAAGGTTTCTTCTACATTGTTGATCGTAAGAAAGATATGATCCTTGTTTCAGGCTTTAATGTTTTCCCTAATGAAATTGAAGACGTATTAACGCTAAATGATAATATCCTTGAAGCTGCTGCTATTGGTGTTCCACACGAATCATCAGGCGAAACTGTTAAGATATTTGTAGTTAAAAAAGGTGATATTTCAAAAGAAGAAATCGTTGCGCATTGTCGTGAACACCTTACTGCTTATAAGATC
>Ga0209395_1000837_pt1 | contig 44489 bp, 37 predicted proteins | sample GOMGulsemesocosm_3_FD_184635 | JGI IMG/M metagenome (GOLD analysis project Ga0209395, IMG submission 184635) | Methane-oxidizing microbial communities from mesocosms in the Gulf of Mexico - GOM9D Gulf of Mexico (SPAdes) (version 2) | ecosystem: Environmental > Aquatic > Marine > Cold seeps... | reverse complement strand
CGAACTAACGAATCAAACATAAAGCGTTTTAGTGTCGACTCTCGTAAGACTTCAATTTTTTTGTAGTCATCCAAACATCAATTACCGTAGTAATTAACAACTTGAATAACTTGCTGAAGTCTCTAGCGAGTGCCCACACAAATTATCTGATTAACTATTTTAAAGAGCGGTCCGACTTACTAAACATTTTCTAAATAAGAGTGAATGTTTGTAGTTAGCTACTTGGTAGCTTGTCAGAGTAGCGATGTTTGCTGCTCCGTGTCAGTGGGGCGTATAATACCCACCTCAGTTTTTATCACAAGCGCTTTCTCGGTTATTTATCAAATAATATTAAAAGTGATTATTTGTTGATCAAAACATCTAAAGGTGATTAATTTTCATACAAAAAAGCGAATTTCCATATGGAAATTCGCTTTTTCAACACCTTGAATATTATTGTTCCTGACTAGCTTCTGCAGCAGCGGTTTTTGCCGCTTCTTTACGTCGTTTCAACTCAAACATGACAGCAACCACTATGGTGGTTAGTATCATAATTAAACCCAATGCATTGACTGCAGGGGTTAAACCCGTTCTTACTTTAGATGCAATATAAACAGTTAAAGTTGTATCGTAACCTTTAACAAATAGCGTCGTATTATAGTTTTCAAAGGATTGTAAAAATGCGATCGCTGCAGCTGAGATAACGGCTGGTTTAAGATAAGGCAATAGTATTCGACGAAACGTCTGCCATTGGTTAGCCCCTAAACTTAATGCTGCATTCTCTAATGTTCTATCGAAGCGTTGCAGTCTCGCTAACACCATTAACATGACATAAGCTGCAATAAAGGTTGTTTGAGCAATAACGGTTAATACTACGCCACCATTAACCCCCATTCCTTTCCAGAAAATAAGTGTTGATATACCGACGATAACACCCGGTGTTAAAAGCGGTGACATCATCAAGGAATACAAAAAGGTCTTACCCTTCCCTTGGTAGGTTGATAAGAACAAAGCACAACAAATACCAATCGGTACTGCCACTACTAAAACGCCAGCCGCGACAATAATACTGGTCCATAATGCCTGCCACATCGCACTATCTTGCGCTAATGCTTCAAACCATTTAAGAGTAAAACCTTTCCATGGTGAGACAGTTGGGAAACGACTGTCGTTAAACGTCGCCGCTCCCATGATAACAAGAGGAATAAATAGGTAAGTGAAGAAGACACCTATATAGAAGCGAATCCCCCAACGCATAATGGTTTCAGATTTCATCGTGCGATATCTCCCAATCCAACTTTAAACACTTTCATTACTAATCCAATAAAACCAATACAGATAATTAATAGTAAAAATGCATACGCTGCACCTTGGTTCCAGTCTCCACCTTCAAAAAACCAGTTATAGATAATTTGAGTAAACCAACGACTACCAGGAGAGCCTAATAATGCAGGCACAGCATAACTACCCGCTGCCAACATAAAGGTCATAATACAACCGGTTGCGATACCCGGTTTGGAGTGAGGGATGATGATGCGATAGTGTGTACGTATCCATCCCGCCCCTAAACTTCTGGCAGCTTTAATCTGATTTACATCTAAACTTTCGATGGCATTGTAGATAGGGAAAATCATAAACAGTATGTAGGCGTAAACCATGCCTATCATGACACCACTGTCGCCAGACAAGAATCGAATAGGTCTGTCAATAAAACCTAGTGCCAATAACATGGCATTCAATGGACCCTTATAAGCCAATATGATGTACCAAGAGAAAGTTCTCAGTATCTCATTAATCCAAAACGGAATGATGAGCAGCAAAATACATAATGCAGCCTGTCGTGGTGTTGCCACTTTTGCCAGAAAAAAGGCTAACGGGTAACTAACAACTAGTGTCAGTAAGGTAACCAGTACACTCGACCAAATTGTTTTTGCAAAGATGGCTAGGTGAATTTGATTACCAAACAGAGTTTCATAGTTTGTCAGTGAATAAGTGTCTTTAGGCCCACCAATTTCCCTAGGAAGCAAATTAGGTCTAAATGAGTAATCTACCATTAAAAATTGTGGCAATATCACCAACACTAATAGCCACACAGCTATCAGAGCAAGTATGCCCAGCGCCATGCCACTACCAAACCTTTCTTTTAATTGCTTAAACATTCTCCCCCCTTACAATAACCACTGCGTCTTGGCTAATGAAGCCAAGTTTTACTTTCGCACCAGCCACTAAATCTGACGTGTATTGGTCTGCACCAATTTGCACAGAGATAGCCTGCTGTCCCATTTTGGTATTCAGAGTAAGGTAAGAACCTTCAAAGTTGATTTCCATTATGTTGGCGTCAAAAACAACATCACAACCAGTACTGGCAGCCTGACCAACACGAATTAATTCTGGGCGAATAAATAGATTAACCTTTTGCCCTTTTGTGATAGCGCCAACACCACGACCTGTTAGCAAACCGAGCTGAGCACAATTGACCGTCGCATTACTTCCTTCAACACCCTCAACTGTGCCTGCAATGACGTTGTTCTCACCAACAAAAGAAGCCACAAATTCTGTTTGAGGTTCGCGATAAAGTGTTATTGGATCTGCAACTTGCTGAAGTTTACCTGCAGACATAACACCGACACGATCAGACATGGTTAATGCTTCACCTTGGTCGTGGGTAATATAAATAAAGGTAATACCTGTTTTACGCTGGATCTCTTTTAGTTCGATTCGCATATGCTGGCGCAATTTCAAATCTAATGCTGACAGGGGCTCATCAAGTAACAATACTTGTGGCTCTACCGCTAATGCACGTGCAATGGCGATACGCTGTTTTTGGCCTCCGGATAATTCAGACACTTGCTTGGTGCCGCTGCCGTCCAATGCGACCAACTCTAATAATCTATCTGAGGTTTTCTTACGCTCTACTTTTGAAACGCCTCTCACTTCTAGTCCAAACTCAATATTCTCGGCAACCGTCATTAACGGGAACAATGCCAAGTTTTGGAAAATCATTGATGTTGGGCGCTTATTTGCGGGCACGCCACGCATCCCCTTACCACCAATTTTGACTTCCCCTTCACTTGGATCAAGGAAACCACTTATCATGTTTAATATTGTTGTTTTACCGCAACCAGATGGGCCAAGAAAACTAAAAAACTCGCCTGATTTTATTTTTAAATCTGTTTTCTGAATGGCAGTGAAATCGCCAAAATTCATAACAACATTATCTAGGTGAACACTGCTATCCATCTTTTCTCTCAACTTTCTAATACAGGAAACTGCCACATAAGAACTAAAGGCAGAAAAATAATAAGGGATAAAAAAAGCTCCCAACTCAGAGTCCTGAGATAGGAGCTTTCATTTAGGTGATACTAGGCTGACAAGTAACGATCTTGATATTCGTTACGTAGCGCCACATACCAAGGTTCTTGGATAGGCCACCACCATAGGTTTTTCAGGTCTTTGTCTGAGTATGAGTCTTGGAAGAATTGCTTAGTTGCCTCAGGCAGCAATGCATCAGAACCTTTCGCAGTTGAGTTATAACCCGTTGACTCAACAAACATAGCGCCCGCTTCTGGTGTGTAGTACCAGTTAATAAACTCGTAAGCAGCATCAACATTGTTTGCATTTTTAGGGATAACAAAACCTTCCATCCAAGCCAAAGCACCTTCTTTAGGTGCACCGTAGACAATCGGTTCGCCTTCGGACTTAAGTTTGAATGCAGTACTGTCCCAAGTTTGTCCAATAATGGCACCATTCGTACGGAATGCACCTTGAGCTTCATTCTCTGTTGACCAGTACTGAGCAATAGCAGATTTATTTTCTGCTGCCGTTTTCAAGATCACTTCAAAGTTGGCACGCATGGCTTTTTCATTTTTATATGAATCAAGCAATGGGAAAGGTAGTTTACCCATGCTTTCTAGCCATAGACCAATACCCACTAGCGCAGAATGACCACGAACAGTAACAGAGCTTGCATGTTCTGGTTTCCAAAGGTCACCATAACTTAGGTTGTTACGATCTACTTTCGCGTAATCCGAGTTAAAAGCAATGGCTTCGGTACCCCAGTCAGATGGCGCAAAATAACGTTCACCGTTAACAACGCCACCCACTTCAGAACCTGCTACAGCACTTTCTAAGCAGCCATCCCAATTTACGCGAGATGTATCTAAAGGTTGAACAAGATCAAAATCAACATAACCAGGTACACGGTCAACGGTAGGCATAATGATGTCAAAACCAGTACCGTCAGTCGCACGTAATGAGTTCATTAATTCGTCATTTGTACCATAAGGTGTAAAGGTCGCATTAATACCTGTTTTTGCTTTGAAATCTGCCAACATTTCATCGGTGATATAGCCGGCCCACGCATAAATACGTAGTTCCTTGTTTGCTGCTACTGCCTTGCTAATTGTAAAAGGTGTTGCTGCTACTGCCCCAGCAACTGTGGCACCTTTAACAAAATTACGACGAGAAAGGGTCATGTTCTTACTCCGCTAAATCTTTATTATTAAAATGGGATGAGACTTAAATCATTCTTAGGAAATAAGCCTTTTGAAACATTAACTGAACGCTCTTTTGTAATTAAACATTCATTTAACTATATAAAGAACCTATACCACGATAATGACACTGTGATGAATATGGAAGTCAATTTTGATATAAAAGTGAAAATAAATATCTGCTGTTGTTATAAACACACCTTATGAATTTGCGAAATTGGATATAAATTCTTCTATTTTGAAGATATTATGTTCATTTAACCCTATAAAATAGTTTTTTGACTATTTTCTGAAGCTGGCGGCTTTTACACTTTAATGTCACAAAAATGACACATGTTTTTTATACATTAGTTCACATAGACCAAAGCTATGTAACAGATGTAAACAACAGGTGACCATTTTTGACTATTTCAAGCGTAACCAGAATAACCACTTTTACCTATATTGTTATTACCAGTCTTCTTGCTCTCACTCTCACGTGGAGCATCTTACAATTTCGTCAAACTATGGCAGACACGGACCAATATAACCGTCTCTTAACGCTCGCCAGCGTGTCATTGAAAGATAAGATTGAAAGTTATTTAAATTTTGGTGAAGCCACCCAATTGCAAGATGCAATTACCCTAATTAATACTGACATCAAGCAACAACTAGAGCAGCTTCCCAGTGGCATACAAGATGACCTCATCCCGCTATTAGATAGCTTAAGTTTGAAGCTCGATGGTGATATTCGGGCTGCCGGGAAGTTGTCAGGAAATGCGTATGTCTTAATCAGCAATAATCAGCGTCAAATATCCCAAACGATCGACACTTATTCTGATTATATTAACCAGAGCCAGCGCATTATTAGCCCCAAAGATGAGATTGCGCTAATCAGAAAAGATGCAGCATTAAAAAAACACCTGATTACGTTAAGCGATACCACAGAGCAGTACCTCAATAATAACAATCAAAAAAACAAAGAAAGATTAATCTCGGAAGCAGAGCGCTTCCAACAATCGATTCAAACGATGTCAAGTTTGCCTATTAGCGTTATGAATCAAGTAAAGGAAGATACAGGCGATGACCTCAGTGCCTTAATGGGCTGGGAAGAGGAGGAAGAAGAAAAGGAAAGTCCTATCATCGAAATTCAATCAGAGTTGTCATCTTGGGTGAATCGCTATATTAAAGATGTTAACAACAGCCTCAATAGCATATCCCATATGCAAGCCGTTCAGGGTGATTTGAGAAACAACGTCAGAGATTTACAACACAAACTCACGGCAGGAACAAAAGCAATTTCGATTCAATCGGACGAAACACAAGATAAAATTGTCTCTACCTTCGCCCTTTTCATCTTGCTTATGATCGTGGTTAGCGCGCTAACGCATTTGTTTTTATCACGCATTGTGGTTAAAAGTGCCAAGAATTTATTATCGGCGGTCACCTCATTAGTTGAAACCCAAAGCTCGGACCCTATTAGTGTTGGTAAACAAAAAAATGAGCTTTCGGCGACTGCGAATTATTTCAATCAATACCTGGCTTATGTTGAGAATCAAAAGCAAAAAAGAAACACTGAGCTGGCTAAAATCTCTGACTCCTTAAACAAGGTACTTAATGCATTTGATGACATCCATACACTCAATATGGAAGCCAATAACGAGCTGAATAAAACCAGCAGTATAACGGATCAGGTGAATATTTTAGCGAATAAGGCCGAAATCAGAGCCCAAGAAGTGGAAGGGTACGCCAGCGAAACGCATCAAGCTATGCGGCTAAGTGTTGAACAAGCTCAGAGTTTAAAACAAGCCAACCAAATTACGATGCACACCTTAACTCAAAGTCGCCAATCACTTAATGGATTAGAAGATTCAGTTAATGACGCATCATCTATTGTGTCTTCTATTCGAGATATTTCAGAGCAGACTAACTTATTGGCTCTCAATGCGGCGATTGAAGCGGCAAGAGCAGGAGAGCATGGGCGTGGCTTTGCAGTTGTCGCTACAGAGGTTCGCACTTTGTCCAGTCGCACCCAAGACTCTTTAGGAGAAATAACCTCCATTTTGAGTAGATTAACGGCCTCAACTCAAAATTTAAGCCAGTCCCTTGAAAAAATAGAATCCGCTAGCGATACGCAAATAAGTTTAACCAGACAACTGGGTGATTCTGCCTTAGAAGTGAGCCAGAAGTCTGAGAAATCAACTGAACTAGCTCAAAAAGCCACGCGTTATGCCAGTGAGCAAAAGATTGAAATGCAGGCGCTAAATAGTGCCATGCTGAAAGTCAGGCAGAAAGCGGATGAATCAGAAGACTTTTTGAGCAAGATATCCGCCACTATCACCAAGCGAGTAAACGAAATCGCTTTAAGTTTGGGGATTTGATAAAGCCAAAGCATAAAAAAAGGGTGATATTAATATCACCCTTTTTCGTTTTAAATAGCCCGTTTAGAACAAGACGCGTGCACGTACTGTCCCTTCAACTTCTTTCACTTTCTCAAGTGCAAGATCACTATTTTCAGCATCAACATCCATTACCATGTAACCAATATTTTCATGAGTTCTTAGATATTGTCCGGTAATGTTAATGTTATTTTCAGAGAAAATATTATTAATTTTGCTCAAAATACCGGGACGGTTTTCATGAATGTGCAATAGACGATGGTCTCCATCATGCGCAGGCAATGCCACTTCTGGAAAGTTAACAGATGCTATCGTGGTACCGACATCAGAGTATTTAATTAGCTTCTCAGCCACTTCAACACCGATATTCTCTTGTGCTTCCATTGTACTTCCGCCCACATGAGGACTCAGAATTACATTGTCTAAGCCACGAAGAGGAGAAACAAATTCATCGTTATTGCCTTTAGGTTCAACGGGGAACACATCAATAGCTGCGCCATTTAGTCGACCTTCTCTCATTGCTGCTGCTAATGCATCTAGATCAACAACCGTACCGCGAGACGCATTCATAAAGATGGCTTCATCTTTCATGCGAGCAATCTCTTCTGCACCAATCATCAACTTAGTCGATGCAGTTTCAGGTACATGTAAACTGATAACATCACAGGTAGAAAGGAGTTTGTTCAAACTCTTAATTTGACGAGCATTACCCAGGGGAAGCTTGGTCACTATGTCATAGAAGCATACTTCCATACCTAATGATTCAGCCAAAACGCTCAACTGAGTACCAATACTGCCGTAACCGATAATACCAAGACGCTTACCGCGGGCTTCATAAGAACCTACCGCCGTTTTCATCCATCCACCACGGTGACACACTGCACTCTTCTCTGGAATGCCACGTAATAACAGAATTAGTTGGCCTATGACTAATTCGGCAACACTACGAGTATTAGAGAAAGGTGCATTAAATACAGCAATACCTTTAGCACTTGCTGCCTCTAAATTAACCTGATTAGTACCAATGCAGAAACAACCGACAGCCATCAGCTTGTTAGCATGGGACAATACTTTTTCGTTCAATTGAGTACGGGAACGAATACCAATAAAATGTGCTTCTTCGATTTTCTCGATTAGCTCATCTTCAGCCAAAGCTGTTTTGTGAAATTCAATATTGGTATAACCTGCTTCATTAAGTGCATCCAATGCAGATTGATGCACGCCTTCTAGCAGTAAAATCTTAATCTTATCTTTATCTAGTGAGGTGGTACTCATGGCTTGTTTAACTTCTCTTCGTGGTGTGGGGAAAAATCACAAACATGTTAACACACAACAAACTATGTCGCAGATAAGATACTCAAATGTAATTCATTATGATAAGAAATTTATTAATAGTGAATATTACGCAAAACTAATTTGGCAGGCAGGGTCATATTAGAGTAAACTTATTGATTATAAATCGTACAACACGGCTATTCTTATGGAAACTGGCATATTACCTATAGCGGATAGATCAACGCTTGCAGCGCCGCAAAACGCTGACTCGCTTGCTGTCGGCTCGCCAAATTCCAGTAGCAACCTTTCCTCCCCCTCTAGTGCCATCAATAGCCCTGATGTAAGGGTCGACCTTTCATCCGCTGGTCGACAAATGGCAATGGAAATGATTGAACGCGAAACCGTTCAAAGCACTCAGCAGAGTGAAGCCTTTCGAGCAGATAGCTCACAGAGTGAACGAAATCAAACAGAAAGCTTTCGTTCTGAGGCTATAAGTAATGAAAGATATGCTAATGCAGGTAATGCGCAAATTAGTGTTTCGCAAACAAATAACGACCAAACGCTTAACATAGGTACTCAGGAAGAGTTAAAACTCGAATCGGGTGAAGTGAGACAAGCCGCTCCTGAAGAAGCACCTAGAACAGAAAGCCGAAGAGAGCCGGAACCACAAAGGTCAGAAGCTAGCGCAAATCAAGCACCACAGCCACCAACGTCTAGCCCCATTAATACAAGTCGAAGCGCCAGTGTGGTTACTCAGTATAATATTAGCCCAGAAGCGGCACTAGGCCAGTCCATCAGCACTCGAGCCTAGCCCTAGAGCCTAGTCATAGCTCTAAACTCTTAAACAAAAAAAGCGACCCTTAGGTCGCTTTTTTTATATCTTCATTTAATCCATTATTCACTAGGCTTACGCACCAAGTACACACCTGTTTCTATGTGATGTGTATAAGGAAATTGGTCGAATACAGCATAACGCTCAACCTGATGAGTACTGGATAAAGCCTCTAAGTTTGACTTAAGTGTTTCCGGATTACAGGAAATATACAGTATGCTATCCACTTTTCGAATAAGCTCAACCGTATCCGCATCTAACCCGGCACGTGGCGGGTCAACCAGAACAACATTGGGTTTTAAACTTTCCATTCCGGCCTGAATCAGTTGTTTAGGCAGCTCTGTTTGACCGTTCAAAGCGGCCGACACATCTTCACTTGCCATTTTAACGACTTGAACATTCGTCATACCGTTAATGGCAATATTAAGCTGAGCTGAATTAACTGATACCTTAGATATCTCAGTCGCGACCACTTGATCAAATTGACGGGCTAATGGAATCGAAAAATTACCATTACCGCAATACATTTCAAGCAAATCACCAGACTCTCCTCGAGTCACATCCAACGCCCAACTCAGCATAGATTCGTTAATGCCCGCATTAGGTTGCGTAAAACTGTTTTCTACCTGTTGATAATGGTATTTCTTGCCTTCAACAGTCAAAGTCTCCATCACAAAATCACGGGTTAGAATCATTTTCTTTTTACGACTACGGCCGACGAAGTGACAATGAGGAAACATGTCATTCAGCAGTTTAGCCTGAGCTAACCAATCTTCATCAATCGGCTTATGGTAAAGCATGCTAATCAGTGCTTCGCCTGTTTGCGTTGTTAAAAAATCCACTTGGAATAATTTATGACGTAAGACAGGAACCGTTTTAATAGCGTCCAACAAGGCCGGCATTAGTTCATTAATCATCAAGGAAGCGACTGGAAACTGATCAACACGAATTGGCGTTCTAGGATCGTTCGAATCAAACATGGCGTAGTACATATCATCACCATCATGCCAAATACGAAATTCAGCACGCATACGATAATGACTCGCCTTACTTTCAAAAATTTCAGCATCAGGCAAATCTAAGCTCGCCATTAGTTCATCAAGGCGACTGATTTTTTCTGCCAATTGTGGCTGATATTGATCGATTTGAATTTGATCCGGTCTCATGCGTTATCTCAAGTAATAAGGTGATGTAATTAGGCGCGCGATTATACGAGTTCCCTAAAGACAATGCGAATCTAGTTAGGCAACTCGTCTATCAAGCCATTTGTTAAGCTAAGCTTTTTAGCATCTCACGGACCATGTCTGATGAGTTCTTAGCGGCTACAACAAGAAACTCTTCGAAGCTCTGAGATGACTCTTTACCCGCGATATCAGACAAAGCACGAACAACAACAAAAGGGGTTTCGAATTTCACGCAAACTTGCGCGACAGCCGCTGCCTCCATTTCAACCGCTAAGAGAGCGGGAAAATCAGCCCTAACCTTCTCAACTCGAACAGGGTCCTGCATAAAGCTATCACCGGTACCAATTAAGCCAACCTGTGCGGTTACTTTCCCTAGCCTTACGACCGCCGCTTTTGCTTCTGCAACCAGCGCGTCATCTGCCGCATAGGTTGCCGGCATACCAGGCACTTGACCCATGGCATAACCAAACACAGTCACATCGACATCGTGATGACAGACTTGATCAGAGATAACAAGATCACCAACATTTAGATCTTGAGCATAACCGCCTGCAGAACCAATATTAATCACTTTAGAAGGTGCAAACTTAGATAAAAGAAGTGTCGTTGAAACAGCTGCATTTACCTTACCTATACCAGATTGAAGCAGAACAACATCAGCACCATCCAGCTTACCTTGGTAAAATTCACAGCCGGCAATAGATTGCGTTTCAATCTCTGTCATCCAGCCTTTAATTAATGCCACTTCTTCTTCCATTGCGCCAATGATAGCGACCAAACTCATATATTACTCCTCAAATAGGGCGATTTTATGTTGAACAAATTCAACCAATGATTTTACTTGTTCTTTACGATACGGTTTTTTCATTTGATACTGGATAACACCTGAGCTCGGAGCAGAACTCAGAGACACTAGCATAAGGTCAGGCTGCTCTCTTCCAAGCCAAACAATGTGTTCATTTTCCACATCATCCAACAGAAGTACGGCCTTGACCTTATTATGCTTGAATAATGACAAGTGCCCTTCCAATGAAGGAACCAAATAAGGCGATATTTTAAGCTGGCTTAACTCTTCATACAATATGGCGCGACTAATACTTGAGCCACCCACCACTAACCAGGCGCCGTCGTCCGCCAAACAGTCCTGTAAAGTAATACTCTCAAGGCTTAAAATAGGTTCAATAAAACGGGCTAAACTGTATTCATGCGCACAGGCCGAAAAATTAGGATAACCATCAATGTCATGCCTACTTTGATTGCCTATCCAAGCAACAGGTATACGCTGTCTGGCTAATCGAGTTTGTAAGATAGCAGGAAGCTCACGCCACTCAGGCTGTAAGACATCATAAGCAATTAACAACAAATCAATTTCATCGGTACTACCGACCTCGGTAAAAAAACTTTCTGCAGAAGAAAATACATGAACTGAGCAGCCTAATTTTTTCAGCACCATCTCAACGTGGCTCGCCATAGCGTAGTCATTGGCAAGCCAAGCCACCTTAATGTCATCAGGCAAAGATATACGGCCTAAAGACGATTCGAGCAGGGGATAAATAATAGAAGCCTGATTCGTTTTTACTTGCTTAATTTCAATCCCTAAACGACCACAGATAGTTTTATTCAGCCAAGTAAAGATAGGTCGAGTATCACTAATGCCTACCACTTCAAAACGCAGCTGATTATCCGTAACACAAATGGATAAGCGTTTTTCTTCAATCAGTTCACTCGCATGAACAGACATGATTAAAGCATTGATTAATAACCCCAGATCAGACGACCATCGACTTTGAATAAGAGCAGATGATAGTGAGCACTCTATATTGAGATAACCAAACCGCCCTAAATCACTGGAGGTCAATACCAAACGTTGCTGCAACAGCTCCCCTAACGGCATCTGTTCCATCACACTAGGCTCTTTCAACAGCTCACTTAAACAGGCAATAAGCGCTTGCTGCCAGCACCTAGCTTCGGCAAAAGCCTTGTTATCAAAGTAAACAATTTGATGATTGATCTCATTTAATATTAAATTTATTTCAACCGCACTTGAAGGCCCATAGTTTTCTACTTTTAACTCATTCAACTGCCATTCTAGTTGCTGCAAATGAGTGACATCATGGCCTATTAATGCCACCCCACGATAATGACTATCTGTCATATAAGGGATCAACTGCCATTGATATATACTATTTACATTGGGAACTGTCAGCTCGAATTCAATTCCGACCTCACCTTTTAGCGCTTTTTGTAAAGCCTGATGACATGCCACTGGCATGAAATCAAATACAGTCCGTCCACGGCTACTTTCAGAAAATAAAGCACTCGCTTTGTGATTGATGTTTTGCACTAATGCAATGTCATCACAAAAGATGATGGCCGCTTGGGAAGCGTCCATCAATAGATTAAAACGACTCAGCTGATTGCTTACTAATTCATTTTTATCATTCATTTTACGCTGTAAGTGTCTCAGCTCAATAAATTCAGATTCGCTATCTGAGTCCAAACCCAGTTCAAACATGTGCAATGCATGATTAAACAAGCGCTGAGATAGCTGCACCAGAATAAAATAAAGTAAAGAGAGACCTATGGTGAAAAAGGTCATCCAATATAAATACCTTTGCCAAACAGAGTTTTCTCCCGACCCTTGTTTAGCAATTTGAAGGTCAAACGCAAGCCCTTCTTTTACTATCTGTAATTCCGCACGATAAAAATCCAATGATAGGTTTTCTGGTAAGAAAAGTTGTCGCTCCGATAGAATAATATCTTGCTCTGGTGATAACAGCCTCACCTCATCAATCTGAGCGCTTTTTAATAAACGATTAGCAAGTGTTAGGTTGTTATTAAGGGAAATAAAGCCATATAAGTAGCCTTTCCAATCACCTTCCAAGGTGACTATTTTTTTCTTATAGATAAGGAGGCTAGCACCATCTTTTGTTTGCTGTAACGTCCAACGACCTAGCTTTGATTTAGCAATAAGTCGCTCAATTGAATCTTGTGTAAAAAGGTGCGTTCTAGGGTCAAGGATGTGGTTTTTTCCTGCCCACTCCACATAAAAGAAGTCCAAACTACCAAATAAAAATTCATCATGTCGATCAAACAGGCGCCCTAGGTCTAAATCGGTTTGGCTACGATTATTCAGCAGCACCTGAGCGGTACTTCCCAATTCATATTCAGCACTTAATAAAAAGCCATGTAAGGCCTGAGATACCGTAAAGTGACGCACGGCTAAATCAGCTTGGTTATCACGCTCTATTTGCTCTTTTGTCGCCAATAAAAAAATAATGGCCAGCAGAATATAAACAGCAACAAGCACTAGCCCCATTTGAGTTCTATGTCTTTTTCTTAGACTGACTGCGACTTTATCCATTGCCATAGTTCAAGGAATCCTTAACGGGTAAGCGGTGATACCGCAGAGATTAGTGCAGAAGAAGGTATATAAAGCTGGGGTAAATCATGGCCAGTTTGATCTGATTGAATCGTTTCAGCAATCACATAACTAAACTCTTTGGCGTCCCGCTCCAAGGTCACCACAAGCGCACCATTATCTAACTCTTTTTGTTCTTTTAACGTATATCGCCAGCTATTCGTCGCACTCGATAATTTATTATCTTTTATTGCCTTCATCACCCCTAAAGCCAATGCCGAAGAGCAGCTGAAAATAAACTCTGACTGATCACCTTGAGCAGCCAAATTACTAACAAAACGATAAGCATCAAGCTCAGTCGCATTCGAGTAGAATATTTTGGACAATTGACGGCCTCGGGCATGCATGGCGTCAACAAATGCATCGCAGCGAGAATGGTTAATATAACCCATTGGCAACATCACAGCTGAGATCTTAGTATCCAAGGGATAAATAGAGTCGATATACTGTGCAAAGCGTCGTGCAATCGCCCTTTCGTCTAAACCGACATACATGAGAGGTGGCGAATTTAGCCAAGATATGACGGGAGTTGATGAATCAATAATGATGACCTTTGACTTCCCCTTTACCAATACCTGTTCAATGAGCTTACGGTTAACTGACGAGGTTAAGGTTGAAATCACATAATCTGGCTCAGCCGCCAAGCCTTCATTGAAATGATCAATATATTGACGGTAACTTGTTCCTTCATCATATTGAATCACCCTTAATTGGTAATCCAGCTTAAGCGCCTGCATCCTCTGCTTGAATAAATCGATAACGGGAAAGGATTTCCTCGCTTGAAAAGCATTGGATACAACCCACATGATACGAATACTTCTCTCCTGCACCATAGAGTTTGGCGTTGGATTGGCTTTTACCTTAAGAGAAAGCTGCTCCATTAACGGCCATTGATGCGGAAACTGAGAAAAGAAGGCCTGATTAGTTAACACGGACGACCCTGTACCTTGAGCAAAACCACTCACACCTTGACCGAATAAACATACCAAGAATAACAAACGCAACATAAAGATAATCCTAATCCTCACAGACACCAAGGCTAGTAAAATACAAAACCCTTAATGACACAGCATTAATAAAAGCAGCCACTGGGCATAATAACAACTGAAACGCATTTTAGTAATAATTCACAAGAACTCAGATCAAATACATGAAAGGCATTAACTGCAAAGGAAAAAACACTGGGATAAAAAAGCTCGACTGAGCTTAATAAAGAGCCACACCCTAAAGTACTGTGATCAGATCACAGCACATCCATAGACAATTCCATTTTCTACAGACAAAATAAAACCGATACTTAAAAGTGTCGGTTTTTTAGCTTTCTAAAATTCTCTGAAGGTAAGGGGCTGGTGCACAAGGAGAGACTCGACTTGTCTGTATTAAAGAGCCACACCCTAAAGTACTGTGATCAGATCACAGCTCATCCATAGACAATTCCATTTTCTACAGACGAAAAAAAACCGATACTTAAAAGTATCGGTTTTTCGAATTCTGGTGCGGAAGGAGAGACTCGAACTCTCACACCCTAAAGTACTGGTACCTAAAACCAGCGTGTCTACCAATTCCACCACTCCCGCAAAGAGTGGGCGAGATTATAGGTTATTTTGATTTTGAGTCAAGCCTTTTAATAAAAATGATTTTATTATTTTTATTGCCTGAATATCACCCTCAAAAGAGGGTCAATTTCTTCTAACTCAAACACCCAACTCGGTACCTTAAAAACTAACGCCTACAGACAAAATAAAACCGATACATAAAGTATCGGTCTTTTAGCTTTCTAAAACTCTCTAAAGGTAAGGGGCTTGGTGCAAAAAGAGAGACTCGACTTGTCTGTATTAAAAGAGCCACACCCTAAAGTACTGTGATCAAATCAGATCACACCTCATCCATAGACAATTCCATTTTCTACAGACGAAAAAAAACCGATACATAAAGTATCGGTCTTTTTAAAATCTTGGTGCGGAAGGAGAGACTCGAACTCTCACACCCTAAAGTACTGGTACCTAAAACCAGCGTGTCTACCAATTCCACCACTCCCGCAAGTAGTGGCGAGCATTATAGGCAAGTAAGATCCCCCGTCAACTGTTTTTTTCTATTTACTCAAAAAAACAGTTATAAAAGTTCTTATTTGACTAATACTTACGCCACTTTAGTCTTTCTTAAAATTTACGAGCATTGGCGTATTCACCACGCTCGTAACGCACAGCCATTTCTTCAAGGTCGATAGTACGAATGCGAGACGCTTGACCCGCTGAACCAAATGCTTCGTAACGGTCAATACACACTTCTTTCATCGCTTTGATGCTTTCAGTTAAATATTTACGTGGATCAAAGTTACCCTTGTGCTCCGCAAGACTACGACGAATCGCGCCAGTTGCAGCCAAACGTAAATCAGTATCAATATTGACCTTACGAACACCGTAACGAATGGCTTTCACAATTTCTTCAACCGGTACACCGTAAGTTTCAGGGATGTCACCACCAAATTCATTGATCACTTCTAACCAATCCTGAGGTACAGAAGAAGAGCCGTGCAATACAATGTGAGTATTAGGCAATAACTCAACAATTTTACTGATACGTTCGATATCAAGAACATCACCAGTAGGTGGACGAGTAAACTTGTAAGCTCCATGGCTGGTACCAATCGCCACAGCCAAAGCGTCAATGCCAGTTGCATTAACAAATTCAACCGCTTCAGCAGGATCTGTCAGCATTTGAGCAAGAGATAGTGTACCTTCTGCACCAACACCATCTTCTTCACCGGCTTGACCTGTTTCTAGTGAACCTAGGCAACCTAGTTCACCCTCTACAGAGACACCACAAGCATGAGCGAACTCAACAGTACGACGAGTGACATCAACGTTGTAGTCGTAGCTTGCTGGTGTTTTACCATTTGCCATTAAAGAGCCATCCATCATGACAGATGAAAAGCCTAGCTGGATTGAGCGTTGGCAAATTGCAGGTGATGTACCATGATCCTGATGCATAACAACAGGAATATGTGGGTAATCTTCAATTGCAGCAGCAATAAGGTGACGCAAAAAGTGAGAGCCAGCATACTTACGAGCACCAGCTGATGCTTGCATTATAACAGGTGAATTCACTTCATCTGCGGCTTCCATGATTGCTTTAACTTGTTCCATGTTGTTCACGTTAAACGCGGGTAGACCATAGCTATGTTCTGCTGCATGATCCAACAATTGGCGCATACTAATTAGTGGCATAAAAGTTTCCTCTGACAATAGTCCCTAAGACATTAATAACGAGCTAAGTGTGATTTTATGACTCTCTAGTGTTTTTGCTTTACATGATACGTTGCCACATAAAGTTGGCTTTCGCCTTATAATTGTAACTCTGGCTGTCATCTTGAATTATTTCAACAAGATAACAGCATTTTTTTCAATTAGAACAAGCTTAAGCGCGAGACTCAAGCATAGCAACAGCGGGTAACACCTTACCTTCAACAAATTCCAAGAAAGCACCACCCCCTGTGGAAATATAAGAAACTTGATCTTGGATGCCATATTTATCCACAGCAGCCAAAGTATCACCACCACCTGCTATGGAAAAAGCATCACTATTTGCAATCGCCATAGACAAGGTTTTAGTACCTTCACCAAATTGGTCAATTTCAAATACGCCGACAGGACCATTCCAGATAATTGTCTGAGCATCCGCTAATAACACAGCTAAACTTGCCGCTGTTTTTGGTCCGATATCCAAAATCATATCGTCTTCGGCAACATCAGCAACGTTTTTAATTGTAGCGACAGCCGTTGCTGAGAATTCTTTTGCAACAACCACATCTTCAGGGATAGGAATCGAGGTTTTCCCCATCAAGGCTTTTGCCTGCGGCACAAGATCTTTTTCATACAAAGACTTTCCGACCGGAAAGCCCGCTGCTGCAAGGAAGGTATTGGCAATACCACCACCAACAATCAATTGATCAACTTTGTCTGAAAGTGTCTCTAATACCGTTAGCTTGGTTGATACTTTTGAGCCACCAACAATCGCAGCCATAGGGCGCTTAGGTTGTGCTAACGCTTTTTCAAGCGCTTCAAGTTCGGTCGCTAAAAGCGGCCCTGCGCAAGCAACCGGCGCGTACTTAGCAACACCATGAGTCGATGCTTGTGCCCTATGAGCTGTTCCAAATGCGTCCATCACAAAAATGTCACATAAAGCGGCCATTTTTTGAGCCAAGGCATCACTGTCTTTCTTTTCACCTAAATTAAAGCGAACATTCTCAACCAATACCAGTTGTCCTGCTTCAACATCAACACCCTCTAACCAGTCTTTTTGCAAAGGTACATCTTGCCCTAGTAATTTAGACAAGTGGTTAGCCACAGGCTGCATAGAGTAAACATCTTCGAATTCACCTTCTGTCGGACGTCCTAGGTGAGACATAACAATCACTTTAGCACCAGCGTCTAGAGCATGCTTGATAGTGGGTAGAGCCGCACGGATACGTGCATCACTGGTTACTACACCATCTTTTACTGGTACATTCAAATCTTCGCGTATGAGAACTTTTTTGCCGCTTAGATCAAGATCTAACATTTTTATGACTGTCATTGTTGCTCCTAGTAAAAAGTAAGTGATTTTTACGCTGCCGCTATTTTTTTAAAAATAACGATCAATAAATAAGGCGCTCTTCTGCCCTATTTTTCTTGCAATTTTTTTGCCCAATATACAGCAACATCAAGCATACGATTGGCATAAGCCCATTCGTTATCGAACCAACATAATAATTTAACCAGTCGACCATCAACAACCTTAGTTTGGGTTGCATCAATAATGACGGATCTTGCATCGTGGTTAAAATCAACTGACGCATGCGCTTCTTCTGAATAACCTAAAATACCAGCGTATTTTGTTTCAGAAAGCAGTTTGAAATATTCATTAATACGTTCAACGGTCACAGGTTTATGGGTCCGTACTACCATATCTATCACAGAGACATTTAAAGTAGGCACTCGCACCGCGTTACAGGCTATTTTACCACCGAGTTCAGGCAGCATTCGCCCAATACCCTTTGCCAAGCCAGTATCGACAGGAATAATCGAACTTAAAGCGGCACGTGTTAAACGTAAATCTTTAGTGTGATAGGCATCAATAACAGGCTGATCGTTCATTGCTGAGTGAATGGTTTGAGTGGTGCCATGTTCTACACCAACTAAAGAGCTCAAACCATCTAATACAGGGATCAAGCAGTTAGTCGTACAGGATGCCGCTGAGATTATATTTTGCTCAGGGTTAATATGAGTATGGTTAAAACCATACACAATCGTGGCTTGAGCTTCTGCATCTGCAGGTTGCGATAATAGCAATCGAGGGACACCTGCATTAATAAACGCTTGAGCGCCTTCCACAGTCGAAAAACTACCTGAACATTCAAGTAATAGATCGATATTTAACGCCTGCCAATCAATGTTACTAGGGTTCTCGTGTGTCAGAACCTTAATTTCATCGCCTGCCACAATCAACTTATCATGTTCAGTCGTTACCGTATGAGGAAAACGACCATGAGTAGTATCATAGCGAGTTAGGTAACTGATGGTTTCCAAGTCTGATAATTCATTGATAGCCACCACCTGAATCTGATCTCGATACCCACCTTCATAGAGTGCTCTTAATACTGAGCGTCCTATACGGCCATATCCATTGATTGCAACTCTAAGCATAGTCTCGTTAACTTTTATTTATTGATAAAAAAAAGGGGCCGAAGCCCCTTTTTATCGGTTTAGGCAGACAGCACTTTTTCAGCTGTTGCTACAACGTTTTCAACGCTGAAACCAAAGTGCTTAAGTAATACTGCACCAGGCGCTGATTCACCGAAGGTAGTCATACCCACAGTTGCACCTTCAAAACCAACATACTTGCACCAGAAATCAACATGAGACGCTTCGATTGCGACACGCTTAGTGATTGATCTTGGCAATACAGACTCTTTATAAGCCGCATCTTGTGCATCAAATGTCGTCGTAGACGGCATAGACACAACACGAACCTTTTTACCCTGTTCGGTCAATGCCGCAGCGGAATCAAGTGCCAACTGAACTTCAGAACCGGTTGCGATCAAGATAATGTCCGCTGTACCTTCACAATCAGAAAGTACATAACCCCCTTTCGCTACATCCGCTAACTGAGCCGCTGTACGCGCTTGAGCTTTCAAGCCTTGACGAGAGAAGATCAGAGATGTTGGACCATCACGACGTTCAACCGATGCTTTCCATGCAACCGCAGTTTCAGCCGCATCACATGGACGCCATACAGACATGTTTGGTGTCATACGTAGGTTTGCAAGTTGCTCAACCGGTTGGTGAGTTGGACCATCTTCACCTTGTCCAATAGAGTCATGGGTATAAACGAATACGTTTTGAATGCCCATCAAAGCAGACATACGAACAGCGTTACGAGCGTATTCCATGAACATCATGAAAGTTGCGCCGTAGTTAATGAAACCACCGTGTAGAGAAACACCATTCATGATGCCACTCATACCGAATTCACGTACACCATAGTAGATGTAGTTACCGGCAGCATCGTCTTGAATACCTTTAGAACCAGACCAAAGTGTCAAGTTAGAACCCGCAAGGTCAGCAGAGCCACCTAGTAGTTCAGGTAAAGCGGCACCGAAAACACCAATGGCATTTTGAGAGGCTTTACGACTCGCAATATTTTCAGCTTTATCTTGGCATTCTTGAATGTATGCATTGGCTTTCGCTTCGAAATCAGCAGGTAAATCACCTTTAATGACACGACGATCGTATTCAGCAGCAAGCTCTGGGTGAGCCGCTTGGTAAGCAGCAAATTTATCATTCCATGCAGATTCAGCCGATGCACCATCTTCTTTAGCATCCCAACCCTGATAAACATCAGTAGGGATTTCAAAAGGAGCATGTTCCCAGTTAAGGAATTCACGTGCCGCTGCGATCTCTGCATCACCTAGTGGTGCACCGTGACAGTCATGGCTACCGGATTTATTCGGTGAACCAAAACCAATCACTGTCTTGCAGCAAATCATAGATGGCTTATCAGTAACAGATTTAGCTTCTGCAATCGCCGCTTTAATTGCCACTGGATCATGACCATCAACATCAGCAATAACATGCCAACCATAGGCTTCAAAACGTTTAGGCGTGTTATCTGTAAACCAACCTTCAACATGACCATCGATAGAGATGCCATTGTCATCCCAGAAAGCAACTAGCTTGCCAAGACCTAGAGTACCAGCAAGTGAACATGCTTCATGAGAGATACCTTCCATTAGGCAACCATCACCTAGGAAGCAATAAGTGAAGTGATCAACTAAGTCATGCCCTTCACGGTTAAATTGTGCAGCAAGAGTACGTTCAGCAATCGCCATACCAACCGCATTACTTATGCCAGCGCCTAGTGGACCAGTCGTCGTTTCAACACCTTCTGTGTAACCATATTCAGGGTGACCTGGTGTTTTAGAATGCAGTTGACGGAACTGTTGAAGTTCTTCAATTGGCAAGGCATAACCAGACAAATGCAACAAAGAATAGATCAGCATAGAGCCATGACCATTGGACAGAATAAAACGGTCACGGTCAGCCCATTTTGGGTTGCTTGGGTTATGCTTTAGAAAGTCGTTCCAAAGTACTTCAGCGATATCCGCCATACCCATAGGTGCGCCAGGGTGACCAGAATTGGCCTTTTGCACGGCATCCATACTTAAGGCACGGATAGCATTTGCGAGATCTTTACGAGAAGGCATCTAATTCAGCTCCAGATAACAGTAAATGATTACATTAAAAATACGGTCGCCCATTTTCACCTCATTCGCCTCTTCTTGCAATCTCATTCAGCGACAATCCCCGCTAATTAGTGGAGATTTTGTAAAAAAAAGATTCATTTACTTATGATTTATGACATTTTCCATCTAATGAAATAATCTGTGAATGCTTGATTTTTGAGCTAGATTAGTACATGATCTTGCCCGATTACAAAGCGTCGATTTGTCTCGGCTTGCGGACGCTATATAAATTCAGCTAAACAGATAGATGCAGTCGCCTGTTTAGCACCTTATAAAATGCTGAATGGGCTTTTTTGTGCCCATTTAGCCATTACCCAGCTAAAAGAGGAGCACTAAAATGTCAGAATATTCTTTATTTACATCAGAATCCGTCTCAGAAGGTCACCCAGATAAAGTGGCAGATCAGGTTTCTGATGCCATCCTTGATGCCATCCTTGCAGAAGACCCAGAAGCACGTGTTGCTTGTGAAACCTTAGTTAAAACAGGCATGGTATTGGTTGCCGGTGAAGTACGCACAAACTCTTGGGTGGATATTGAAGAAATCACTCGTAACGTTGTGCGCGACATTGGTTATAACTCATCTGAAATTGGCTTTGACTGGGAGTCTTGTGCTGTCATGAATGCGATTGGCAAGCAGTCTGCTGATATTGCAGTAGGCGTGGATGAAGCTGATGGTCATGAACAAGGGGCTGGTGATCAGGGCTTGATGTTTGGTTTTGCCACCAATGAAACTGATGTATTGATGCCTGCACCAATTACCTATGCACACCGCCTAGTACAGCGCCAAGCTGAAGTGCGTAAAAATGGCACGCTAGATTTCTTGCGTCCAGATGCAAAAAGCCAAGTCACCTTTCGCTATAATGATCAAGGTAAACCTTGCGCCATTGATGCGGTTGTTTTATCAACTCAGCATGATGCACACGTCAGTCAATCTGATCTACGTGAAGCGGTATTGGAAGAAATTATTAAACCAGTACTACCTGAAGAATGGTTATCCGCTGACACAAAATACTTCATCAATCCAACAGGCAAGTTTGTCATTGGCGGCCCTGTCGGTGATTGCGGTCTAACAGGTCGTAAGATCATTGTTGATACTTATGGCGGCATGGCACGTCACGGTGGTGGCGCTTTCTCTGGTAAAGATCCATCTAAAGTAGACCGTTCAGCGGCTTATGCTGCTCGTTATGTTGCGAAAAACATCGTTGCCGCAGGCCTTGCTGACAAATGTGAGATTCAAGTGTCTTATGCCATTGGTGTTGCTGAACCAACCTCTATCAGTATTAATACCTTTGGTACAGGTAAAGTCAGTGATGCGATTATTAGCCAACTTGTACGTGAACACTTTGAACTACGTCCAGCAGGCTTGGTTAAAATGCTTGACCTTAAACGTCCTATCTACTTACCCACAGCGGCTTATGGCCATTTTGGTCGTGAAGAAGAAAACTTCACCTGGGAAAGAACCGATAAAGCTGACGCATTACGTCAAGCTGCCGGCCTTTAATTAAACCTTAAGTTTAAACCCGTTAAATGAAGCCCCCTTTTATCAGGGGGCTTTTTTATGTCACTATGCCCACTTTAATCTAGCGACCTTTAAACCTTAGAGACCCTTATGCGTATACCTCGAATTTATGTTGACCTGCCGTTACAAGAAAATAGTATTTTTGATTTACCTGCAGCGTCATTCCAGCATGTGTGTAAGGTATTAAGGTTAAAGAATGATTACTCTCTCATTCTTTTTAATGGTAATGGCGGCCAATACACAGCAAAGCTGGTCAATGTTGAAAAACGCTCGGCTCAAGTCGCGATAGGAGCATTTCAAGCCCTAGAGAATGAATCGCCGATCAAGGTTACAATCGGCCAGACACTCTCCCGAGGAGAGCGCATGGACTATGCGATACAAAAAGCAGTTGAAGCGGGTGTGCATACTATCCAGCCACTTTTTAGCGAACGATGCGAAGTAAAACTTAATACTGAACGGCTCGATAAAAAACGAATGCACTGGCAACAAATTGCGATTAGCGCAGCAGAACAAAGCGGTCGCGGCCATGTACCACAAATAAAAGAGCCGATAGAGCTACTAGATTGGGTGGACGAGTGTAAGGATATGTTAAAAATCACCATGCATCACCATAGTGCTAAGCCGTTAAAAACAATGTCAGAGCCACTCAATAAAAGTATTTCCGTTTTAATAGGCCCAGAAGGAGGCCTGACTGAAGACGAAGTTGAAACCTCTATAAAACAAGGCTTTCAGCCTGTTTCTCTCGGCCCACGAGTCCTAAGAACAGAGACAGCTCCCGTTGTAATACTGACCTGTATTAACTTATTGTGGGGCGATATAGTCTAGGTTTCAGAAAATGTAAGCGAGTTACGCAGACACTCACAACTAACAAATGTACCTAACAGAACAACTACATATTATAAAACTATAAACTTTTATTATGGTTAAATGGAATTAAATAATTTGGACACGGTTATGGTTAAATTTATACGCCTTTCTACTATGTTGCTATCGAGCAGCTGGCTTTTTATTGGATCAGCTTTTGCCATTACGCTGGAAGAAGCAACTTACATTGCAATCGAAAATAACCCTGAGGTTCACCGTGCTATTGCCAGCTTTAGGGAGCAAGACTCAAATGTCTCCCTCGCCTATGACAGTTATTACCCTAGCTTAGATCTTAAAGTCGGCCTTGGTCATGAAACTACCTATGACACGGATAAGTCACTGAGCCGTAGAGAAACAGCAATAACATTTACTCAACCTCTTTTTAATGGCTTTGAAACAGAATTTGAAATAGAACGTAATACCGCCGAGAGAGAAGCTGATCGCTGGGAAGCCCTGATCGCGGTTGAAAATACTGCACTTGAAGTGGCGGAAGCTTATGCCAATGTTTTGCGTCAAAGAGAACTGGTTCAGCTGGCTAAAATAAACCTAGATACCCACGATAGAATTTACAGCCAAATTAAATTAAAAAGTGATGCTGGAGTGGGTCGTAAATCTGATTTAAGCCAAATCACCGCTCGTTTAGCAAAAGCGCATGCGAATCGTCTTGCCGCAATTAATAATCTACAAGACGCCAACAGCCAATATAATTTTGTCGTTGGTGTCCTCCCTCCAGAAGAGATGATCTATCCCGTTCCTGATAGGGACTTATTACCCATTTCCCTTGAAGATGCGATTGATCAAGCTATGACTAAAAACCCAGCCATAGAGGGTGCTAATTGGGATGTAAAAGCAACTGAAAGCTTTCAAGCAGCCTCTCAAGCATACAAGTATCCTACGGTTGAATTTGTTATTGAACGAACTTGGGATAACAACCTTGATGGCTCTGAAGGTCCTTCAGAAGATTTACTAGCAATGGTTCGTTTAGACTATAATTTATATAATGGTGGCGCGAGTAAAGAGAATGAAAACATTGCGGCTTACCAAAACATTCAAGCCAGTGAAATTAGACGCAACACTATGCGTGGTACTGAGCTGACAGTGCGCCTTTCATGGGCTGCTTATATTGCTACTCGAGAGCAAAAAGAGCATATTCGAACCCATGTTATTGCCACTAAAGAATCGCAAATTGCCTATGAAAAGCAATTTCGCCTCGGTCGCCGAACACTACTCGATGTTTTAGACAGTGAGAACGAACTCTTTCAGTCACGCCAAGACTATGTCAATGCCGACTACGATGAGCTTTTTTCAGAGTTTCGTTTATTTAATGCAAAAGGGGAGCTGATGCGTGCATTTAGAATATATCGCCCAACTCTATTAGGCTTTGATGATGCATTTGAAGACGATTCCTATATCCCTAATGGCCCAACTGCCATAGAAGAACTGGAAGCGGCCGAATCAGAGCTGCCAAACCAAGTGTTAGACTCAGAAACTGATAGCAACGCAGAAACTGATAGCAACGCAGAAACAAAAGAGTCGTCGGAAGACATTTTCAATGTAGACCCTAACACACTCGAAGGCGGATGGTGATAGATGGGCAGTTATGGCTTCGCTATTCTATTGGTGTGCCTCTGCTCTTTTTCTGAGTTAACTGTCGCTGGGTCTTTATATGGTAATAAAATGACCCAGCACCATCTAAAAGATGATGACAAAGATGGTGTCATTAATATTCGTGATAAATGCGCTAATACTCCTATCAATGCCGCCATTGATAATTACGGCTGTCACAAAAGTAATTCAAAACTACTCTCCGTCGAACTCAACATACTCTTTGCATCAAACCGCTATGTAGTCCAGCCTAGATATTATGGTGAAATAAAAAAACTGGCTGACTTTATGCGTGATAACCCGGGTAGCAGTGTCATCATTGAAGGTCATACTGACGATGTCGGCAACGAACTGCTCAACCAAAGCCTTTCTAAAAATAGAGCGCAAGCAATTGCTACAATACTGATAAGTACCTACAGGGTTGCCAAATCGCGAGTTCAAGCCATTGGTTATGGGGAAACTCGTCCCATTGCCAGCAACGACTCAATTGAAGGTAAAGGTAAAAACCGTCGAGTTGTCGCCGAGGTTTTCGCTCAAAGCACGGTAGATATCAATAAATGGGATATCTACAGTGTCGATAGACGTAATTAACCTTTAAAAAGTTTGCCTTTAGCTGAGGCCCTAATCAATAAAATCACGATTAAGCTGCGCCCTCACCTTAAACTTCAGGCATTATATCCACACGCTTAGGCAAACAAGTTTATCCGCAGGTTCCCGAGGTTACCGTGAAAACAACCCTATCGGTAACCATGAGACTGCCATAGGAAAACGTCAAAACCGACGGACGGCGATAGAGAGATTCATTCAAAGTAAGGTCGATATTTACACGTGGAATACTGACCTTGTCAGCACGCTCAATTAAACTTTCTTTTTATTTGACCTATTATTTCTTCTCTGTGCCCTCATAGTTCTATAGCATCACAACTTATTACTGTTTTTAATCAGCCTCTTGCATAAAATCCATGTCAGTGGCCTGTTAACCCCTTATTCTAGGATGAGCTCATGACTATTAAGCTAGGCATAGTAATGGATCCCATTGCTAACATTAATTACAAAAAAGACAGCTCTTTGGCCATGCTATGGGCCGCTGCTGAAAAAGGCTGGCAGCTGATATATATGGAACAACAGGATCTATACCTAGATTCTGGTAAAGCCTGCGCAATTGCCAAACCACTAAATGTCTTTAAAGATCCCAATAATTTTTACAGCTTAGGTGAAAGTGAAAAGATTGCCCTAGGTGATCTGGATGTTATCTTGATGCGTAAAGATCCGCCTTTTGATAGCGAGTTTGTTTATAGCACCATGATACTAGAGCAAGCTGAACGTGATGGGGCCTTGGTAGTGAATAATCCTGCCAGTCTGCGCGATTGCAATGAAAAACTGTTTGCGACTCAGTTCCCACAATGTTGCCCACCGGTACTCGTTACTCGCCGAGCCGATTTGTTAAAAGAATTCCATAAAGAGCATGGGGATGTTATTTTTAAACCACTTGACGGCATGGGAGGCACCTCTATTTTTCGTTTACGCCACGATGATCCCAATGTCAGCGTTATCATTGAGACCTTAACTAAGCTGGGTACTGAGCAAATTATGGCGCAGAAGTTTATCCCAGAAATAAAACAAGGCGATAAACGTATTCTTATTGTTGACGGTGTACCTGTACCTTACGCCCTAGCCCGTATTCCTGCTGCAGGAGAGACTCGCGGTAACTTAGCTGCCGGAGGCCGTGGAGAAGGTCGTGAACTTTCTGAGCGTGACTTATGGATATGTCAGCAGGTTATTCCGACGCTAAAAGAGAAAGGACTTATATTTGTTGGTCTTGATGTTATTGGGGATTATTTGACTGAAATTAATGTCACCAGCCCTACCTGTATTCGAGAATTAAATGATACCTATGGTTTGAATATCGCCATGGACCTAATGAATGCTATCGATAAAAAACTAAACTAGATTATTTGAATGAACGTTGCCGACAGATTCTCCATAGCACTATTTTTCGCTATTAGCGTACATGTACTCTTGGTGATGTTTGTCGGCTTTGATTTCGAACTTCCTAGCCCAAAAGCAAAAACGCTCGAAATAACCTTGGTTCAACATAAAACAAAAGCCTCCGAAGAAGCCGATTTTATTGCCCAAGCGAATCAACTTGGCAGCGGCACAGAAATACGCAAACAAAAGTTAACGACGACAGAAGATGCACGCTTTATTGCTGATGATATTTATGAAATCACTCCGCCAGTTCAGCCACAACTCGCCTCTAGCCAGCCCAAAGTAGATACCAGAACAATTAGTACTAAGAATGATCAGGCCGTCTTTAGAGTACTTGATGAGTCGAGTAACGAAGCAAAAACATTAGCCGAGCAATTTTTAGGCGAAACCCAGATACCCAGCCACCTAACCACAGATATTGCGACCCTAGAAGCCTTATTAGATAAACAAAGACAAGCTTATGCAAAACGGCCTCGCATCAGACGCCTTACCAGCGTTTCGGCTAAAGCCGCCGTTGATGCTCAATACCTTGATGATTGGCGACGTCGAATTGAAAGAATTGGTAATATCCATTACCCAGCAGCCGCAAAACGCGACAAACTTTATGGTCAACTGCGTCTCGCAGTCATGATTCAGCCCAATGGTTATGTGGAAAACATTGAAATTCTACAAAGTTCCGGCATTCGTATTCTTGATGATGCTGCGATGCGAATTGTACGCTTAGCGGAACCCTATACTAGCTTCCCCAGTGAGCTTGCAGCAGAAGTCGACAAACTTGAAATCATTCGTACTTGGCAGTTTGTTCCTGGCCACAGGCTGCAAAGTAATCAATAAGTTCTGTATTACCTTTTAATTCCAAACGTTAGACATAAAAAAAGCCTCATATAGAGACTTTTTTAAGATCTAACTTAGTAAATCAAAACCACTTAAGAGAATAAACCTTCACCCATAGTGAGTCTTATTTTTGCCATCGCATTTTTCTCAAGTTGACGAATACGTTCAGCGGATACGCCATACTCATCTGCAAGGTCATGCAAGGTCGACTTACTATCAGACAACCAACGTTGAACGAGAATATTACGGCTACGTCCATCTAGTTGAGCCATCGCTTCTTGCAAACGGCGATTAGAGTCTTCTTTCCAATTACCACTCTCCATTAGAGAAGCTGGGTCATATCTGTGATCTTCTAAATAATTTGCCGGCGCTTTGTATGCGCTATCATCATCGTCATCTGATGATGCATCAAACGTCGTATCCGAAGAGCTCATGCGGCCTTCCATTTGACGAACAACGTCAGGCGTAACACCTAATGAATCTGCCACTGACTCTACTTCGTCATTACTGAACCAAGATAAGGTCTTTTTAGCACTGCGTAAGTTAAAGAACATTTTACGTTGCGCTTTAGTGGTCGCAACTTTAACAATACGCCAGTTTTTCAGAATAAATTCATGGATTTCTGCTTTGATCCAATGCACAGCAAAGGACACTAGGCGAACACCGACCTCAGGGTTAAAACGTTTGACCGCTTTCATCAAACCTAAGTTACCTTCTTGAATAAGATCACCTTGGTTTAATCCATAACCTGAGTAGCTTTTCGCAATGTGTACAACAAAGCGTAAATGAGACATAACAAGCTGTCTTGCCGCTTCCAAGTCGCCATCATAATAAAGACGTTCCGCCAGCTTATTTTCTTCTTCTGCTGACAAAATTGGAATTGTGCTTACTGCCTGAATGTATGATTCAAGGTTTTGGCCCGGTATCATCATGTCAACTGGTTGCAGAGCTTTACCCATCTTTATCTGTACCTCTAATTAAATTCATTAACTCTATGACTAGATACTAACAACAAAGTTGCATACAAAATGTGGAAAGAAAGTGTATACATATAGCATCTTGAAAAATTTGACTCAATAACACTAAAAAACCAGCGGGCTTGCAAGCTTTTATTGCAATTCTATATCGGTAATATGCTTATTTACGGCAATCCATGCGCCAAGGATACCAATAACGGCACTTATGGTTAAACAGATCACCACTTCACCGGCACTAAAAGAGCGTAATTGAAAATCACTGTGATATAACTCAATCAATTGCATCGCGGGCCCACTGACCCAAAAGCTGACAATCAAAATACAAATGCTGGCGCACAATCCCCCTAAAACACCGAACCAAAATCCCATATATAAAAAGGGACGTCGAATATAGGCATCGGTTGCACCCACGAGTTTCATCACTAGCACTTCATCACGGCGACTCTCTACCGCCATTCGTATTGTGTTGCCCACGATAAGAAGAACGGCAATAACCAATAAACTAGAAAGCGCATAGACAAAACGTTCACCAAAACTCAAAAAACTAGCAAGTCGCTGTAACCACTGGGCATCTAGTTCCGCATACTCTACCTGAGCGAACTCTTCTAACTCGACCCTTAATGATTCTAAAATTTCGAGTGTATCTAGCTGTACCGTTTCCATAGGAATGACTTGTAAAACGATAGGAAGAGGGTTTTCAGGTAAGGAGGATAAAATCTGTTCATAGCCGCTGACTTGCTCAAAGTACCTTAGGCCTTCTTCTTTTGATACATAACTGACCGAGCGCACATCCTCTCGAGCAGACAATTGATGCGACAGCGACAAAGCCTGGGTATCTTCTAACTCAGAAAATAAATAAAGACTAATAACTGACTGTTGTTCCCATTGGTCCGTCACGGATTGCACATTCTTCAGCATGACATATAAACCGCCAGGTAAAGACAATGCAATCGCGATTACCATTAAGGTCATAAAGCTGGCCATAGGGTAATTAAGTAAGCGTACAAAACTTTCAGCTAACACCGCTTGGTGATGTCGTAAGTACCGACCTAAATTAAAAGGCGCTCTCTTGGCAATGAGGTTAGTCTGCTGTGTTTTTATCGGTTGATTTGACTGCCTTGTCGCTCCTCTTTGAGCCTGCCGATTCGCATTTTGACGTGAGTTCATTAACTAAAACCCCCATCATTGACCATACGACCTTGGCTCAAAGTTAATACTCTGTGTCTCATACGAGCAACCAGCCCAAGGTCATGACTGGCCACCAGCACGGTCACGCCCACACTATTAAACTCTTGAAATAAATTCATGATTTCTGCGGACAGTTTAGGGTCTAAGTTACCCGTAGGCTCATCGGCTAATAACAACTGAGGTTTGTTTACAACAGCACGGGCAATACCAATACGCTGTTGCTCACCGCCAGAAAGCGCCATAGGGTTATATTTCTCTTTACCCAATAAACCCACTTTATCTAATGCCGCACGCACACGTTTGCCTATCTGAGCATGATCGGCTCCAGAGACTAATAACGGCAAAGCAACATTATGAAAAACACTACGATCGAATAACAATTGGTGATTTTGAAAAACCACCCCAACACGGCGTCTATGCTCAGGCACCGCTTTTTTTGAAAGACTTGTTAGATCTACCCCATCAACAAGAATATTGCCCGAACTTTGACGCTCGATCATCATCATGAGTTTTAATAAGGTACTTTTACCGGCACCAGAGTGGCCTGTCAAAAATGCCATTTCACCCTGCTGTAAGTGAAAACTGACTTGGCTCAGGGCTTCCTGACCACTGTCATATTTCTTTCCAACTCTTTGAAATTCGATTTCCACAAGCCAATCCTGTCGGTTTATCTTGCCTGATAATATTGAGTATCAAACATGTTGAATCATAGGGTTAAAATCAGTTGGTTAATCCTGTTCAAATAAGGCATCAACAAACACTTCAGCATCAAAGTCTCTTAAATCATCAACCTGCTCACCCACACCAATAAAACGAATGGGGATTTCAAACTCTTTTGCGATCGCAAAGATAATGCCGCCTTTGGCAGTACCATCTAACTTAGTTAAAGTAATGCCAGATACACCCACCGCTTCACTAAATAATTTCGCTTGGCTAATCGCATTTTGTCCTGTGCCTGCATCCAGCACCAACATCACTTCATGGGGCGCATTTTGGTCAAGCTTCTTCATTACACGAACCACTTTGGATAGCTCATTCATCAAGTTGCTCTTATTCTGTAAACGCCCAGCGGTATCGGCTATAACAACATCAAAACCCTTGGCTTTAGCAGAATCAATCGCATCGAAAATAACAGAGGCGGAATCCGACCCAGTTTGTTGAGCAACAACAGGCACCTGATTACGTTCACCCCAAACTTGTAGCTGCTCGACGGCTGCGGCTCTAAAGGTATCGCCTGCCGCTAACATGACAGATTTACCTTCTGCTTGGAATTTTTTAGTTAATTTACCTATGGTCGTCGTTTTACCCACGCCATTTACACCCACCATTAAGATGACATAAGGTGTCTTTTTGCCTTCAACGTCGGGTGTTGTCAGCTCAAGCGGGACAGCAGAGCTTGCTAACATATCTCTTAATTCATGCTTTAATACTGCCATCAAAGCATCTGCATTTTTAAGTTCTTTACGATTCATCTTTTCCGTTAGAGTGGCGATCAAACTCTGTGTTGCTTCAACACCTACATCGGCCATTAATAGCTGAGTTTCTAACTCTTCTAATAAATCATCATCTATTTGCTTGCTGCCGACGATAAGATTAGCAAGGCCGTTACCCAATCCATTACGAGTACGACTTAATCCGGCTTTAACCCTTTGGGCCCAAGTAAGGCCTGAGTCAACTTCTTCAAGTTGAACAGGAGCAGGTGTTTCAACAGGAGCTGACTTAACCTGTGTTGGCTCAATAACAGGACTATCTGCAACCACCTGATCTTCTGCTTTAGTTTCATCAACTGATACGAGGTCAACTACTGGCGAACTTTCCTCAGTAGCATTAAGTTTTTCTTTTGTATCAGGAGTGTCTTCCTGTTCTATATCCTTTTTATCTTGCCCCTTTGAATCTGAGCCCATTTTTTTAATGACGCGAGGTTTTATAAGATAAGCAACAATGGCAAGTAATGCGCCAATGGCGATAGGTGCGTATTGAGCATACTCCCCAAGATAAGGAGTAAAAAAAGCAATCATGCTGTTAACAAATTCCATTCAGTGGATCTCTTAATGGGCCAAAAATCGAGTTTAGTCACGATATTTCAGCGAATTGAATAAAATAATTTGACGGCCTGTGGTAAAAAGGCACAGAAAACAATCAATTTTAACATTATTCCTGCGAGCAAACAGGCCCATGAGAATGAAAATTAGTGTCTAATTGGCTTTCTTAAGAGAATATCTTTGTTTTTAGCTAGATCAATCATTAAGCAATCGTTAAATAGCAGACAAATCTATGAAAAAGTCCGACAAGCCATTATTCAGTAAGCCAGTGTTAGCCGGATTAATGATCTTCATTAGTCTTATGGTTTTAGTGCTCAATCTCACCGCACCGCCCTCTAAATACCCCAAAGCCTTATTAGAGAGCTGGCAAACGAGTAATCAAATCCCCATTACCTGGATTAACCAAGAAAGTTGGCAAGGTAGCAATAAACTGGAGTTAAGGATTCGCTTTAGTCATGGGCGCAAGCAAGATAAAAAACTGGGCTTAACCGATGCACTCTTTGCTTTATTAATGCTAGATACCTTACCGTTAAGCACGAGCCCCATAAACCAGCGCTTGGCTGATGTCACCACTCAACTGGCTTATCATGTAAGTAATCAAGAAAGTGAATTGGCCATCACCCTAAATAGTGAAGCTCGCTACCTTGATGCCAGTATGGCTATCCTCATTCCCTGGTTTAATCAGCCTAACTTTAAAAACCGTAGCTTTCAAAATTGGCAGCAATCCCATAACCCTTATTATTTATCTAACAAAGCTCAGCTTGAACAAGCACTTTTTCCAAAAAACAATAGCCAACCCTTAGATGGGGTATTGGACGAGTACAGCTTAAACCTGCAGGATATTAAGCGGCATTATCAGTATTTATTAAGTTCCATTGACCAGATTACCATTGTTGGTGATTTGAGTGATCCCTCACGTGTTAAAGGCTATTTAACTCAACTCACACAAAATACGACCTATTCAGCCACTCTTGCTAAGCTTGCCATAGCCAACACAAACAGCTTACAGACCGAAGTTGGCGCGCAATTGATACAAAGCCATGGAGCTTTTGCATTTGATACCATCACCACGGCAAAGGATTGGATCAGCCTACAAATATGGTTACCTTATTATCTGTCCAAACTTAAAAAAGCCAGTGCTCCAAGTTATGTTCAATTACACCTTGAGTCTTCACCTCAGATGCAATGGGCTTGGTGGAGCATCCAACATGAGCAAAGCGTACTCCAGAGCGCAGACCAACTGGCAAGCAATAACACCAAACAAGACAAATACTTTTCCAAAACGATATTAACGCAGTCCATTAATCGCTTATCTGAAGATAGCTTTGATAACGCTTTAATACGTTATCAAGATAAATTGGCAAACCATGTGTTATCCCCCAGTTGGTGGGCACGTATGGCAAGCCAAGAAACCCTGAGTGGCATTGGCATGTCTGGGCTCAGTCTCGAACAATGGAATAACAACTATGCCGACGCAGTGAATGACCTTAGTTATAGCGACTTCAATGCCAGTATTGCGCGTCTCGTTTTAAGTTCAAGCCTGCAAGAGTTACAGCAAAGGCATTAACTGAATAAGCTAGTCCCTGTTTTGATGCTTTATTAATAGTGCCCGACTCTTTAAAATAGCGAACTTTAAGATCAACTAACTGGAATAGCACAATGAATGCTCGCTCACGCGCCCCAAAAAAACTTGACCACGCAACAAACAAATCCAAACAGAAAAGGGCTAAGTTGCGCATTATTGGCGGTCAATGGCGTTCACGTATGTTACCTATTCCTGAGCTTGAAGGCTTAAGGCCCACACCTGACAGAGTAAGAGAAACCCTATTTAACTGGATTAACCCTTATATTCCAGGTGCTAAATGTGCCGATTTATTTTGTGGCTCTGGCGCTTTAGGGTTAGAGACATTATCCCGTTCAGCTAAAAGCTGTGTTTTTGTCGATGCCTCTCGTGTCGTGACGCAACAGATACAACAGAACTTAGAGGCACTGTCCTGTAAGGATGCATTAACGCTTAATCAAAGCGCCCTTACTTTGTTGCAACTTCCTCTCGAAAGCCAGCCAAATCTTGCAGACAAAGCGCCCTTTGATATTGTTTTCATTGATCCACCTTTTCGCAAGGATTGGGCTGATAGTATATTGCCTTTATTAAGCCAAGGCTGGTTAGCGCAAGGGGCTTTGGTTTATTTAGAAATGGAAAAAGAAGCCGCTCTTCCCCCTATTACCAATCAGTGGGATCTACTCAAAGAGAAAACGGCGGGGCAATTAGTATATCGTTTATTCCAAGTACACTCAGATTAAAGCAGGCTTGATACCCGTCAGGTAACACTGAACGAACTGACACTATGATGACTTAACCTTTTATTCTATCGGAGCAAGATGCAGGCTTTAGGCACTCGTTTTTTCGCCTCTAAAAAATTACTGCTACTGCAATTTCTTTGCTGGTGCTGTTTTTTTGCTCTGCCTGCGATAAATGCCCAAGGTCAAGTCAGTGGTTATTGGGTATCCCTCTGTACCACTGCCGGTATTGAGCTGGTCAAAATTGAATCCTCTTCTGATGATTCAAAACAACACCAAACTAGCCAATGTCCCTGCATGCAAGATGTTATCGACATAAGCTACCCCGCTCTCGATATTCATCAAAACTTTGTTTCCCTGTCAATCCTAAGCCATTTAAGCAGCGCTCTTGTTAGTGCACCTTACACGCCAGGTAACCCCAGAGCCCCTCCTCCTTATACCTAGTTCTAATCTTTGCAATCGGCGTTACCGCTTGATTGCCACTTGTAAGAATACTAGCTGAACACGGCTTATTTATAAGCCGTGTTTTAGTTCGTTTGTGCGCACCACTTTTGCGCCTTCAATTTGCCAATTTCCCATTGGCTTAGAACGATAGGTTTTGTCATGTCGGTCACATCTCAAGAACAGACTAAAGAAAGAACTCAGCGACAAGCTGAAAAAGTATCAAAACAAGCATCACGTCACTTTTACCACGCTATTTGGCGCTGGCACTTCTATGCGGGTTTATTTGTTGTACCCTTTTTATTGATACTGGCAGTGACAGGTTTAATCATGCTTTATCAGCCCCTACTTGAAACGCAATTTGAAGCGGATAAATATTATGTTGAACCTGCCTCTAAGGGCGTTTCTATCGAATATCAAAAGCAACAAGTCGCCCTCGCCTATTCAGGAACAATTAAGAAATTCATACCCGCTAAGGCCAGCAACTTAAGCAGTCAATTTATTGTTAAATCGTCACAAGGTCCTAACTTAAAGATATTTGTGAACCCCTACACTGGCAAGGTACTGGGCGATATCAACCTAGATGCTGGCCTCTATGCGATAAGCAATGACATTCATGGCAGCCTACTTATTGGTGACCTAGGTGATCGCATCATGGAGCTCACCGCCAGCTTTACTATCTTACTTGCGATAACAGGTTCTTATTTATGGTGGCCAAAAAAATCACGAAACTCATCTAAAGGAAACCGCTTTATTCAGGCGATAAAAATACGAAGACAAGATGGTAAACGTTTGTTTTGGCGTGATCTGCATGGAATTACAGGTTTAAGCTCGTTGATTTTTTTAGTTTTTTTTTCTCTCTCAGGTCTCGCTTGGAGCGGAATTTGGGGAGGAGAATTAGTCCAAGCTTGGAGCAGCTTCCCGATGGAAAAAAGAGCCTCTAACTTTAATTCTAGCCCTATCCTTGATCCTGATGATATCCATGCGAACCATAAAAGTTTGAATACAGGAGTGATAGAAACCATGCCATGGAACCTTGAACTAAGTCCTTTACCCGAGTCAGGTACTAATGACGGCTTAAATGGTATTGCAGAAGGGACAAAGGTCACACTAGACAGTGTATTCGACTTTGCTAAGCGTATTGGCTTTAGTCAATTCCAGATCAATCTTCCCAGTAATGAGACGGGGGTTTATACCGTTTCAGCCAATACTATGAGTGGCGACATACAAGATGCCAGTGACGATAGGACGCTACATCTAGACCAATACACAGGTAAGATTCTGGCCGATATTACTTATGCAGACTATAACCTGATGGCGAAGTCTATGGCAGTGGGCATTGCGTTACATCAGGCTAATTTTAATCGCTGGAACCTAGTACTTAATACCTTCGCTTGTAGCCTGATTATACTACTGAGTGTGAGTGGCATTTATATCTGGTGGTTACGCAGGCCCAATCAAACTAGTGGCTTAAGTGCACCGCCTATGCCACAAAATTTAGGGCGTTGGAAATATGCGTCTTTACTTATGTTAGGACTCTCACTTTTTTTACCTCTTGCCGCCCTGTGCTTAATCAGTCTGATGCTATTAGATGCGCTATTTGTTCGTTTTATGCCAAGCTTAAAGCGCCTTTACCAATAATGCCTCAAAGCCCTTAGGCACAAGGATAACAAGTGATTCATAATCGCTTGTTATCCCGTATTTTTCCTCTCTTTTTCCTTATGAAATTCTTAATAATCGACATCACTTGAAGGGGCAATGCACACAGGATAGACTGTGCGCATCAAAGCTTAGTTTTAGGCTGTATCAGCACTAAACGCAGAGCTAAATTTGCTTTTCGAGTCACCTATTTAAATCAGGAAATTGATTTCTATGCCGGACAAAATCCCAGCCGATTCCGTTGGTATTGTGGTTCCTCAAGTTGCCCACTTCGATCAACCGCTAACGCTAAGTTGTGGCCTTGAGCTTACCCAATATGACCTAATCTATGAGACTTACGGTACCCTTAATGCCGACCATTCTAATGCCATCCTAATTTGCCATGCACTCAGTGGTGATCATCATGCTGCTGGGTTCCACAGTATGGATGATAAAAAACCTGGATGGTGGGATAACGCCATAGGGCCCGGCAAACCAATAGATACTTCTCGTTTTTACGTGGTGTGTTTGAATAATCTAGGCGGTTGTGGTGGCAGTACAGGCCCAACCTCAATCCACCCAGATACAAAAACAGTATGGGGTGCTAGCTTCCCTATTGTGACAGTCGAAGACTGGGTTGAATCTCAAGCTCGTCTTGCTGACTTACTCGGTATTCAGACATTTGCCGCCATAATAGGCGGTAGTTTAGGTGGCATGCAGGTTCTTCAATGGAGCATTCATTTTCCTGAACGTTTGAAGTCTGCGGTCATTATTGCTTCAGCACCCAAACTTTCAACTCAAAATATCGCCTTTAATGAAGTCGCAAGACAATCCATTAGCCGCGACCCTGAGTTCCATCAGGGCGATTATCAAGCCCAGCAGACCTTGCCTAAAAATGGCCTGGGTCTGGCCCGTATGTTAGGTCACATCACTTATTTATCAACTGACTCTTTGGGTGAAAAATTTGGTCGTACCATGCGTCATGATGAATACCAGTACAACTATGGTATTGATTTTGAAGTAGAAAGTTACTTGCGTTACCAGGGTGAAGCCTTCACCAAGCGCTTTGATGCCAATACCTATATGTTGATGACGAAAGCGTTAGATTATTTTGATCCTGCCGCTAAAGAAGACGGTGACCTTGCTAAGGTACTTAAACCCGCAAGCTGTGACTTCCTCTTGGTGTCCTTTTCTACCGACTGGCGTTTCTCTCCGGAGCGCAGTGAAGAAATCGTCGATGCCTTGGTAAAAGCGGGTAAACATGTGAGTTATGCCAGAATCGAAGCCAGCCAAGGCCATGATGCATTTCTATTTCCTTTGCCCCGTTACATGGCGGCCTTGACAGGTTTCTTGAATCGCACTCATAACACACTGCTGTCGGATGCTAACAAGGAGGCCAAATAATGCGCGCTGACTTAGATATTATTAATGAATGGGTACAGCCCAAAAGCAGAGTTCTTGACCTAGGGTGTGGCGAAGGAGAGCTGTTACAGCATATTATCGGCTCTAAAGACGTACAAGGTTATGGTTTAGAGATAGATGCTGCCCATATTAACCAGTGTATTGAAAGTGGCGTCCCCGTACTCGAGCATGACTTAGACAAGGGACTGGGTAATTTTGATAACGAGAGTTTTGATCTAGTGGTCATGACTCATGCATTGCAGCAGTTTCGTCGTCCCGACTTATTGCTTGATGAAATGCTAAGGGTCGGAAAGGAATGCATCATTACCTTCCCTAACTTTGGCCACTGGCGTAACCGTATTCATCTGGGCCTAAAAGGGCATATGCCAGTCTCCGAGTTTTTACCTTATAACTGGTACGATACGCCTAATATTCACTTTTGTACTTTTAAGGATTTTGAGAACCTTTGCCAAGAAAAAGGTATCAAAATTTTACGCTCTGCTGCGGTCGATGGACAATTAAGAGACCGTTGGTGGATTAAGGCTATGCCCAACTTATTTAGTGAAACAGCTATTTTTCACGTAAGCCGTTAGGAATCGTTATGAAACACATTATTATCTTCTTTTGCTTTATCTTCAGTAGCTTAAGCTATGCAGAGCAAAAACAGAGTTTTGGTGAACTAGAACTACACTACAACACTTTTGAATCCACTTTTTTACTGCCTAAGATAGCAAAGCAATACGATTTCATTCGTAGCAAGGGTCGTGGTTTATTGAACGTCGCTGTTATTAAACCTAGCCCTAATAAGAGCGAACTACCTCAGTCCATACCCGCCATTGTTACTGGCACTGTCACCAACTTAATTGGGCAAATCGTTAAACTCGACTTTGTAACCATAGACGAAGGCAACGCGATTTATTATATTGCCGCTTTCACCAAGACCGACGATGAAATTTTACGCTTCAAAGTGAATGCAAAATTAAGTGCTGACAGTGCTCCTATGGCTGTTAAATTTGAAAAACACGTCTATGTTGACCGATAACAAAGGATCATTTACATGAGTAAGACCCTTGTCTTAGCCAGTAATAATACGGGCAAAATCAATGAATTCAACGACATGCTGTCTAACTTGGGGTTTGAAGTTAAACCTCAAGGTGAGTTCAACGTAGAAGAAGCCGAAGAAAATGGCTTAAGCTTTATCGAAAATGCCATTCTTAAAGCCAGAAATGCCTGTGCACAGACTGGCTTACCTGCGATTGCCGATGATTCCGGAATTGAAGTCGATTATTTAAATGGTGCGCCTGGTATCTATTCCGCTCGTTTTGCCGGCGAACATGGTAACAATGAGGCAAACAACGCCTTGTTATTAGAGAAATTAGAGGGTGTACCAGAGGAAGAGCGTGGTGCAAGGTTTCACTGTGTTTTAGCCTATATGAGACATAAGGATGACCCAACACCTTTGGTTTTTCATGGGGTTTGGGAAGGGGCTATTCTGACTGAGATTCAAGGTAAACACGGTTTTGGTTATGACCCTGTTTTTTATGTACCTAAACGCGATTGTAGTGCGGCCATGTTGACCAAAGATGAGAAAAACCGCATTAGTCATAGGGCAATAGCATTACAACAGTTACTTGCCGCTTTCGAACAAGAACAAGCTTAACTTTGATGCCTAATTCATTACCACCATTAAGTCTGTATGTGCACCTTCCTTGGTGCGTGCGTAAATGCCCCTATTGCGATTTCAATTCGCATCAAGCAGACCGCTTTGAAGAAGACGGTAAATTGCCTGAGCAAGCTTATCTGCAAATGTTATTTGCAGATTTAGACGTCGATCTGGCTTATGTGCAGGGGCGTAAAATACAGAGCATGTTTATTGGCGGTGGCACTCCCAGTTTGATGAGTGCTGACTTCTACTATCAATTGATGGCAGGGCTCAAACAAAAGTTAGACTTTGTGGTCGACGCTGAAATTACAATGGAAGCCAATCCTGGTACCTTTGAGCAGGAAAAGTTCACGCATTTTCGTCAAGCAGGTATCAATAGGCTCTCTATTGGTATTCAAAGTTTCCAGCCAAACCTGTTGAAAACCCTAGGAAGAATCCACAACCGCGACGAAGCCATGACGGCTGTGGATAAGTCTCGCCTTGCGGGCTTTGATAATATCAACATAGATTTGATGCATGGTTTACCCGATCAGTCCATCGAACAAGCCATGGAAGACCTGGAAATAGCGATCAAACTCGCCCCAGAACACCTTTCTTGGTATCAGTTAACGATCGAACCGAACACTGAGTTCTATCGTCGCCCGCCTGAACTACCAGAAGATAATACCCTCTGGGATATTCAAGATAGAGGGCAATCTCTGTTAAGCCAACAGGGTTATGCGCAATACGAAGTATCGGCTAATTCAAGAACCGATAGGCAGGCAAAACATAATCTAAATTATTGGCGTTTTGGTGATTATTTGGGAATAGGTGCAGGTGCTCATGGCAAAATAACCTTAGCTGACGGACAAATTTTTCGTACTCGAAAAACCCGTCACCCTAAACATTATCTCAATAACTTACCTGCGGCCCTCTGTATTAAAGAAGCGGTTGAACTAAGCGAACTGCCTTTTGAATTTATGATGAACCGATTACGTTTATTCGAAGCCTTTGATTTAAGTGAATATCAGCAATTTTGTCAGCAAACACCGCCAGAGTCCCTGCTTATACAATTACAAACCGCCGTTGATAGGGGCTTATTAGAAGCGGATGATTGGCAATCTAAACGGATTTGCACCACAGAAAAAGGCAAACTCTTTTTAAATGAGTTGCTGGAAATGTTTTTGTAAGGCTTGTTTGAGGATTAGGTATGTTAAAACTTCTACTAATCCTAAGCTTTGCACTAGCGTCCGTCAGTCATGCCCAGCAATACTTCTCTATTGGCCTCACACAAAATGACTGGTTCAAGCAATCTAGTGAACAAAAATATCAGCTAGATCACCCGCAATATCAACGTTTTCAATATGGTTACTCAGGTCCCATCAAACCCGCGATTTTAGCGGATATCAGCCTAGACAAAGATAAAGAGATACGGGCCTTCTCCATCAGCTATCTATGGAAAGAGCATTTTTTACAAATAGACCAAGGTGTTATCAGTGGCACAACAAAGGGTAATAGTAACAACCAGGATGGCACTTTTTTTAATACTTACCAGCAAATTTTAATCCTCAAAAAAACCGTTAAAACATCAAATATTCTGTTTGGCACAGGTTATCGAAAAAGTGCCATTCCTCACCTGTTTGATTATGCTTCACAAACGCTACAAGATGACGCGCTCTCGGTGACCACCTTTGGCATTGGTCTCTACAATGATCCTATCTATCACTATATTCATTCCAAACAACAGGGAGAAAATAAAGATTGGTATTTTTCGACCTCTGCGATATTTGGACTCAGCCAAGCAGAAGCAAGTGATGCGGATGCATTAAGCAATAATGAGGTTAATGGCGAATCATGGTTGTTATTTGGGGCTCAAGGTAATTATGAGTGGGGATATTTTTATGGTTTCAAAAATCAAAACTACTCTCTCGCCGTAAATTTAGGCTATCAGGTTCAAAGTGATATTTTAATCAGTGGTCGTCCTTTCGACCTGTTTGATTCCAGCAGTAATGAACTGACACTTACCAGTCTAAAACGTTTTACCCATGGCCCAGTTGCACGCTTAAATTACGCATTTTAAACTCGAATTCTCATCACGAATAATGTTAGAATCACACGCCTCTTAAGGGAGTAATTTCCTTGTCTAGCTAAACCTTTAATAAGGTCTGACAAGGTTCTTTATCAACACAATCGAACCTCATGTTCGTGGTAAAGAAGTCCTATTGGATTAATGAGACTTAAGACAAATTTCTGTTCCATGTGGGCAACAGGACTTTGTCTTATTTTCAGCCCACTAGGAACCCTATTATGCAAGCTCTTCTAGTATCACTGAGTTCAGTTACTCTAGCTGAAATCGGCGATAAAACTCAATTACTCACCCTTTTTTTAGCCACCCGTTTCGCCGCAAAAAATGCCATCATATTAGCGATATTAATGGCCACTCTGATTAACCATGGTTTCAGTGCTTATTTTGGTCTCTGGCTAAGCTCTTTGTTACCGACAAATGGGCAATCCTGGTTATTGGGTTTAAGCTTTATTGCGGTTGGCTTGTGGCTGCTGATACCAGATAAGGACGATGAGAATGACGCTAGATTATTCAAGTATGGCGCGTTTTTGACCAGCTTCGTGTTATTTTCATTAGCAGAGATAGGCGATAAAACCCAGGTAGCAACTGTGCTTTTAGGCGCTAATTTCCCACAAACAGCACAAGTCATTTTGGGCTCGACCCTGGGCATGTTAATTGCCAATTTACCCATAATTTATGCGGGCAACTATATAATGAAAAGAATCAACTTGGTTAAGTCTCGCAGCTTCGCCTGTGGACTCTTTTTAAGCTTAGGGATCGCCACCATAGGCTTGCCTATGTTAAAGCTATAAACTCACTTAATGGATACGGATATTAGATGGCTAAGTTAGAAATTTATGCAGGGAAAGAAGCCCTTAAAACCTTGCAAATAGAAGGCTTCAAAAGCCATCTATTTAGCCACTTTTTAGGTGCCAGTGGTGGTCCGAAATGGTTCTCTCATTATGCTTTGGATACTTATCTGATTGCTGAATTTTTCCACGATAGAAAGGTACCGCTGCACTTTATTGGCTCAAGTGCGGGTGCCTTTCGGGCATCCTGTTTTGTTCGTAACAATCCGGTTGAAGCACTTGAAAATTTGGCAAGAATTTATTCACAGACCTGTTATGCAAAAGGCGCAGACGCTAAACAAATCAGTCAACAAACTCGTGACCTTATCAATGAGCTATTTGGCGAGTACGGTGCCCAGGAGATTATTGATAACCCTATGTACCAAGCCCATTTTGTGGTCGCAAAATGCCAAGGTTTAGGCGGCAGTGAGCGTAAGTGGCTGCAAGCGACAGGCATGCTTTTAAGCTATGCTAAAAATCGTTTTGGCCGCCAGCATATTAATCGCAATTTCGAACGCTTTATCTTCCAGCCTGAACATAGCCGTCTCGAAGTATCTGACCCTTTTCATATTCCCACCCAATCGCTTTCTCTTCATTCGAAAAATATCAAGGAGGCCCTGCTAGCGTCAGCGTCTATTCCTTTAGTGATGGAGGGTATTCAAGATATTCCAGGTGCACCAAAAGGCATCTACCGTGATGGTGGGCTCATTGACTATCACTTTGATTTGAACTTACATAATCAAGGCTTAATGCTTTACCCTCATTATGATGCCAAGCCCAGAGCGGGTTGGTTTGATAAGTCGTTAGCCAGAACACCTCACCCTGCTCATTATGATAAAACAGTCATGCTCTGCCCTTCTGCTGACTTTATAGCCTCGTTACCCTATGGCAAGATCCCTGATAGAAATGACTTTAGTAAGATGACGGATGAAGCGCGTATTCCCTATTGGCAGGAAGTCATGAAGATGACATCTGGGCTGGCAGAAGAACTGGATGATCTCATTCAAACGCAGGATATTAGCCGTATCAAGCCTCTCGTTTTAAGTTAGACGTTTATTCTTCACTACTAAGGCGTTTGAATTCAGTGGGGGATTTTCCATAGCGTTGAAAGAAGCGGCGGCTAAAGTGGGATGCATTCATAAAACCACTTTCAATACTGGCTTGGGTGACGCTCATACCGCGTTTGAGTTTAGCGGCTGCCACCTCAATGCGCCTTTGCATTTGATATTCAGCGGGTGTACAACCCAATTGCAACTTAAAGCGCTGGAAGAATTTGGAGCGGCTCATACACGCCAGTTTTTGCAACTCTTCCATATCCAAGGGTAAATCAAGGTAAAGCTCCAAGTGCTGTAGCGCTCGGTGCAGGCCGGTTAATTCAGGGTCATGATCGAGTTGTTGCAATAAAAAGTTACGCCCCTGCTGTTGCAACATGCGCACTGTGAGCTCAGAAATACCTAGCTCAATCATAAAGTCTCTTTCATCACTATTTTCTGAATACAGTGCCACCAGACGCTCCAATAAGGATTGAGTCGGTAATGATAAATCCATGTGGAGATGATCATCATCTCGATAATGCCATTCACCCATGTCGATACTGGGCTTGTTTTTCAGATTAAGTTGATCACAAATTTGCTGGATACGAGCTTGGCTTAAATTAATGGTTAAACAGGTTGTGGGTGCTTGCTGTTGCGCGAGGGGAAAGTCGATATCGATATGCTGGTTTGGCGACATGACAAAGGATTGCTGCGGCAAAAAATCAAATGCCTCATCGTCACAATGCACGACCTTTTTAC